>Ga0213917_1000024_pt1 | contig 47035 bp, 76 predicted proteins | sample McNCre117MG_FD_161051 | JGI IMG/M metagenome (GOLD analysis project Ga0213917, IMG submission 161051) | Freshwater microbial communities from McNutts Creek, Athens, Georgia, United States - 1-17 MG | ecosystem: Environmental > Aquatic > Freshwater > Creek | place: USA: Georgia | collected... | reverse complement strand
CCCAATAAATTCTTGGGCTGATGCTGCTGGTGGGATACCATATTCCAAGGACACATTATCCTCTTGCAAAGTAAATCCCTTTGGCATGTCGGGAATCTGCATGGGATTCCACTTATCAGCCTTAATATAACCAATCGCAGAGATGGGTTTACCGTTTTTGTCTACCAAAAACGTTTCTGGGTCACAACCTAAACGCATAACATTCTCCTATTTAACTAACCATTGAGGGAATCAACAAATCTTCAATCAACTTATTGCAGTAATCTGCAAAGGGTGTACCAACAGCCCATTCAGGATGTCCCTGAATAGCCAAGCCACGTACTTGTGGGTAATAGACAATCTCAGGCTCTACCATGCTATCGTCAAACATCTCATTCATACTTTGATTATCCCCATCTAGGTACACAGATGAGCGGCTGTGCATCGAATAGGCAATCATCTCATGCTCAACACCAAACGGATACATCATCTGATGGTGACAAGATGTAGATGCAATGTGATTGCCTTCCTTGGTAGTAATGTTGTGTTCAGCATGATGTCCTGTGATGTGCTGAATCAGCTTACCTCCAACAAAAGCAGTCATTAACTGTGCCCCACGGCACACACCAATCATTGGAATCTTGTTAGTTTTGCAATAGTTCATAGCCTTCCATTCAAAGTCATCACGCTTAGATGGAATCGAACCATTAGCCTGACTATGCCTATTTAGCTTTTCACCATACAAAGAGGGGTGGATGTCAGTGCCACCCCAGAATACTACAGCATCAACCCCATCCATACCATGTGAGATGTCTTGCTTCTCACTAAAAATCTGATTGAATGGTGCAATGCTGTCGCCATTACCGATAGGACAAAACCCTAGTTTCATTAACAAACTCCTGTAGATGTTTCGGTTGTTAGCCAGTTAGCTGTGCAGTTAATGGTCTTAGAGCGATTATTAACTGGGGATACTGAGAGGATGAATGGCGGCTCGTGCCATTGCACAGTGCCGTAGTCCTCAAAATGACGGCAGATGCCTACAACAACACATTCACCAATATTCAAGGCATCTTCTTCCTTGATTGGCATACCCCTATCACCAACCTTAAGGGTAGTGAAAGCCTGAGCCTTAGCCACAGCAACAACACGGCTGCGGTATTCCTCAATTGATAGACCCTTCCGTGCTGCCCGTTGCTCCTCTGTTAAAGAGGTATGTACAGCTACTGGAGGTACATAGAAGGGAGAGTTCTGATGAGGTAGATGCACAACAGGCAATTTAACTTTCTTACTAGGAAAGAATTGTTTAATCACGATGTAAGTCCTCCAACAGTTGTCGATGTGGTAAGGAATGGGTTAATATCCCCCTGAGTCACAGGGTGAATAAGTCCTATATTATTATTATTTAAAACATCTAGAATATCGTTAATGCTTGTTTGAGTGAGCTTAGATGTCTTAGCAGGAGCTTCTTTAAGGCTCTTGTTAATTACAATCTTTTTCTTAACAGGGCATGAGTGTTCGTGCACAGCTACCACTTGCATGGTGTCAGTGTCAAACTCCATAACCTTAAGGTTACAAATACTGTGACCAATACCTTGTTTATGATAATGCACAATCTCAAGGATATGCTCGGCATATGTTAGCGGATGTGATTTGACATATCGCAATTCATCAGAATACAAATCAACTGATGATAATGTAATGGCTAGTTTCATACAAGGCTCACTGTAAAAAGGGTTACGTTACTACCTGTGTAAGGTTTGGTAGCGGTGTTATTGAAAGTAAACAACTCTTTTACTTTAGGATGTTTACGGATAGGTTCATCGAATAGCACTGTTTCATCCGAAAGATAGAAGAACAAATCATTTTGAATGGGCCAGCGAATACGATGACCTCGTTTAAACTCTTTAAGGTGTGTTAGTAGAGCATCAAAATTAGCTGGTAAATCCGGAGAAATTTTTGTAATGTACGTAGCACCACAACAATGACCAACGCCCTGCTGTAAGCGACATAAGCATATACTGCCCATTCTAACTTCTTCCTCAGAGATAAACCAGTCTAGAGTAGGTCCATCGTCCTCGGTTACACTGTCTCCACCATTCCACTTACAAGACCTAAAACTAAATGAAGGCATCTTCACCACTCCCAATGTTGGTCAAAGAACCCACATAACGGGGCAAGGTGGCGTCAAAAGCCTGAGCAACCATGTGCCCACTCTCGTCTACAATGTAACCCTTACGTTGCACTGCCTTACGTTTAGCAGTGTCAAATGAATTAGTCATGGGACCAACTCGCCGTGGATAATGCTTACCACCATAAACATGATTGACCATAGTAAAGAACATATAAAAACTCCTTGTTGATAGACCTACTTACACTTACACAAAAACCTATATACTTATTTGATAATCTCCACTGATTTAAGTTTACCTGTTTCACCATCGAAAGTGATTTTAACGTTGTTACTAGGCATATCTTTAATTCTATTAAGGCCTATAGCTAAGCCTAACTCAGTCCTTGCCTGTAATTCTGAATAAATAACAACATCAGGCATAGGCTCCCGTTTGATTCTGTATTCCTCACAAGTGTACCAACCTGGGTCTTTAATATCATACCACCAACCCCCTTGTTTTATTTGTATTTCAGCACCGTCAGCCCATGCCTTAATTAAATCAGCATGTTTGTGTGGCTTGGGTTCGGGTTTAAAACATTCACCACATTCATATCCATCAGGACATTTACACATTCTCATTCTCCTTTACATAAATACTATTCTCTGTTTCAAATCCATTATCATTCTCACTGATAACGAGAGAAGTTGTGGCCCACCGATTGTTACTAACACTGTAAGAAGTGTGGTCAAGTGGGATTACATTAGCACACTGACCCACAACAATGGGCCACCCTTCCATTGGAAGATAGTGTACGATAGGTTTATTTGCCGACATTTAGAGTCCTTTGGATAGACAATAATGGGCGGCGGACACTAACACCATCCTCTGTATGAGTGTGGCATGTTAGTTTATTACCGAGACGTGCTGAAGCATTCAGCGCATCCGATAGTGGATACTTTGCATCAGAATACCAAGCAAGGCGAAGGGCTGAGTCAAACCCAGCAATAATTCCATGAGACATATTAAACTCCATTAATAAAAACAATTGACGCTACGCATAGATGTTGATAGACCTTTTCCCGTTGGTCAAAGGTCATAGACCTCACAACTCACAGCCCATGCAATACATACCCCAATCATCCTTGATGCATTGCCCATAGGCCGGGGATAATGCCCACGCCTTACGAAAAGCAGAGTTAAAATAAATTACTAACATTGTTAGATTCTCCAAAAAAGTACAGACGCAAAAAAGCCCACCTAATAGGTGGGCTAACTTGTTAGTTAGTTTAAACTATTTCTAACAGTGTTAGTTTATTGTTGCCAATAAATTAGAATGGTGCGGGTTCAGGTGCACGTTTCATTGTACTAACTGCCTTGTCGATAATGGCTTTTGACTGGGCTTCAACATCCCCCACAATGGTAACTTCATGTGCGGCCTGAGCTGCTTCTGCATTTTCTGCTTCGATAGCAGTGTAAAAAGCTAGCATATCTTTCAGTGCTGCAATGGCTTGCAACGCGTTACCCTCTTCGCTGTTTTCCTTGCGCAACTCAAGGGACAATGCCACCAGTTTACCCGCAATACCCGTTTTTTCTTGCTCTGGTTTCTCTAGGTTTTCCAGTAGCTTTTTGATTGCAGCTACAGTCAAGAGTTTAGTTCCGTGCTTTGGCAAGTTGCCAGTGTAAGCAAATAGCTTTGTGATGTGTCCCTTAGCTACTGCGTAAGAACCCCCTTCTTTCAATCCCTTAGCATAATCTTGCCACTGCTTTTCTGCCGTAGCAGGTTTTGCACCCTTATCGAGCAACGGTTGAATAAACAAAGGTTTGAGAAATTCAGTTTCTAATTCCCGAATAGCTGCTTTCAATTCATTAGGCACACTAGAATCCACCGGGCAAGTACCGCGGTATTCGTCAAGACGTGGATTATCAAGTATAACGGCCAGCAAAGAAACTGCCCCATGTGATGCAGACACTGCTGCATTTTGCTCTGAACGAATAGCACGAATAGCAGCAACGTTATCCATGACATCAAGCATGGCAAGCTTTTCTGCCTTGTTTGTCTTTGTATTGACAAAGGTTACAGCATCATCCGAAAAAGACACATCAAATTTGGACATATTAAATTCTCACTTAAAAAACTAACATTGTTAGAAAAGAGTATTGTTGCATAATTACCACAAATACTCAGGCTAAAATACAAAGAACGTACCAATCCCCTGTAGCGTCACACTACATTTTAGACGGTATTCGCTGCAATCAGCGAAAATAGGATTTTATATCCTGCACACAATTATACATACTGACCTTACATGAAACTTACAGAATAACATATTCCCTAAGCATCACTAGTTGACTAACTCAGCATCAACCCTACATCACTAGGCTATTCGCATATGCTTTGCTTTATCAACTTAAATACAGTATAGCACACTATTCTGTAAGATAGGCGTCAGGATTGTAACGAGTTGTAACTGAATTTATATATGCATTATATTGCATACTTACTGACTGGTAGGTCATTAGTGCATTACCTACCACATCAACCTTACACAGACCTTACAGCCACCCTATTCCCACAATTGCATCATGGTTATTCATTCCTGCCAGAGTTGAAGGTTGATGTAAGTGCGCGTATTTAATGTTCTGGACAATCCACCCATTCTGACCATCAATTATCCACATTTTAGAGGGGGTAGGGGGGAAAACTTACAGGGGTGAAAAAGTGCGTAAGGCTATTCACTACGTTTTTATAAATTTTTATACCTAGGGGGCTTAGCAACCTTCATAGGTTGATTAAAGGCTTTCTAAGCGATTTAAATTGTTTAGGCTACATGGGTATTACCCTATGTCCATTCGTTCGTTGTAGAGCGTTCTAGGTACCTTCTAGGCCTATTGCTGGGCTCGGTTGACACCTCGCATAGCGTAGCTTCTTGCCTAACAGGATTTCTTAGCTTGGAGTAAACTGTTACGCTCGACCTGCTAGGCCTCGCGTACGCGTTATAGTTATATAATTATAATAATACATTAAATATATAATATACTTATATATATATATTAATATATATTATAACACATATTTCTTAAAAGTCAAGTAATATCTTTGTAAATATTTTTATAAATATTCTGTAAAACTATTGACATTCTTGTTAAATTGTGTTATAATAATAGGTATACACTGTCGAAATTTCATTTCTCCAGTGAACATAACTTTTTGTTAAAGGTAACAACATGCGTAAACTCCTTGTCATCATAGCAGCGCTAACGCTGCCAGTCGCAGCGGCATACGGCACTGCCGCCATCTACGAGGGCTCTTGGCCAGATGGTCAAAAGATTGAGTGGATATGTCCCACAAAAACATCTGGCTCCATTCCTTTCCGAATCACTACGCCATCTGGAGGAATCTACCGAGGTGTGCTGAATTGTGGAGAGTCGGCATGAGTAAGGACCGTCCCATCACCGCGGCTACCAACCTAAAATGGTCAGAGAAGCAGCGAATGGATGCAGTGAACAGTTGGCTGTTGTTGGGTAACCTAGCCCTCACCTCCCGTGTCTTAAACATCCCTGAGATTACTTTGAGGGTGTGGAAAGCACAACCTTGGTGGAAAGACGCTGTAGCAGAAATCAAGTCTTCGGAGAAGATGCAGCTCTCTGTACGGGTTAAGAAGCTGGTAGACGCCAGCCTTGCTGTTGTAGCCGATAGGTTGGAGAATGGAGACTTCCAGTTTGACCAGAAGACAGGGCAAGTCGTGCGTAAGCCAGTCAACATGAAAGATGCACATAAGGTTGCCATTGACATGGCAGACAAGCACGAAGCCTTGGAGAGGGCTGAAGCACCTCAGCAAACAGAAGAGCATGTCGAAGACAAGTTGCTCAAGCTTGCCGAAAAGTTTGCTGATATGGCTACCAAGAAAATTGAACAAAAACAAAACGATGCTCGTACAATAAATGTCGAGGACACGGAGATTAAAAATGGATGATTATTCTTATCCGTTACACCAAAGTGGTTTTGTTTCAACTCTACCAATTGAAGAGAGTAATCGTATTATAGAAGCTCTGAGAGAATCTATTTATGAAATAACAGGTAAGCGTGTTGAGCAGCCTGAACAACCGAAGATGGGATTTTATTAATGCCTTTCATGAAAAAAGTAAACGGTAAATCCGTTCGAGATTACAAGCGTGAAAACGAATTGTATAACTCAAAACCTGAGCAAATCAAAGCTCGCTCGGAACGAACCACATTGCGTCGAGAAGCTAACGCTAAGGGCATTACATCCAAGGGTGATGGTAAGGACTTGGATCACACCAAGCCTCTGTCTAAGGGTGGAGCTAACACCTTGTCAAATACACGAGTAACCACCAAATCAGCCAACCGATCATTTAGTCGTAATGCTGATGGTAGCCTCAAGAGTCAAACGTCTAAAGCAGAGCGTAAAAAGAAATGAGTAAACTTGAAGATCGCTTGACACGTCAACTAGCCTCTAGGGGAGTTAAGGGAGCCAGAGGAATGGCCGTTGCCTTAATGACTAAACGTGGTCAGTTAAAAGACGGTAAGTTGACAAAAGAAGGAGAGCATCGACAAGCATTGGGAAATGCTGGTAGGGCTAAAGACAGGGCTGTAAAACGCTCTGGTGGTAAACCTTCTGATTACTCTTACAACTCTAAAACAAATTCAACAAAGAAAAAATGAGTAAACTCACCGCCAATGTCGTCGCAGGATTCGTTGGCAGTGTCCTTGCTAGTCGTTTCGATGGGCAGAGTAGTTCTCCAGACTTCCACAAAGAGTGCTGGGAACTCTGCTGCTCAGATAATAAATTTGTTGCTATGGCTGCTCCACGAGGACATGCCAAATCAACAGGCATTACACTTGGATATGGCTTAGCCACACTTGTCTTTCGTGAGAGGAAGTTTATGCTTCTTGTCTCAGATACCGAATCACAAGCTGCTTTGTTCCTAGGAACTATTAAGCAGGAATTACAAGATAATGCAGAACTAATTGACTTGTTCCGTATTAAGCGGAATGAGAATGGTCAGGTCAAGTTCATCAAGGACTCTGAAACTGACATAATTGTTGAGTGTGAGGACGGACATAAATTTCGTATCATTGCCAAGGGAGCGGAACAGAAGCTACGTGGATTGATTTGGAATGGGTCTCGTCCTGACATCATTATGTGTGATGATATGGAAAACGACGAACTTGTAATGAACAAGGAACGTCGTGATAAGATGCGAAGGTGGTTCCAAGGCGCTTTGCTGCCCTGTAGAGCCGATAATGGTATTGTCCGTATGGTTGGTACCATCCTACACAATGACAGCCTCCTAGAGCGTTTGATGCCAAACCCTAGTGACAAGGCCACTGTGCAGGAAGGACTCAAAACCTACTCCACTCGTAAGACGATGTGGAAGACAGTTAAGTACAAAGCACACAATGAAGACTTTTCTGAACTCTTATGGCCTTCCAAGAAGAGCCGTGAGATGTTCAAGGTGATGTATGAAGAGGCTGTACGGGATGGTATGACTGACATCTATAGTCAGGAATACTTGAATGTACCATTGGATGAAAGTGTTACGTTTTTTAAACGTGCAGATTTCATGTCCACCACTGATGATCACCGTAAAAACAAGATGCACCACTACATCACTGCTGACTTGGCTATTTCTGAAACAGAAAAGGCTGACTACTCAGTGTTCATTATAGCTGGTGTAGATGAAAACAAGATAATTCATGTCAAAGATGTCATACGGGAACGTATGGACGGTAAGGAAATTGTAGACACTCTGCTAAATCTACAGAGAATTTACGAACCTGAGGCTGTTGGTATCGAGGATATGCAAGTATCTAAGGCCATCGGCCCTTTTTTGCGTGAAGAGATGGTTAAAAACAACGTTTACTTAAGCCTAATTCCTCTGAAACATGGCGGTAAGGATAAAACAACACGATCAAGGTCCATTCAAGCTCGTATGAGGGCACATGGGGTCTGTTTCAATAAGGATGCAGACTGGTTTGCCACCTTTGAGAACGAATGCTTAACTTTTCCTCGTGGCAAGCACGACGACCAAGTAGATGCTTTTGCATATTTGGGACTTATGCTTGATAAACTCATTGAGGCACCTACTAAAGAAGAAATAGATGAACTCGAATACCTCGATGAACTCCGGTCAAGCGGGTCAGACAATGCAGGGCAATCAAGCTGGACAGGGTATTGATCCATCCATGATGCAATCACAGCCACAGCCCTTGCCAGAAGGTATGGGTTTGGATGTTGGCTCTGAAGGAATGGAAACTCCTGAGCATGAGACTAGCGAAGTTAAACTCCGCGCCATCTTGGAAGATACTAACATTGCCGAGAAACTAGATAAGGAAAAGCTCCACACAATTGGGGCTAATGCTTTGGAAGGTTTTACACTGGACAAGCAATCTCGGATGGAGTGGGAAAAGAATACAGAAGAATGGACTAAGCTTGCTACTCAAGTACGGGAGGATAAAACCTTTCCTTGGGCCAAGGCTTCTAACGTCAAGTATCCTCTGCTTACTACAGCTTCTATGCAGTTTGCTGCGCGGGCTTATCCCAGTTTGGTACCTTCTGATGGCAAGATTGTTAAGTCTAAAGTCATTGGTAAAGACCCTACAGGACAGAAGTTTGAACTAGCTGACCGAGTATCTACCTATATGTCTTACCAGCTTATGCATGAAATGCAAGACTGGGAAGAGGGGATGGATAAACTCCTAATCATGCTTCCTGTTGTTGGGACTGTGTTTAAGAAGACCTATTGGGACTCTGTACGTAAGCAAGTAGCCTCTGACCTGGTTCTTCCAAAGAACTTGGTCATTAACTACTGGGCACGTAGTATCAAAGACGCAGAGCGTGTATCACAAGTTATCGAGATGTCTCCTCGTATCCTTAAAGAGCGTCAGCTTAACGGCATGTTCTTGGATGTAGATTTGGGCAGCGCCCCTACACCAGAAGGCAAGCAGGGAGCCCCTGCATATGATGAGACAACTCCTTTTACTATTATTGAGCAGCATACCTATTTGGATTTGGATGATGATGATTACCCAGAACCGTATGTTGTAACCTTTCACCTAGAGTCTGGTAAGGTCTTGCGTATAGCTGCAAGGTTTGACGTAGACAAAATCATCACTGGTGACAAGGGTAAAATTGTTAAGATTGAGCCGATTGAGTATTTCACAAAGTTTGGGTTTATTCCTAATCCTGACGGTAGCTTCTATGACTTGGGGTTTGGTGTCTTGCTTGGACCCATTAATGAGTCTGTTAATACTCTTATTAACCAGCTTATTGACTCCGGTACTCTTAATAACCTACAGTCGGGCTTCTTGGGTAAAGGGCTGAAACTTCGTATGGGTGAGACTAAATTCACACCCGGAGAATGGAAAGCAGTTAATTCTACTGGAGATGACCTAAAGAAACAAATTGTTCCTTTGCCAAGTAAAGAGCCTTCTGCTGTATTATTTCAGCTTATGGGTAGTTTGATTTCATCTGGTAAAGAGCTTGCTTCTGTAGCAGAAATCTTTGTTGGTAAAATGCCGGGACAGAATACTCCGGCCACTACGACGATGGCTACTATTGAGCAGGGCATGAAAGTATTTACTGCTGTCTATAAGCGTATTTACCGTAGCCTAGCCGAGGAGTTTATTAAGCTCTTTGCTCTAAACGCTACATACCTCAATCCAGAAACTTATCAAGAAGTGCTGGGTATTACAGTTGGTCCACAAGACTTCACTGAGGAGCAGTATAAGATTTGCCCCGGTGCTGATCCAACAGCAGTATCTCAAACAGAGAAACTACTGAAAGCTCAAGGGCTGATGGAGCTGCTTAACCTAGGTATCCTTGATCCAGTTAAAGTTGGTTTGCGTGTATTGGAAGCTCAAGAGCAACCAAACTACCAAGAACTTCTCAACCCACAGGTTGCACAAACAGGACAATTGCCACAACAGCCTAATCCTAAGATTATGGAGAGTGAGGCAAAGGTCAATGCTATGCAGCAAGCTTCTCAGATTAAGCAACAAGACATGGCATTTAAACAGCAAATGGATCAAAGAGATCAGCAGTTTAAACAAGCAATGGCTGCCCATTCAGCAGACCAAGATGCACGACATAAGCAAGTGCTGGCTTCACTAGAAAATGCAATCCAGACACATACAGCGAACATGCGGGTGGCTCAAGATAAACAAAAGTTTATTCAGGACACTATGCACAAAGAAGTAGACCATCGGCAAAAGGTATCACACCAAGAGCAAATGGCTACTGTAAAACGTAAGCAGGCTTCACAAAAGCCACCTTCCAAAGGGAAATAAAGTAAATGACGAAGTCGGATTTTGTAGACTGGAAAAACAGTCCTATTACAAAGGCGCTCTTCAATGCCTTGCATGATAACATTGCAGGGCTTAAAGAAGAGTTGGCTATTGTGGCAGGGATAGATTCTCGCTCAGATGGCCTTAAGGTTGGAGCAATTCAAGCTTATACAGACGTACTAGGTGCTGATTGGTTTGAGGAAACAGAATGATTATACCACTATTACATCGTATAATTGTCAAACAACAGAAGCTTAATGAAGCACACAAAGATTACCAAAGGGCAGAAGCTATTGGAATCATTATCCCAGAACATGAGGATACTAAACGTGCTCAAGCAGGTGTTGACAAAGGAACAGTAGTTTCTGTTGGGCCCACAGCCTACCGAGACTTCAACGTAGACGTACCAATCAAAGTAGGAGATGTTGTTGCCTTTGCCCGCTTTAGCGGAAAGACAATCACTGACCCAGAAACTGATGAAGAGTATGTAGCCCTCAATGATGAGGACGTGGTAGCAATCCTAACAGGAAAACAAAATGACTGATGAAGTAATTGGCGAAAACAATGAACCCCAACTATCCGCTGCTGAACAGCAGGCTATGGAATCTGGTTGGGTTCCCAAAGAAGAATACCTCAAACGTGAGGATGCTGAAGAACATAAATGGGTAGATGCAGGAGAGTTCTTGCGTCGTGGTGAACTCTTCAAGAAGATTGAGGATCAATCCAAACAACTCAAAGACGTTCGTAGCGCCTTGAATGAGATGAAAAAGCTTCATGGACAAGTTCGTGAAGTTGAGTATAAACGGGCATTGGATGCTCTTAAAGCTCAAAAGAAAGCAGCACTAGAGGATGGTGATGCTGACGCAGTAATGGCCGCTGAAGATCGTATTGAACTTGTAAAAGAGCAAGTCAAGCAGCTTCAAGATGAGCCACAACAACAATCAGATACTGGAGCAGAGCACCCAGAATTTGTAGCGTGGACAGAGCAAAATAGCTGGTATAAAAATTCAAGTCCCATGAAAGCGTTTGCTGACGCTCTAGGACAAGATTTAGCCCGTGCTGGTAATTCGCCCTCAGAGGTGCTACGTAAGGTAGCAGCAGAGGTACGAAAAGAGTTTCCAAACAAGTTCCGCAATCCTAATCAGGATAAGCCCGGAGCAGTAGAGTCAGGTAAAGGGTCCGGCACCACTCGTGCAGGTTCTTTTCAACTGACCGACGAAGAGCGTCGCGTTATGCATACTTTTATCCGTACTGGAGTTTTCAAGACGGAAAAAGAATACATTACTGAATTACAGAAAGTTCGAGGATAAAATAATGTCCCTTAAAGAAGCAATTTCAAAAGCGCCTAGTGGCCGAGTTACCCGTGTTCCTGTGAGCCAGCGTAACATTCTTACGGTAAAGGGTAAAGACCCTGCTTATGTATACCGAGTCGTAAACGATACAGATGATCGTATTGCGCAATTCATCGAAGGCGGGTATGAACTCGTTGACGATGCCTCTACTGATGTAGGCGACAAGCGAGTATCGCAAGGTACCTCGGTTGGTTCCAAAAAAATCTTTTCTGTTGGTCAAGGGACTAAAGGATACCTCATGCGAATTCCCCGTGAATTCTACGAAGAGGATCAAGCACGAAAACAAGGTTTTGTTAATCAACAAGAAGCCTCCATCAAAGAAAAAGCTCTTGATGGTAATTATGGTTCGCTCGATATTAAACGCGACTAACCTATTCTATTGCCATTAGGATTATACAAATTTGACTATTTGGAGAATTACTAATGTCAAGTGTTTCCCGTCTTAACGGCTTTCGTCCCGTTAAAACCATTACCGGAGCGCCTTATAATGGTGGCGCAAACGTATATTTCGTACCAGCCTCTGACTCCTCTGTGATTATGGTTGGTGATGCAGTTAAGCTCCTCGGTGATGCTCGCGCAGCCACTGGAGCCGCTACTGTTACTCGTGTCTCTGCTGGTACAGACATTCCTGTTGGTATCGTTGTAGGTATTCTTTTCTCTGGTGTGGGCGACGCTCAAAACGTTCCTCCTGTCACTGATCTGAATACACCAGTATATCGTCGTGCTTCTACAGATCGCTATCTGTTGGTGTGTGATGATCCTAATGTGATTTATGAAGCTCAGTATCTGCCAACCTCTGTTGCTGCTGCTACTATTACGGCCAACGTAGGTCTCAACGGTAGCTTTGACGTAACTGCTGGTTCTACCACTTCTGGTGCTTCTGGTATGTCCATTGCTGCTTTGTCTCTTACTACTGCGACATTGCCTCTGAAAGTTGTTGGCTTCCCACAACGTCCAGATAATATCCCCGGTGATACGTATTTCAGCTATTGGGTTAAACTCAATACTACTTCGTTCAGCACTGGTACTGGCGCTGCAGGCGTTTAATACTTTTTAAAGGAATAACATATGTCCGTAATTAATAGTGGCTCATTTGCCAAGGCCCTATGGCCCGGTGTCAATGCATGGTATGGCCGTGCCTATGACGCATATCCAGAAGAGTACACAAAGCTCTTCGAGAAGCAAACCTCTAGCAAAGCATTTGAAGAGGATGTCGGTGTAAGCTCATTTGGTCTTGCAGTGCAGAAATCTGAGGGTGCTCCTATCTCCTATGATAGCGAACGTCAAGGTTTTATCACTCGTTACCAACATGCAGTGTATGCACTGGGCTTCATCATCACTCGTGAGATGATGGAGGATGACCAGTATGACGTAATTGGTAAACGTAAAGCAGAGGGCTTGGCCTTCTCTATGCGTCAAACCAAGGAAGTCATTGGTGCTAACGTGTACAACCGTGCATTCAACTCTGCCTATACTGGTGGTGATGGTGTTTCCTTGATTAGCGCATCTCATGCCAACATCAAGGGTGGTACATGGTCTAACCAAATTGCAACCGCTGCAGACATCTCCGAAGCTTCTTTGGAACAAGCCTGCATCGACATTGCTGGTTTTACCAATGATGCTGGTTTGCTGATTGCTGTTCGCCCAGAGGCTCTGGTGATTCCTCGCCAGTTGATCTTTGAAGCTAAGCGTATCTTGGGTACTGATGGCCGTGTTGGTACTGATAACAACGATTTGAATGCAATCAAGACTCTTGGTTCTATTCCTTCTGTTATCACTAACCACTTCTTGACTGACACCGATGCATGGTTTATCAAGACCAATGTGCAGAATGGTATGAAGTACATGGAGCGTCGTGCTGATAGCTTCGACATGGATAACGATTGGGATACTGAGAACGCTAAGTTCAAGGCTACTGCTCGTTACTCGTTCGGCTGGACTGATCCTCGCGCATTGTACGGTAGTGCTGGCGCCTAATTAACCATCGCAGCTCCTAAGTAATTGGGGGCTGCTCTTTAAAGGAAAATTATGGCTATTCTTCTATCAGGTGGTCAAGTTGCCATCTCTGATCTGAACCCCGGCGGTCCTTCGGCTACTAGCAATTCAAAAGATGTACAATGCAAAGTTGTGCGTCTGACCTCTGCTAACTTTGGTACTAGTGCTGTTAACACTTTGGTGGCAGTTTTGCCAGCAGATTCAACCATCCTAAACATGCAGCTTTTGGTTAAAACCCAATTGGCTGGTGGTGGTATTACAGCAGCTACAGTTAACTTGGGTACAGCTTCTGCTGGTACTCAGTTTGCTTCTGCTGCCAATGCCTTTGGTACGGCTGGTGCAAATGCTGACATTGCTACCCTCACAGGTGTAATGGCTTTGTATCAAGTACCTTTGGGTGGTGATATTCAAGTGTGGGCAGGTGGTACTGCTACTACTGGTGCTCCTACTTCTGGTGAACTGTTCATTACAATTTACTACGTACGGTAAAATTAAAAGAGGGGCTTCATTGCCCCTTTTTTTTCTAAGGAAATTTAATGCGACCAAAGAAAGTCACAGTCTCCAGCGTAGCTGCTTCTAACTGGCTCCCTGTTGACTATAAACAAGACCCGATGAACCTTTCTGTAGGTTGTGTTGTGGTTTCTGGTACTGCTACCTATACTGTAGAGTACACGTATGATGACATTTTTGACACAGCAGTTACTCCAGTAGCTTTTGCTTTGTCAACAATTACTGCTCAAACAACTAGCAAGGATGGTGTTATCAATAACCCAGTCCGTGCTATCCGTCTTAATGTGACAGCAGGTGCTTCTCCTGTAGTTGCAATGACTATGATTCAAGGACTACGATAATGCAATTTGATGAATTCTTGAGTGTCATTGACCTCTTAAAAGATACTGCAAAATACGAGGCTAAGATTAAAGAACTTAAATCTCGTGAACACGCTATTAAAGAAGCTACCGATCAACTAGGTGTTGTAGGTGATATTGCTAAAGCAAAGCAACAAGCTAGTAAGCTGACTGAACAAGCTAAGACTGCAATTGAAGCAGCTTCTGTTGAAGCAGCTAAAATCACTCGTGGTGCTCAAACAGCTTTTGATAAACGCCATGAAGAGCTTAAAGCTCGTGAGGTAGTTGCTGACCAAGCTTTGGCTAACTATAACACTATTAAATCCCAACTAGCCTCTCGTGAAGATGTCTTGCGCGCACAAGAGAAGATGGTAGAGGCTCTGCGAGAGTCCTTGCAAAAACAGCAAGAAGAACTTACCACTAAGCAATTGGAAGTAGACGAGCGTTTGTCTAAACTTCGTCAGGTAATGGGTTAATATGGGTATCTCTCATCTACCTGCCCATCTAGGACAAAATCTAGCTCAACGGATAGATGACCAAACCTCTGTGATTTATCTAGGTACAGCTCCAATGAATAGCTCTAATGCTGATGCTATATGGAGTATTAAACGCCTATCTATCTCAGGAGGAGCCATCACAATAGAGTGGGCTGATGGGAACGATTTAAGCGATAATGTGTGGGATAATCGAGCTAGTCTCTCCTACTCTTAAGGAATATAATGGCAACATATAATAAGTTTCTTCCTGCTACGGAAGCAATGAATGAGGGCATGAATGCTGGTACAGATACATGGAAAATCGTTCTTGCTACTGCTCTAGCAAATACCGATACAACCATTACATTCGAGGTACCCAATGGTAATGGATATACTACGGGAGGCAATACAGTCTTCGTCACTTCTTCTGCTACCACTGCTGGTGTCTATAAGCTTGTACTGGGTAGTCCATCGGTATGGACTGCTACAGGTGCTGGCTTTACTTTTAGGTATGCTATTCTTTATGATAGCACCACCGCTACCCCTGTAGGCTACTGGGATTACGGTTCTAGCCAAGTGGTTGCAGTAGGTGAAACTGTCACAGTTACATTGGATGGCACTAACGGTGTCTACACAGTAAGCTAGAAATGAATAGCGGTGTTTATAAGATTGAAAATTTAGTCGATGGAAAGTTTTACATTGGTAGTTCAATCGGTTTAAAAGTAAGATTAAGAACACATTTACTTAATCTTAGAAAAAGCAAGCATGATAATGAGTATCTTCAGAGGGCTTTTAATAAGCATGGAGAAGAAAACTTTGTGTTTTCAATAATGTTAATATGCGATAAAAGCCAAACCATGTTTTATGAACAATTGTTAATAGACGGGTATAGGGCTGCTGATAGGAAGTTTGGTTACAATATTTGTCCCAAAGCGGATTCAACTGTTGGGCGTGTATTTTCAGACAAAGCACTTGCTAATATTAGAAGTAGGAAGAAGCGTGAAACCCTAACGGAAGAGCATAGAAAAAAGATTTCTGAATCTTTGGCAGGAAACACAAGACGTGTTGGACACAAGCATTCAGAAGAACGAAAGCAACAAATAAGTAATTTCTTCAAGGGAAGAAAGTTTTCCGCTGAAACCATACAGAAAATGAATGCAGGCCGCGAAAGGACAAGAATGTTAAAACAACAGAACACGGTGACCTAATGGCTAATGCAATCGGCACTGCAGAAATCGACTTCGGAGCATTCCCCGGGTCTAATGACGCTAGTGTGACGGTTACCGGACAAACGACCATCAGTGCCACAAGCAAGGTAGAGTCGTTTGTCATGGCAGACGACACATCTACAGACGGCCACACGGCCAATGATCATAGGTACTTCAATATGCTGGCGGGGCTCACCTGCGGTACACCCACTGCAGGTACTGGATTTACTATTTACGCCACATCGCAGCAGAAGCTGCAAGGCAAATTTGCCCTTCGTTGGGTTTGGAGTGATTAAATGCCAATGGATTCAAGAATCGTCGGCTCTGTTACCGGGTATGGTGCAGAGGTTGATGTCAACAACAACGCCAAGGTCAATCTACCTACAGCAGTTAACCAAGTGGGTTACGCAGCGCTAGCTGCTGAGTCTGACCCCGGCACGGTCACTGGCACACGAGAGGTTCGCAAGGCACTCATCTCTTCCGAAAACCGCTTGTTGGTTGGTGCACCTTCTATTCTGGTTAGCAAGACATTCCCCGGTACAGCGGTAAACACGGGCTACTGGCACCAGATTGCAACGACCCAGACCGTAGCAGTAGCATCTGGTTTGCTCACCCTCAACAGCGGTAACGTGACTACGCTATCCACCGGTTCTGGTAACCAGAGTGCACAACCCGTACCAATCAATATGGGTGGTATTACAGTAATTGAAACTGACGGCTACCCCACAAATACCCCACTGACAAACAACGTCACAGAGTGGGGTGCATTCAACTACACCACGTTCAACGGCGCTATCACTGATGGCGCGTTGTTCCGCTTTAACTCTTCCGGTGAGTTCCGCTGCGTGCTGGTGACTAACAGCGTCGAGTTGCAATCTGCATCACTGACCGCTGCAACACTGGCACCAGTCAACACGATCAAGAACTACTTTATCCGTATCTCGGACGAAGGCGCTGAGTTCCTGATTGACGGTGTGCGCGTGGCTAACCTTGTGCGCCCATCTACAGCAGGTAGCTCCCTGCTGAACACTGCGCTTTACATCTCTCAGCGCACCTACACACTGGCTACTGCCCCTGCAAGTGCATCGCAGTTCAAGGTTGGACACGTTGCTGCTTGGTTTGAAGAGGAAACACCAAACCGCGACTACACCCTGAGCATGACTGGTCAAGGTGGTCATAGTGCTTACACGCAGGACGGTACGACCGTCGGTATCACGGCTCTGTACACCAACAACACTGCCCCCACTGCTGCTGTCCCGACTAACACCACAGCGGCGCTCGGTACTGGTTTGGGCGGTCACTTCACGGCCACTGCAACGGCTGCAGTCAATACCGACCTGATTATCAGCAGCTACCAGAATCCGGCTAACGGCGCGGCTGTAACTGGCAAGACGCTTTATCTACGCGGCTGCTGGCTGGACACCTACGTTCAAACTGCCCTCACTGGTGGCGGTATGAATATCGTGTGGTATCTGTCCATTGGTAGCACAGCGGTATCTGAGGCTACGACCGAGAGCGCGACAACCAAGATTCGCCGCGTGATCCCGTTGGGTGTGCAGACCTTCGCTGCCGCAGCGGCTGCGCTGGTAACTGGTGCGCGTATTCAAGTGCCACTGACTGACGTTCCGATTTTCCCCGGTGAGTTTGTGAAGGTGTGCTGCCGCTATGTAGGCACTGCTGCAACTGCTGGTGCTTTCGGTCACTTGATCGGCTTCGACGGCTTTAACGAGTAATCTAAATGTCCCTGCTCCTTGCCCTAACAGCAGGGGGTGGACCTACTAACTACACGATAACAGCTAATACAGGAACCTACTCTTTAACAGGCCAAGCAGTCGCTATAGCTCGCTCAAGAGTGGTTACTGCTTCTACTGGTTCTTATGTAGTTACAGGTATTAATGCTGGTGTTACTAGAAGTCGTTTAGTTACGGGTTCACCCGGAAGTTATTCAGTTGCTGGTATAGCAGCTTCTCTATTACGTAGTAAGACTTTAGTAGCTAATACTGGTACTTATACAGTAGCTGGTCAGCCCTCTACCATTACTAGAAGTAGGTTAATAACTGCCCTTGCTGGTGCTTATAACTACACTGGTAATAATGCTACAATTACCTACACTGCAGGAAGTGTTAATTACACACTCACGGCAGACGCAGGAAGTTATGCTGTAGCTGGGGTAGCCTCAACCATACTGAGAAGTAAGCTCCTAAGTGGTTCTAGTGGCTCCTACAGCTATTCTGGAGTACCCGCTACAATAGCTAGAAGCAAGGTTGTTTCTGCTAGTGCTGGTAGTTATGCCATCTCAGGAAAGAATGCTACTATTTCTTGGGCTACTGGTGGTGGTCCTGTATGGCCCCTTCCTAGTCAAGTTGCTTATGGTGTTGTGTATGGCCCAACTGGTGCTGATTACATTGGTACTAATATAGGTAGTATAACGCTAGAAATTAACACTGGGCAGCTCATCAAGCCGCTAACTAATAAACTCTCTATAATGTTATAATATGCAAAACTGGCTTAAAGCTGGCGACTATAACGCCATATGCGATTCATGTGGGCGTAAGTTTAAAGCCAGCACATTGCGTAAACGGTGGGACGGCTTCTTAGTTTGTAAAGATGACTTTGAAGTCAAACATCCACAACTCTCTTTGAAAGTTCATGGAGATAAACAAACTGTTCCAATTCCTCGTCCTGAGGCAGAAGATCAGTTTCTAGAAGTATGTTATTTATGGGAACGTTCTGCTTATGCCGACTTAGCTACAGCCGATTGTGCATTAGCTGACTATACACCATTGCCATATAATCTATTGGCTGAACTAAAATCTCCACAGGTAGGATAAATGAACGAGTATCAAACAATTATTAACATAGGGGCTGGATCTGCCTTGGCTATCATGGGATGGTTTGCTAGAACACTCTGGGATGCTGTACAAGAACTTAAACAAGACCTTTCTAAACTACGGGAAGAGTTGGCTAAAGATTATGTCCCTAAAGATGATTTCAAAGAAGGTATGTCAGAGATTAGACGTATGTTTGAAATAATCACAACTAAGTTAGACAATAAAGCGGATAAGTGATGGCTCTAGAACGCATGTCAGACATAGATACAAGAGAGTTTGATCCTGCTGTAGCTATGGCAATTGAACGTGCTGTATCTAAGTATTATCAATATCACAGCAGGCATGACTACCAGAAAGCTCATGGTTGTGCTGTAGCTATTAAAATATTTTATGAGTCTCTTTGTGGGGACTTCAGTGACACCCTACCGACTCAACGAGGAGATTTATAACATGGCAATGGACCCCTTAACAGCAGTGAGTGATTTAGCTAACTCTGTAATTAACAAGATTTGGCCTGATAAAACAGAACAAGAGAAACAACAACTGGCTGCTGCTGTAGCCATTGTACAAGGTCAACTGGATACAAATAAAGAAGAGGCTAAGAACCCAAATGTCTTTGTTTCTGGATGGCGCCCTTTTATTGGTTGGGTATGCGGCATTTCTTTGTTTTACACATATCTTGGATACCCTGTTCTTCTATGGGCCTCGGCTGCTTGGTTTCCTAATGTTCATGCTCCCGTATTGGGGAATGATGGGATGTTATACGAATTGTTATTTGGTATGCTTGGTCTTGGCGGACTTCGTACTTTTGAGAAAGTTAAGGGTGTTGCATGAACCTGTCTAATCTATTTAAACCAACCCTTACTAAAGAAGTAACTGCTGGGACGGGTGGTTTGCGTGATGCTTATCTAAAGCATATTGAGGACACAGCACAAAAGGGCTTACCAACTCTGTCATGGGAAGAGTTCCTTAAGCAACAGCAACAACCTCAGCAACCACCAATGCTGTTTAAATAAGGAATATAATGACAAGTAAAACTTTTACTTCTGGCACAGTAATTGACTCAACATGGTTGAATGATGTTAATGGGGCTACTTATAATGGTTCTGGTGTATATACTCCAGCAGGTACCGGCGCTGTAGCCACTACAGTACAGGCTCAGTTGCGCAACCTACAGGCATGGACAGTTAACGTAAAAGATGCCCCTTTTTATGCCAAGGGTGACGGGACAACCGACGACACGGCAGCGATTCAAGCAGCCATCAATTCTTTATCTACCACTGGTGGTGTTGTATATATCCCAGCCGGTCAATATAAACTAACCTCCATCGTGACGATGGCAAGCGGTATTTCTTTAATTGGTGACGGGCAGATTCAAGGCACTTTAGGATCAAGACAAGCGGTTACATCTTTACTTGGTGCCCATACTGGGGCTGCAATCTTAAGTCTTAAAGGATGTATTGGATGTACACTTTCTGACTTTGGTTTGCAATCACTTGTAACCAACGTTCCGCAGTTTGGATTAGTTCTTGGTCGTAGCAGTGCAGCGTCTGCCGGATACCACAAAATAAATAATGTCTCTGTTTATGGTTATTACACAAAGGCAGCTGTCTATTCAATTGCCAGTGAGGACAATACATGGGATTCATTGAATGTTTATCTTAACGGTGGTGGTGCAAAGTATTGCCTGTACACAGGAATGTCTGATGCATTAGCGTCTGGTTTATCTCTGACAACATCATCTAACCTAGAAAACACGTTCATACATCCAATGTTTTTTAGTTCATCTACTGATACAAATGCTGCATGCATATTTATTCAGGGTGCACAATCAGTTGGTAGTTGGTCTTTTATTGGTGGATACCTCACTGCGTATGCTGGGTCATATATCCACATTGATAGTGGTTCTATAGACTCACTCAATTGCCTTGGCCCATTTACATTCGTTGGAATGAGTGGTGAAATTCTTGCAGGTGGCGACCCAATATATGGTGTTCGTCTTACTAGTACAGGAACTAGAACATTACCAGGTCTTACCATTCTTGGAATGCGGTTGGCTTTCCTTTCTGGAGCTACACACTACCAAATCATTCAACCTGGCAATTTGTATCTGGAAAGCCCAAATATACATATCCAGCCACCTGAAGCATTCCCCTATGCACTCTGCTCATTGCAGCGCACACTGATCAAGAATGGTAATGTGACTGTGGGACGCTCATCCGAGTGGACTACTCCCACGTTATCTGGAGCTTGGGTGAATACCTATGGAGCACCAGCTGCACAGGTTGGTTATTTATGTGATGGTTTTGGGGTTGTACGGGTTCGTGGAACTGTACAGGGTGGGGCAGGGCCTATATTTACTTTACCTTTTGAACTTTGGCCAGCTTCAGATATGTATTACCCAACTTATGCAGGTGGTATAATTGGTAGATTGAAGGTCACGGCATCTACAGGAATTGTTAGTTTTCAATCTGGTACTAATACAGAAGTTGACTTATCTACCGTACAATTCAAAATTAATTAAACCCGTTTCCTATCAATGAACGAATATCAAACAATAATTAATGTGGGAGCTGGTTCTGCTTTGGCATCTCTACGTAGAGGTACAACCAATAGCGTTTCTGGAACTACCCCCGGAACTGCTGCAACGGGGGACATTTACCAAGGCACTTTCTCTTATATCTTGGGATAATTAAATGACTACATCGGGAACTACTACTTGGTCACTACAACGTGACGCTGTAATTAACTCAGCACTACGTAAAATCTCTGTGTTGTCTGGCGGTAGCTCTCCTGAGGCATATGAGGTTACTAACGCAGCAGAAGCCCTTAACGCGATGATTAAGGGTTTTATTGCAGACGGTATGCCGGTGTGGGCTATTAAGGAATATACCTTCACCACCACTGCTAATACAGGTACATATAACATTGGGAATGGTCAAACTCTGAACACCCCAATGCCTCTAAAGGTTATTCAAGGCTATCGTCGTGAGACTTCTACAGGAACTAACATTCCTTTGAATATCTACACACACTATGACTATAACCTTCTTCCTGTCACAGCCACTGCTGGAGAGCCTGTAAACGCCTACTACCAGCCTTTCAGTACCTATGGTACACTAAAGCTTTGGCCTACGCCTATTGATGCTAACACCACAATAACACTAGTGTATCAACGTCCGTTTGAAGATATGACTTCTTCTACAGACGATTTTGATTTCCCTGCTTATTGGACAGAGGCTCTAATCTACGGGTTGGCTTGGAGGTTGTCTGGTGAGTATGGTGTACCAGTTAATGACCGTTCTGTGCTTGCCAAAGAAGCGGATTACTTCCACTCACAAGCTCTGTCGTTTGGTCAAGAGGAAGGGTCACTTTACTTCCAGCCAGATAACTTCTATCGGAGATAACCTTGCCATTCACTAAGGCCCCATCAATAGCTACTAATAGCACTGAGCGCCTTAACTTTGTTTACAACCCTATGCATCGCACAGGATCTAACTTAAACAAGGATGCTCACCTTAAGAATGTCTTGATTGATGTCTTTCAATCACCTGACAACAATAACACAAAAGTGTTTGTTAAATCTAGACCGGGCCTTGCTTTAGCTTATGGAACAACCTCGGGAAGGGCTCGTGGTATTTATTACTGGGTTGTATCTGGTGTGGGCTATGCCATATCTGTATCTGGTAATAAGTTGTATAGTAATGGTACATTACTTAGTACATTAACTACAAGTACCGGTAATGTTGGCTTTACAGAATTTGTAGATAGCACAGGTACTGTTAAACTCATTATGCTGGACGGTACTAAGGGTTATGTATTTACAAGCCCTACAGTAGCTCCTGCTGAGATTACAGATGTAGACTTCCCAACACCACACATTGCCATGCCAGTGTTCTTGGATGGATACTTGTTTGTAGCTAAAGCTAATACACAAGATGTTTACAACAGCAACCTAAATAATCCTACTTTGTGGACTGCTGGTGACTTCATTTCTGCTGAGATGTATCCAGATAAGATTGTTGCTCTGACTAGGAATAACAACTATATCTACGCTATTGGCAGTTCCAGTGTTGAGTTCTTGTATGATGCTGCTAATGCTACAGCCAGTCCGTTAGCTAGACATGACAGTGCTGTACAACAATTTGGCGCTGCTGCACCGTTCTCTGTAGTGTCTACTGACAAGGAAGTTGTCTTTGTTGGAGAGACAGGAAACGGTGGTCACACTGTCTGGACCATTGATGGCTTTAAAGAGAATGAAATTGCTAACCCAGCTATCCGTAGTATCTTGCGTATAGAAGGCTCAGCCCTCTCAACAGCAACAGCGCATGCAATTCGTGTTAGTGGTCAAAAGCTTTACATTCTAACGCTGTCTACAAAGACATTGGTTTACAGTTTTGATACTAAGATGTGGTTTGAGTGGTCTTCTGGTGCAGATGGTTCTACCTCCTTCATTGGCAGCCATTCAGCGGACGGCCCTAATGGTATGGCATACATCTTAGACGCTTTAAGTGGGAATGTATACACAATCAGTGAAGACAATCACACTGACAATGGTACAGCGTTTTTGTGTGAAATCATAACACCTAAGTATGATTTTAGTACAATGAACAGAAAGTTTATGTCTCGTTTCTGTCTTGTTGGGGATTGGCCTGTAACGTCAGGTGCTGGTAATGTGGTTACAATTTCATGGTCAGACAATGATTATCAAACATGGTCTACTCCACGGACATTAAGCTTTGACCATGACTTCCCAATTATGGCACAGCTTGGTAACTTTCGCCGTAGGGCATTTAAGATTTCATATTCACAACCGTACCTACTACGCCTTGAGGCTATGGAAGTAGACATCAACAAGGGGAATCAATAATGGCTAGTGGTTTACCTCCACCTCCTACTAGAGCTGCTGATGGTAGCTTTGCTTGGGTAGCTTGGTATAATCAATTATATGCCTTGTTGTCTACAGCAGGGTCAGTTTCATGGGCCTTGATTAATAAAGCAGGAAGTTCTATTGGTGATTTGCAGAATAAAGCACATAGCTTACTGACTGGTATTTTAGGTACTGGTAGTTATCATATCTCTTCTGCTGAAGCTACCAATGTTACTGCCTTACCTACTGCTGCTGACATTGTTACTCAAGTTGTCAAGACCAAAGCTGGCGCCCCTACTACTTCTGATATTGCTGCTGGTAACTGGGCTATTTACAAAGACACTTCCTTAGGCACTGTTAAAGTGTACGCTAATGATGGTGGAACAATAAAGAGTGTACCTCTTGTTTAAGGAATAAATATGGATGAATCACAAGGCTATGATGCAACAGAGTATGGCGGTAGATACTCAGGATTTGATCCCCAGTCTACACATTATACAGGTTCTGGCTCAGGTCAAATAGGACAACAGCAAGATAGTGGGTTTAATTTAACATCCTTGTTTAATCCAGCAATGGATGCTTGGAATAAATACAAACCTAATTTTGGTAATGCTAACGAAGTAAACCAAGTTAATGATGCTGTTGGTCAGCAAAGCTTACAACTACCACAACAGCAACAACAAGATGATCCTAACAAGGGGGCATTTGGCTGGTTTCAACCGGGTTCTACTGGATATAAGTGGGGACTACGTGACCCCGGTAGTGAGAATGCTAGAAACTTTCTAGGTAGTGAAACAGATGCTGAACGAGGTACTCGTATGCAACTAGCTGGCGATGCTATTGCTAAAGGTGCCGGGATGTTCATGTCTCCCCTTGCTTCGCTTGGTATGGGTGCAGCTAAAGGTTATGCTAATTATCAAAAGACTGGTGACGGTTGGGATAGTATTGGAACAGCCTTTGCAGGTGCTCCCGGCCCTTTAGGAGCCGTAGGATCGTTTGCACAGGGTAAGTATGGTGATGCTACAGCTAAGATGATTCCGGGGCTTGGCGGGCAGTTTGCTGGCCTTGGAGTGGATGCTGCTCTAGGAGGTGATATTAAACAACCTGCTGCTACCCTTGCAGCTAGGTATGCAGGTAATCAACTAGGCGGTCCCATAGGTGGGATGTTTGCTGGGGGGTTGGCTAAAGCGGCCTTTGCTCCTGACCAGCCCCAACAACAAGGACAACCTAACGGTATGATGAAAACAGGATTTAATGTTGGACAGTATATTCCCGGATACACTTCCTCACAGCAAGCAACACAACAGCAAACTCCGCAGCAACTCCAACAACCTTCTTTTGGCTTTGGTGATGTTGCTACTGGTCTTGCCGGTCTATGGTCTGCCAGCCGTAACTCCGATAATGTAAATAGCATGATGGAGCAGATGAAACAACATCAAGCTGCTATGCCAAGTTTAGATAGCTTGTACGGACCTAATAGTCCCTATGCTTTGCAGATGCGTGAACGTCTTGCTCGTCAAGATGCTAAGGCTGGACGTAACAGTCAGTACGGACCACGAGAAGCTCAACTACAAGCTCTGTTAGCTGACAAAGCTTCTACTTATGGTGCCCAACAAGCTACACAAAATCAAGGCTATGCTAAGTCAATGGCTGAACTACAAGCTCAACAAGATGCTCAACGGAATAGCCAATTGAATATCCTAGCTGGACTTGGTAGTAAATCTGGTTTGTTTGACCGTATGGGTAGTGGTTTGATGAGTATGTTCCGTGGTACTCCTGCTACAGCACAATACCAAGAATCTCCATTCTACCAAGAAACTTAAGGAACTAATATGGACATGCCCGGTTACTTAGACTATGGTAAGATTATGCAAATGAATCCATTTGCAGCTTACCAAGCTAATCAACAAATGGACTTGGCTAAACAGTTCCAAGACCAGAAATATCAACAAGAGCAGAACACTACCAACAAAGGTACGTTGGAAAACATCTTCTCTGCTCAGAACAACCCTAACAAGGTACAACAACAAATCCTGCAAAATGAAGGGTTGGGGTTGTCTAATGAAAACATGGGTTACAAGAATCGCACTGATAAGCTTGGTGCTGAACGTGCTGAAGCCAATCAACAGAATATCTTGTCTGCTGACCAACGTGCTGCTGCATTGAAAATGTCTGATGATGATATGAAAGCTTTTGACTTCCACGTAGGTGAGTTGCTACGTAATCCAGACCCTGCTCAACGAGCGGAAGGTGCTAAGCTACAAACCTACTTAAGCTCCTACCAAGCAGAGCGTCGTAAGGCCGCTGATGAGTTGTCTAAAGCAGGAGAAGCTTCACGTATCCATGCAGGCTCTGCTGAACGTATTGCTAATGCTAACATTGAAGCTGGGCGTTGGGATAAAGCTTCTAAAGGAGGTTCTAGCTTATCATTCTCTATGCAGCTAAGCAAGATGAAAGTGCCTGAACAGTTGACAGCCCTACAAGGTGCTTTAGCTACTGGTATTGACCCAGACACTGGTGCTGAGATGTCTCCAATGGCTAAGCAAGGCTACCAAGCCATGTATGACCAAGGTGTACAGCAACTCAATGCTAACAACGCTGCACGAGGCCAGGGACAGGGTATGACACTGGGCGCTGGTGCTGGTGGAACTCCAACACTTGTACCTAAACAAATCCCATCCGTTGCTGCTAGTAAAGCCCCGCCTAAACTGCCTCCGGGCGTCAAGATTGTAAATTAACAGGAAACAATATGCCAAAATATGAGTATAAGGGTTATCAGTTTGAATCTGACCATGACCTTTCAGAAGATGAATTTGCTACAACCCTAGCTCATTTGGACACCTTGCCTCCTAAAGCTGCTGCACCAGTACAACCTCAGGTTTCTGCAGGGGATGGTGAGGGTTTCCTAGACAAAGTGATTGGATTAGGTCAAGCTGCTGCTAGTACAATTACTGGTGGTATTGGTGCTGCTACTGGCTGGATTCCAGCAGCTATTCAGAAAGCCAATGACCCTAACAATGTCAACTTTGAACAGCAGTATGCTGCTAACATGGGTGCCATGACTTACGAACCCTCTCGTGAGAAGGGTCAGGAGTATGCAGGTAAGGTTGGTGGTTTTGTTAACGATGTACTGCTTCCAGCAGCTACAGGTGTACAAGGCTTACCATATGCTAATACTGCTGCGCCTTTGTTGGGAGCAGTTGGACGTAACCTAGGTAAGTTTGGTAAGGCTAAAGAAACATCTTCTCCTGTCAAATCTCTTGTTGAGACTTTGAAGAAGGAAGATGAAGTTAAACCTGTAGACCCCAATATGGAGTTCTATAAGCAAGAGGCTTTGCGTAAACAACAGGAAGCTCAGTCCAAACCAATCACTGTAGATGAGCAAGGTGTTGCTCGTACTACTGAGCAAGAAAAGCTACAACCTCAAACACCGTCTGATTATACCCCTAATGAGGGGTTGAACGGTCAACGTACGTTGTTTGACTATTCAGAGGAAGGGCGTATGCCTAATCCTTATGAGGCTGTTCCCGGAGACTGGCGTGTTGATGAGAATGGTATGCCTATCAAAGCAGACCTCTCTATGGATGTAGTTAATTCAGAGAATCCTCTGCAACGTAACTTGTGGGGAGATGAGTTAGCTCAGAAACATCCACAGGAAAATGAACTAAATATCCCCCAAGCAATTGACTCTTTACCAAACCTTCCTTGGAAAGATCAGCGTGAAGAAGCTTTGTCTAGGCTACAAGGGGAGTTACCTGCTACTGGTGAGTTGCAAGGCTCTATGGAGGCTTCTAGACGTGCTGCTGAGGGTGTTCCTGAACCACTGCCCCCATTAGGTTCGGCTGCTCGTAAAGCTCTGATGAAGAAGCAAGGCGGTGGTTTGCTGATGGATTGGGGCACATCAAAAAAGGCAGAAGGGTTCAGCAACATCCCCGGAATAAAAGAAAAGTTGCGTGACATTGGTAATGCACTAATTGAGACACCAGAGAATGCAATTGAGTTTGCTAAACAAACCTCTGATGTAGAACAGAATGCTGTACAAAGTGCTTTTAACAACCTTACAAAAGGTGGTACGTACCTCAAGGGGCGGTTGAACAACCCTATTGTCCATTTTGGTGTTGACCGTTTCTTGAAGGCTGATGGATTGGCTAAGGCTGATATTAACCAGAAGCTAGGTAAGCAGTACCTAACTGATTTACGCGACCTCTCTAAACAAGAGTATAAGGATGCCATGGAGCTACTTAACGTAGCTGACTTGACACAAAAAACTATTACTCCAGAGGCTATGCAACAGCATGGTTTACCACCACGTCTGCAGAAGTTTATAACAACACATAATGAACTAATGACTGATGCTTTAACTAACATCAACCGAGTTCGTGCTGCTGCCGGTAAGGAACCCATAACTGCTCGTAGGGCCTACTCTGCTATGTCTATGAATGGTGATTATCGTAAGGTAGCTTACTTGCTAGATGAAAATGGCAAGCGTGTTAAGGATGCTGCTGGTAATGATGTTGTAGCAGGAGCTATTGCTGCTGATCGCCTCAAAGGTAAATTAGGTTGGACTCTTGAGAAGATTGAAAAGTATGTTAAAGAGAAAATGCCTAATGTGGAGTTTGGTCCATTAAAGGATACCACGCTAACTCGTGGTTCTGCTAAGGGAACACCACATGAAGCTTTCACGGATGCTTTGCGTACATTGGGGGAGAACAACCCACACGTCGCTGAACTGTTAAAAGTGTTGGACGAGGTTGCTAAGGATGACGCTTCCAACTACATGGGTATGCAAAAGCACACCATGCAGAAGAAAGGTATTTGGGGAATGGAAGGCCGTAAGCCGTGGGAAACTGCGGAGAACAATGCCACTCAGTTCTTTGAAAACCAAGTTAAGTATCTTGAAGGTGTGTACAACTGGACACACTTAGCAGAAGCTGCTAAAGATGTTAACAGTGTTATTCGTAACCCTGACGTAATGAAGAAGCATCCTAATGCCATTCGTTTGACAGAAGAGTACATGCAGAATGCTTTGGGATTGAATCCTTCACGATTGGGTCGTGGTATTGAGGAAGTGGCTAAAGCCATTGGCTCAAGCTTGGGAGGTTCTCCTGCCATTGTACAAAAGGGTTTTGGTACAGCTAAGAATGTAGCTAATACAACCATGCTAGCGCTGAACGAAAGCTTCTTGCTTATCCAAGCACTACAAGCCCCTACAGGTATCCCTGCCGCTGTTGCTCTATTACGTAGTCGAGGACTAGCTTCTAAGTGGACTAACCTTACCCTAGGTTTAGATCACTTTGTTGAGGCTGGTGCTACGCTACTTAAAGATCAGTCTGGACGTAAAATATCAGAACTAGATCGTGGTGCAATTGAGTATGCTAAGAAGAACCACATCTATGCTACTGACATGGTTGAGCACAATAGTCGTACTAAAGCAGACGCTGGGTACTATGTCTCTCGTGGACTAAAAGCTCCTGCTGCGTTGATTGAAACTGGTACTCGTGCTCAAGCCTTCCTAACCTTTGTTAAGGTGTTGGAAGATGGTGGTATGAAGGTTAAGGATGGTTTGTACGAACAAGCTCATCGTATGACTGACCAAGTGATGAACAACTACTCTGCTATGGAGAAACCTCCAGTTTATAATGCACTAGGCCCAATTGGTTCTATGGCTTATAACTTGAAGAGTTTTGGACATAACGAGTTGTCTCGCTGGTCTGAATATGCTAGGGAAATTGGTAAGACAGGCAATCCGGGTCCATTGCTAACACAGATGGCTACTACCATTGCTGTTGCTGGTGCATTTGGACTTCCTATGTATAGCCAGTTTGAAGCCTTGTATGACTACATCACAAAGAAACTTGGTAACCCTCGTAGCTTAACATTGGATGTAATCAAGACCTCTGAACAACTAGCTGAAAAGCTTGGACCAGATGGTTACGAGAAGTTTAAGAATGCTATGTCTCATGGACTGTTCTCTACTCTAGGTGCTGACGTATCTAAGCGTATTGGTTTGGGCGATGTGCTACCTAGTAAAGCTTCTGACGCAGCCTTTGCTGGTGGTGGTAAGCTGGCTGATATGGCTACTACAGCCGTTAAAGCTGCTGTTAACCCTGATGAGCAGCATTTGAAAGCTGCTGCTGTGGTATGGTCTCCTAACGTGTTAGCTGGACCATTGAAAGAGAAATGGTACACGGATGAGAAGGGTGTCTATTCTATGGACCCTGACAAGAAACGTGAACTAATCACTGAAATCAATGACACTGATCGCTTGCTAAAGAAAATTGGTATCACTGGTATCAACGAGAGTGTTAAGAAGACTAAGGACTATCAACTAAAGCAGTTGGAAAAAGCCTACCAAGACATTCGTGATAATGCTCTGGTTAAGATTTCACACGACATGGCTGCTGGTAAGGGTATTAGCCAAGAAAACATTGATAAGTATTTCACTAACGGACAGGGTGACCCATCCTCGTTTGAGAACTCAATCAATGATATTGGAACTAAACTTAACATTCCACGAGATACTTTGGCGCTAATGAAAGGTGCTGCTAGTAACAGTGTACAACGTTCTTTGGCTACACAACGGCGGGTAGAAGCACAATGACTACTAGGAAAATAACACAAGATGGTTTGGACTTTATCCAAGATGTCGAAGGGTGCAAGTTATTTGCATACCTTGATACAGGAGGGGTGTGGACCATTGGTGTTGGACACACTGGACCAGAAGTTGTTAAGGGGCTGACGTGTTCAATGGAACAGGCCCTACAATGGCTCAAGGAGGACTCAGAAGAGGCTCAGGAGGCGATTAGACAATCGGTTGAGGGGTTACTAACTCAAAACCAGTTTAACGCCTTGGTGAGCTTTGTATTCAATGTGGGTATTAATGCTTTTAAGAAAAGTACAATGCTTAAGTTGATTAACAAGGGTGACTTTGATGGTGCTGCTAAAGAGTTTACTAAGTGGAACAAAGACAATGGTAAGGAAATCCTAGGCTTATCCAAGCGTAGAATATTAGAACAATCTGTGTTTGAAAAGACATAGACGTAAAAAAGCCCCTAGGCCGTAATAGCTTAGGGGCTTTTCTTTTGTCTAAAATTTAACCAAAGATGGAGAGTCTAATGAATCCTAGGTGGATACCCACAACCCAATTGAACTCATCTTCTTCATCTTCTGTGATGTGCTCAATACCAAATACTAGACCAGTGATAAAATCAATTGACAGGGACATGTGTATAATCCTCTGGGTTACCTAAACATCGTGAATAATACTCTGTCTGATCCACAGAGACTGCTCCACATTTACATGTTACGAAATGTCCAGGAAATTTAGACTTGATAATATCACCGCACTTATTGCATTTAATAGGTGTTGGATTAAACTCCATGGGAGCCTTTGAATAATTACTATGATCCACAGGTTCCACCACCGGTCAAATCACAGATGTCAACTTCTTCATATACAACATCCTTATGTTTAATTGCTTCCTCATATGGCACTGCTGTCAAGGGTTGACCTCCACGACTTCCATCTGGATAGCAGGTGAATCCGCGTAGCCTTGGTGCATAGGACGCAAGAACTCGTGTAAACTCGCTAACTTTGTCATCGTTGTTGTGTTTGCTTCCCCAAGCTGGGAGATTAATTGTTGAGGAAATTGACATGTCAACATAATCCTGTATGTCCGCTTGGAATTTGATTCGTTGCTCATAATTTTCCGATAGTTCTAGGGCTGACTGGATTGACTCTGGTTTAACTCCGAACTTGTTGATGAGGAGGTCTGCTGTCCCGTCAACAACGTATTGATACTTCCACTTTGTACCTTCCGTAAGAAAACGTCGTTTATAAGCAACTGCAAAGAGAGGTTCAATTCCAGTAGTTGTTCCAGCAAGGATACCGATACTTCCTGTAGGGGCAATCGCTCGATATGCTGCTGGGCGGCTAATAAAGAAGCGATCACAGTGCTCGTCTGCTGCTCGTTTTGATTCATCTCGATAAACTTTCAACCATTCATGTAGTTCTGGGGTTACTTCGTATTGGTATCCTTTCTTGAGAAGCCACTCGTGGATACCCATGAGCCCAAGGCCCAAGCGTCGGTTCTTTTCCCTGACCTTGTACACCTTGTCGTAAGGAAGATCGGCGCGCAGGGTACCGCAGACGAGAAATTTACTTGCAAGCGATACAACCGATCTGAATTCGTCCAGACTTGAAATATTGCCCAGATTGATGCTTCCAAGATTACAAACGTCTGAGTCATCCTCTGAAGTAACTTCGGTACATGCATTACGAAGGGTTTCATTCTGCTTGTCTCCAAAGTTAAAGCTAAATCCGGGTTCTGCTGTCTCTAGAGCCTGTCGTACATTCTTCTTAAAGACTTCATTGTTTTCCAACCCACCGACAAGAGATGCATCATCATAGTTTACAGAGATGTTAGTCATGTCTAGTGGGGCAGAAGCATTGAAGTCCTTAAGCTTCATTGCTTTGATATCATCTGACCAATTCTTGATTGTAAGGAACTGGTTAATGTCTTCGTGCTGCCAGTTGAGCGAGGCGTAGATAGCAGAACGTCGTGAGCCTCCTTGCATGACCCCGCGCCCTGCCTCATTAATCATTTGCATAAGGGGGATTGGTCCTGATGCTTTTCCTCCTGTCTTACTAAGAGGGCGTCCTTTAGCTCGCAATCTAGAGTAATCAATACCAATACCGCCACCAGTCATCAAACAGGAGACTGAACGTTGCATCAGTGCTGCCCACTCTTCTCTAGAGTCCTCTTCAGCACGTAACAAGAAACAATTATTAAAGAAGCTATGTCCACGACCACTATACCAAATGTAACGACCGCCTGGAAAAAAGCGTTGTTCTTTAATATGGTTTTCCAACTCAACCAAGTCTTCTTTAGACATAAGTGAGTTTGTTGTACCAAAACGTGTACCACAAACATCTTCTACAATGTCATGTGCCCGTTGTGCCCATGTCTCACCCTCAAACTTAGCATACTTTGTCTTGAAAATAGTCTCTGCAAAACTATTACGAAATTCACTCATAATTTTCCTATTTTTACAGGGGGTTTATTACTTCCTGTGATTTGTTCTATTTCTTGTTGTCGTTTATCTTGTGCCATACGGCATAACTCACATTGCCCTTTACGCATCCACATATTATGAGCTGGGCATTTACGTGGGTCTTTTATCATAGGTGTCTTGGGTTGGATACTCTTCGGGTATTCGCTCATAGCGACGTAGTTCCTTTTCTTCCTCTTCCTCTGCTATTTTACGCAAGAGGTAATGTTTATTGTAATGCTGGTTCTCTAAGGCAATAGTTTCTGCTTTTGTACGTGTCTTCATGTGCAGGATTCTCTAAGCTCTACTTGAAATTCAGTAATCTCTTCCTCGAATTTATCAATGATGTCAGCCAAATCATAACCCAAGATGTCTAGAAACTCCATGACATCTAGGTTATGTACAATGAGGGTCTTTAGTTCATCCACCACGCCGTTTAATCTCCAAGTCAAGATACCAACGAGCTTTCTCCAAATCCTCAATACCATTCTTCAAGTCAGCCCTCCAGATATATTTCATTGCATTACCTAATACAAAAGGCATGTGTTGTGTAATAGTGATACACTCGATTCCACTCGGGTGTGAAGTATAATGCTTAGGGTGTTCTACTGGGTCAGGCTGCGTATAGCCATCTTTAAGATAATGTGCTTTGTCTACTTCTGAAATCATGGATATTTCTTATTAATATAGGATAAGGAAACTGGCATCAAATCAAACTCACCATCTTTAACATCATGCAACATCAAGAAACCACGCCAGTGTTTGTTACCTTGTGAACTCATGTAGTCCTCATTGTGTTCGTAACACGAACCTGCAATGATTGAGGTTAGGTTACGTCCTTCTGCATTGTAAGCTGTAGCGATTTGTAAGCCTTGCTGATGGCCCTGAATACATGACATATGCTTCTTTGCAATGCAAGCGGAAGCAGTTGTGACAGGACGACCCATGAGGCCCGTGGTAAAGTAATGGCTGTAAGCAATACCGTCAATAACAATAACGTCAAGAAATGGTACAACCTTCCAACCATACCCAACATAACCAAGAGCATCCACTGTAAGGACGCCTTCAAGTTTAGAATCATCGTTGACAGCACGGTTGATACGGTTCTCATGGTTACCTAACGTTAGCACCATCTCAGGATGATACTGTTTCTCCTTGTTACGTTTAGCCTTAGCATTGAACTCCCACATAGGGCTTAGGAGGGCTTCCATAGCTGCATGGGAAGCTGCAATGTCCTTAAGGTAGCGTTTACCCTCAAAGCTCTTCTTGCCCACATCGTAAGACGAGAGGCTCGGCATGTCAGCAAAGTCCCCTAGGCAAATAAGCTTATCAGGCTTCTTCTCTACAATGTAACGTCCAATCTTGTTAAGGTAAGTAAAATTGACACCATCCTTAGCTTGAACGTCCGGTAGTACTAGATGTTTCACTGAAGATTCTCCGGTGTTTCGTGCATCTGCTCTGGTGACACTACTTTAGGTTTAACAAGACCTCGTACAATTAGTTGATGTAGTCCTAGGGTCAGGATGGCATCCAACTCTACACCCTCAATTTCTCCGTTAAACTTAACGGTACCTTCTGCTGTCTCATAACTTTTATTTATTTGCATTCTTTTTTTCTTGTTTTTCTTCGTTAGTCTTTTTCTTGTGGCAGGTTAGACATAGCACCTGCAAGTTATCCTTCTCACAATAGAGTTTGTCAATGAAATCATCCCATGACTTGAATCCTTTACTAGGACTCACTACAGGATTGATGTGGTCTACTTGAACATCTTTAGCAGGAAACTCCTCACCACAACCATTACAAAGGAAGTGCTGTGCAAGGCGTCCTGTCTTGCTGTTCACTCGTTTCTCTGTCTTAGCTGCATTCAATGTTTCAAACTTAGGGGGCCACCGTCTAGCACCAGATCGTAATGTACTGGTTACAAAGCTACGATAGCGACCTTCTGTCCAATTACCTGAGTTCCATTCTTTACGTTTTGCCAACAGGGAACTCCCACAATTCATCTGGATAACGTTGCATCCACAAACACCGGCCATTCATGAGAAGCCTATCATCGTCGTTGTATAATTCACGAACGTAATTGAAGATTGCTAACTCATCACTTGCCAACTCTTGCATCTCATGCTGCATACCCTCTAACTTCTTGGGTATTGTTTGTCTAGCGATTCCGTCGAATCCAAAGATGTTGTCACTCTTGTCCCCCATGATGAACTGCCAGTAGAAGTTGAACCTACCTTCAATGGGGGATATTGTCCGAAACTCTTGTTTAACGAAGTTATAATGCTTACCAGTGACCTGAAGTAGGTCTTTATCCAGCGAACAAATGATGGGTTCTTCATTAATATCCATTTTTATTAACTGACATAAGTAGAAGCTAACAATAGTTTTGTTTGGGCTATAGCTAAAAGGTCATCTGCTTCACAACCATCGGACACTTGTGCGTTCCATTTTACAACGAGATGTTCACGGCATTGCTCTAACCACTCTGGACGTTTAGTGTCTTTTCTATTGGCTTTATACTCTGGGTTATATTTGTACCTAAAATTATTAGAGCCTGTTAAAAATACCTGATATGTAGAAGCGTTAACTTCGTATAAAATACGCCTCATTAATTCATCTATACGATAAATAGCAACCTCAAGCGGCTCTACTACAATACCTTGTTTTTCACAGGATGCAGCACACCTGTAGCATATTAGGTCCCCATCAATTAATGCTGTTGTCATTCTATACTATAGCCTTTCGCCTTGTGCGGAAAATCATCATATTCCAAGAAGCAGCGAGCTTCTCCATTCTTGTAAGCTACCCAAGCAGTTTGTGTTGGTGTATCCTTACAAAGAGGGTTGACCTCTCGCTGCATTAGTTGCTCTTGTAGCTCTTGTTGATAGACCCAAGGGACAATACAACATCCTGCTACAAGAATTAGGAATAATACTAGATTAGTTAACTTCTGCATCAAAATCTGGAAGGTCGTCGAATCCAGTTGGTCCTGCATCCTCTACACCGAACACATATGCTTCCAGTTCTTTAGCATAAGCAATTACATCGGAAGCTTTTGGAGGTGTCTTAGCGCCAACGCCAAGCACATTGCAAGCACTACTAACACTAGATTGACGGACAATAAGGATTTGCCGCTGCGCTCGCTCTTCGGGAGTTTCATATGTTGATTTGGGAGTTGGGTTAGGTTTACCAGACACACTAGCTACGGGTGCTGATGCTGCACCGGGTACTGCCATAGTGGCAGAGGTCCAGTCGTTGTAACCTTTGTCATTCTTAACTACTGTAATGTCATAGACACCACCAGCAGAACTCTCTGACAAGGCTTTGAAGCTAGATGCTCCAGCACCGAAGGACATTAGTTTCTTACTCTCAACCTTACCTTGGAAAGTAAGATTCTTATACACAACCTCTAGCTGCTGGTAACTACCTTTAGCAGTAGGTTTTGTTTCGATAGAGGTAGAAATAATTGAAATTTGCATTTGTTTATCTTTAAATTGATGTTAAATTCCTGCTTACTATATTACAGGGTTAGTGCCGCCCTGATTACCGGGCCTTAACTACGGATATCCATAGTCTCTAACAGATCAAGCTTCCTATACCTATTAGTATAGCATACTTTTTAATGTTATGCAAGCATTATTTTAGTTTAGACATATCTTTCATGTTTGGTCCATATTTAGATTCACATGCCATAGGAACTTTCCAGTTATAACCAAAAACAGCTTTTATGTTCTTAGGAATGTCAGCAAATACTTCATCAAATATAGTAGCAATTGGTCGCAAGTATTGCTCTCGAGTATCTACCACAATAGAGTCATGTACAGTTGAAATAAAGTCACAAGGGATTTCTGCTTTCTTGATGCGCTTGTATGCAGAGATACGGGCAATGGTCATAATGTCTGCCCCAGTACCTTGCACAGGTAGATTTACCAATTGGTTGATTGGGAGCTTTAATTCCCCCTTGTAGTCCCTCTTCATCTCCAGCTTCCAAGAACGTCCCAGAGGACCTTCTATGGGCCTTCCTGAGGCAACTGTACGCATCCACTCCTTGTGCTGTTTGTCTAAGTTGGAATACTTGGCATAGAATTTCTCATTCATCCCGTCCCAGAATGCTGCGCTACTAGATACATGCATAAAATCAGCATCATTAGCGAAGGCCCAGCCACTGCCACGAAATATAGTTCTGAAAAGAAATCGTTTGGCTATCAATCTAGACGGTAGCTCAAAAGCCTTTTCATTATTAGCATGGGTATCTTCTCCTTTTAATATCTCAGCAATGCCTACTTCCTCGTCACTCAACTCTAGTGCAACCCTCCATTCGAGCTGACTTGCATCGGTCTGCAACAGCATCACTCGTCCTTGGTTAGTAGTTTAGGAACTTGTCGTTGGTCTAGTCGATTGATTTGAGCTTGCATCTCACGGAAATGACTGGGGTAATTACTCTTGAAATCAAACAAGACGTTACGTGTACCCCTCTCTTCCATAGCTGATGCCCAATCTGTCAGTACGTCGTGATATTGTAATTGTTGTAGTTCTTTAGTCATTATATCTGCTGATAAAAATATCTTGCAGTTCCGTAGCAAAGTTTTGCAAATTCCTTTATGTTCAGAGAAGGTCATTATTCTTCTCCCGCTTTCGCAGCTACACATTCCTGTGTAGAGCAGACTATATCATCACGCCGCGGCGTGCCATATGTTTCCACCCATTTGAGTGTACTCTCTTTCGAGATAGTCGTTGCACCTGCCAAGTATCTATGGAGTTTCATATGATCCCCCATTGTCAACAATACTAAATTATCTATACTATTATTATGCGGATTGAAATCGCAGTGATGTACACACCAGCCTTTTGGCAAAGCAGTTATTCCCAAAGACTGACATACTACTAAGTGATGCACAAAGATATGCTTACTACCTTTTCGTCCAGTAAACCAATCTGGTCTAATTCGCATCAAATAACCTTTACCGTCAGAAATATCTCCCACATAATTATGATGAGTTTCCTTTGTCTTACCAGACATGGGATTTAAACTTCCCATCTTACTGTTTTTATACGAAACAGCTTTTCGGGTCTTTCTATACTCAGATGAGTAGTCGGTAGCTATCTTTTTCCAAACTCTCCAAGGAGAAGTGTTTAGTTGATTTGCAATTTGATTTAGGGTAAGTTCTGTATTTTCGTATAGATAATTAATATTCATATGTACCTCTTATGGTAGACTGATTGGATTGGCTCAGGATTGTCCGGTCTGGGGTTCCCCTGAATTAATATGGTTTTATAAGCCCTACTTATTTAAGGCTTAGAACTACTCAGTCGTCCTGAGATAGCCGTCGTTTGGTTGAATTGTCCATGCAAGATTCCTTTCTCCCAATGCATCTCTTCTCTGAGTTTTGTAAGGCCTCGGTAGTATGTACCATTAAGTTTCTCTAGTTTACTGAGTTCAAGAATCTTGTCTAGTACACCCTTCTTACCTTTAAGCTTACGCAATGTGCCCTCGTCAGTAGCAAAGTTACCTTCCTTAGCCATCTCTGAACCTTTCAATGGTTGGTACAGACGGGGTAGCTGATGTTCGATAACAATGTTCTTATACTTAGGTTGTCCTGCTTTTACTCCAGATTTGAAGAACCCAATATGCTCCTTGCCGTCTTCCTTAACCACGCCGCCATAAAGAAAGGCAGACAGATGATCGTTAGAACCGAAGTTAATAGGAACAGTGGGATAAATTTGAGTGAGTTCTGTGTTAATCGTTGATATTTTGTCATCTAGTTCCACTGCTCTTAGTTGGCAGAGTTCTTCATCGAACGGTAGGCCGTTCTGTTCCATCTCCATTAATATCATCATGTCCTGACACTGAAGCTGGCACAACTTAATTTGTTGCGGAGTCATCAGTTTAATCTGAGCATGATAGCATTGTAATGTGATGGATGCATCGTGTGCAGCATAGCTGCTAAGTATTTCCCAAGGTATGTCTGCTGTATCTATTCCCTTGTCCCAGTATTGCGTCTTGACAATGTCTTCCTTGACAGGGATGCCGTACTTAATACAAGTATCATTAAGGTTAGGAAACCTGTTAGTTTGACATGATAAGATAAACTCAGCAATCTGTACGTCCCACACTTTGACCTTGGATAAGTCTAATCCACGTTTGGTCAACCAGTGAGCGTCGAACTTACCATTAAAAAAAACAAGTAGTTTGCTGCCGTAGATAAGCTGCTGTAAACTACCAAGTGTCTCATTAGAGACTTCTACAGCATCGCATATGCTATCGTATGCTATAGAATAACAGACTAATTTGTTTCTTGGATCAGACCAACTACCTTTATTATGTATAGTTGTTTCTGTATCAACTGCCAGTATCATAGCGTTTTAAAATCTCATTAGCAAAGATAATTAGCTGATTAGGAGTAGCATTATTTTTCATAGAGTTCCTACTACTCGTTGTAAAACATAACGTATGTAGGTTTAAACCAATAGGCAGTGATGCCCTTGTCCTTCAACTCTTGTTCACAGGAACCTGCATAATTGTCAGCAGCTTCTTCTGTTACAAAGATTCCTACAGGGATGCCCCCATCATCTGCCATACATACCCGTTCAACTACCCATAACCCAGTCTTCGTTTTTGGAAACTTCATTCTTAATCCAATGTTTTAGGATGGACACTGCACCAACTTGCCCACCTCGTTGTAATCGCAAAATAATTGCGTCGAATAGCTTTTGTTCTTCAGATGTCATCATACCTTGCAATGTCGGGCTTTATCAAACATTCTAGCTTTCCATGGCGCAAGGATGGGTCACTGTCCTCATCACCAGCCAGTTTATTCTTACTAGCATGGAGGTATCGTACAGCCTCATACCCTGTGTCAGGAACCTTACCAATACCCACAATCCAATCAGCTTCTGCTTGCTTGGCTGTCTTAGCATTGGCCACATTACCCATTGTCAACCACTTCTGACCCTCACCTGTACCGTCGGCTTGACATACTGCAATGATTGGGCAATCAAACTCTTTGGCTAACTCCCGTGCCCATTGATACATCGCGCCTAACTTCAGGTCTTCCCTATCAGCTTCAAATCCAGTAATTTTATCTATTTGGTCAAAGATTAGTAATGACGGTTTGTACCGACGGCATAGCTTTTCTACTGTTGTCTTGCTGATAGACCCAATGTTGTTGTAAATTAAATGTTTACCCTTAGTCTTCTTATTGTATGCTACCCTTGCGGCAGCGGGGTTGCTGTTAATCGCCGCGAGGCTTGCGCCAAGCGCAGCTTGATAACATCTGATTTTAACCTTGGAACCTTTTTCTTCGTTATTACTTAGTATTCAGTTAGTGTCGTTAATACTAACCCGCTTCCGCAGCTATACATTCCTGTATAGAATAGACTATATCATCATCCCTATGGGATGTTCCACACTTCGGACTACTTAGTCCTACGCCTTTCGGCTAGTCGTTACACCTTTTAACATAACCGTATAATTGACCATGTGCAATCTTAGATATAATAGATGGTTTTACATCATAATCTTTACTTATTTTAGTATAAGTTTCAAATTCTACTGATGCTATTTTATCTTTTATTTCCAAAACATCTGCTACTGTCAATTTATTCCTACTACTAAACAAACCAGTCATATGTGCATGACGTGTATTTTCAGATTTGGTTACCCACTCTAGATTTGACAAAGAGTTATTGGCTTTGTTTCCATCTTTGTGGTTAACATCCAGTGTACTATCTCCAATTGGAGAAAAGGTACTCAGAACTAATCTATGCACAAGACACATACGTCCTTGTGGTTTTACATCATTGTATAATTTAACAAGTTTGTACCCCTTACCATTATCAATCCAAGACATTGTATGCCCTTTGTGAGACACAACTTGTCCACTGGTATTGATTTTGTATTTAGGATAGTGTGGAATAGTTTTAAATTCAGACATGGTGATCTTTCTATATTGTGATAGATGGTTATATTAACTTGGTTCGGGATTGTCCGGTCTGGAGTTCCCCCGAGTTCATGGAATTTGCAAATAGTTTTACAACTATAGGGGACTATTAATTAATCCAGAGTATGGGACCACTCTCTTCACTAAGCTGTTCAGCCATATAGGTGGTTTCACTAGCAAGAAACGTTGTCTTACCGGTCTCTGGACGTGCGAATATGAATCCAAAGTCACCACCACGTAAGGACCCAAGCATTTTGTTGAGAGTATTGAGACGCCACCTAAGCCCCGGTTTTCTGAATGTTTCAGTGAGAAGTTCCTCGATGTCATCCGAGATGAATTCGAACTCCTCTTCAGATATCTGAGTATCCTTCTCTGCTGTGAACTGGTCAAGTAGGACATTGAACTTGTCCTTAGACAGCCTGCCCTCTGTAACGTCGTATGCCGCAAGAGAAATCTCCTTGAGAAGTTTGTTCTCTACAAAGGATTGTAAGAGTACAGAGGTTGTTTGTGTAGATACATCTAACTTTTCTAAGTTAGCTATAATACCTTCGTAATATTCCACATCCTTATGTTTATGTGAGAACAAGAGGTTAGCTAAATCACTTACAGTTAGATTAATCTTGTCAGTATTACTTTCATGGAAGTTGTTAAGCACAGAGTATACAGGACTTAACTCTTTAGGTAAGTCCTTAACACTAAGTTTATCTTTCCATTTAATCCATTCATCATACTGTAAGAATTGTTTTAAGATCGATAATTCATATGTAATATTAAATACTCCTTGTTAGTTAGTATATACCTATTATTGTACACTTTAAATCAAATCTTGTCAAGCTTTATTTTTTCCAGCGCATCAAGCACGGTTTGTAATTTGTTCATATAATCTCCACAGGTTTAGGGTGTTTGATGTGTTCTGCGTGCTTAATTGCAATGCCTTCTTGAAACCGGTAATCGACTAAAACCCAGAACGGGAACCACCAGCGTTTTATATAGATGCCGAACTGAAGTTCGCCTCGGGCGCTTACACGTCTTTGAACTTTTACTCTCATGTCTCGTCCTTCATTGCATCAATTTTCTCAATCACTCGATCACCAAGAGTTTCGGCATCATGCCAAGTAACAAGTGCACCCTCACGCACGATCTCAGTCCAGTTAAGTAGGGCCAACTCTTCCAGAGCATCACGCCGGAACTGGAGCATATGAGCTTCGGTGTAGTATTCCCCACTAGACACAGAACATTCTTCTCTAGCAATAACTGGTTCAGGTAGCTTTGTCATGCTGCGCCTTTCATAGCTTCGTAGCGATGCCGTAGCGCATCTACTGCTTTGTCCAAATCCTGCTCAAAAAATACATTGAATGAGGAATCGCTCACGCTGATGTCATCTTCACCAAGCTGATACTTTGAGTCGCGTAAAACGCAGTACCGCTCCGCATCCAGCTTCAATGCGTCACGCTCTGCGATAAGGTAATCAACTTTTTCCTCAATTCGTGCAAGCGTGCTTTGCAGCGCTTCAATGGCATCGGCAGCTTCACTTTCCAATTCTTGCCAGTGCTTCATTCCACCGCTACCTGCACTCAGTCGTTCAATCAGTTCTGTGTGTTTCATTCCAATCCTTTAACAAGATACAAAACTTCCATCGGTAAGGTATCCGTGCCACGAGCAGCAGCGCTGACCCAGCGAAGGCGTTAGCGTTGGCTCTTGTTCATTTCCATTCCACACCCAGCCTTTCGACCCATCGTCAATAGGCACGAAGCAATCGGAGCCGCAGCCGGGGCAATCAAAACCAACGCCGCCAACGTGACCATCTGGGTATCGACGTAAAGCCCATCCGTTTGGGCGATTTTCTTTTTGTGCTGTCACAGCTCACCTCCACTGACCGCAATCAGCGCACGACGATGTGCTTCTGCTCCTTCTTCTGTAGCGTGGCACATTTGAAGTCTGAGCCTTCTTTTATCAAAGTCAGTGCATGTCCATCGCTCACTGCTCACGGCAGGCATGTGTGTGAAGTGGACAACCACACCATACTCAGGCGCAACACATATAGGCTCCGGCCATTCGTACAGCACGCCGTCAACTGTGATGCTGCGTGTTTTGGGTTTGATGCGGAACTTCTGCTCAGCGTACGATTCTGCAGTTAATGCCCTCAAGTCTGATGGAAACCATTTACTTAGCGAAGGCTCATAAAACTCAATCTCAATCGACGTATCCGCAGTCCATGCGTCGATTATTTCTTTGTGTGGATGTTTCATTTTAAATACTCAGTTATTTGTTCATCGGAATATGCTTTGGGATCAAGCTCACTGTAAATTGCGTCTGCTGATAGACCCAACCATTTTACATTGTCAGCTATTTCTCTAGCCTCTCGCCATTTGTCAGAGTCAAGCCATATTGTGATACGCTCGTAGGAACGTGCGAGAGCCATTAATTTACTTACTGGTACGTTGGTACCAAGTGCAGGCATTGCGTCGCACTGACGGGCTATACGTATGGCTGACAAGGCATCCTCAGTGATTACCAGTCGTTTGACAGTTGCTGTGAGGCACTTAATGACTGGGATGACGTTTCTGGTACTACCTTTGTTGAAGTATTTTGCTTTCTCTTGTCTTGATTTATTAAAATTACGCGCTTGGTAACAGGCGAGATATTTTCTTCCATCGGGGGTGGTGGAGTAGTAGGGGTAGATGAGTTGCTCTGTCCCAGCACACCATACAAGTCCCTGTCTAACTGCTTCAGATACTTGCACACCATACTTACTGAGATAGTTGACGATTGGCTCTGGCAACGTTGACGTACAAGGTGGTAGAGAGGTTTCTTGTGTCTCATAATCTTCTGAAGAAGAGTCTGATCTTTCAGAATTAAATGGACTCCCAGTACCTCTTTCAGTATAGCGACAGCCAAAACAGAAACCGGAACCATCTGAGTACCTAGCAAAATTGTCGCGGCTTCCACATCTGGTACAGGGTTCATGTTTGACGAAGGTTGCCATAAGGCACTCCCAAAAGTTGTAGGATGTTCACTCATTCCTCATCCTCAAAAGTATCATTGTCATTGTTACCCTCTGAATATTGAACATCCTCATCAATTGTATGGAGGCATTTGTTACACATATCCACATAGTCACCTGATACTTTGAACTTACGGGTGGATTCTTGAGTTGTTAGTATTACATTACAAGCAGAGCAACGCATATTATTCCTTTACGTATTGAGACCAAGATTGTACACCATTATTGTGTACTACAGCAGCATAAATTGGTGTTGGGTTAACTACACTGTTTTCCTTATCCCCGCAACAGTACCAATATTGCTGATAATTCTCTGGAACATTGAACCCCCACTTCTTAGCAAAGGCTTTACCATCTTCCTTAAGAGCAATGTCAGTTGTATTAGTGATGGCTTCTTCCAAAGTACCAACAAGGTTTTTTACATTACAAATCCTAATAACATAAGATACTAGACTTGTCAAGTAGGTACTTGCAAAATACTTTCGTGGAATAAACAACAAACTGGTAGTTTCATTCAACTTTTCGTTAGTGACATCAGGCACTGTACTGCTCAAGTTAGTATTGAACACATCCATATCTGCAATATAATGCATACGGAAGTAAATACCCTCGTCATTAAGTTTGATTTCTTTTGTATCAAACATGTAGATAGCTGAGTCCTGTCCTGTGTTGTATTTACGTACCAACTCATTAAAGAAATCCTTACATCTAATAAGACCAGACTGGGACTCATACTCATCGTCAGCTACCTTGTACAAGATTTCCCATCGTAGTGGATTCTCCTGCACTATTTCACTATACGACTTGACTAGGGTTGGTGTAATTTTAGGCATTGCTCAAGATTCCTTGTACGTATTTACCAATATTACTACCGGTAATTCCCGGTGCGGAGTTGACTTCAATAATGAACAAGTCGTCATTCTTTTCGTTGTAGCCAATGTCAACTCCCTTAAAGTCCGATTGGACAACGGCGGAAGCTTTGAGAGCAAGCTCACGTAAACCTTCTGGCTCATTGGTAACCTCCTGACAGAAGACATAACCATTTGCTAAATTGCGAATCTTAGTATCACGAACATCAGTCCAGCCAGCTTTACGTTTCTTCTCTGTGACTGACACCACTACACCCTTGAATACATGAACACGAAACTCGCGTTTCTTTTTCTTGTACAAGGTATAGACAGGGCATACATCTACCTCATGGAAGGGACATTCGTCCTCCTTATCGAACACAATGATGCCTTTGCCACATGAGGAGTTAAGCAGCTTGCGTCCAAAAACGGTTTTACCAGCGTCTTGCCATTGAACAGCCACTGCCCGATCAGTTGTAAACTCCAATGCTGATAGACCCTGTTGCTTGAACCACTTATACTGGCTCAACTTGTCAGTGCTGTTACCATACTTAAGCTGCACCCGTTTAGGATTGACCTTAGTGGTACGTAGCACCTTATATCCCAATTGTTGGGACAAAGCAACAGCTAGTTGCTTCAGAGATTGTGAACCCTTGGTAGAGTTAGTGGAGAGCAGTTGTAGCTTTTTCATATTTGTCCAGTTTGTTACGAATATACTCAGCGTCAATTACCTTAGGCTTGTTAAGTTTAGGAACCATAGAAGCATCTGATACATAAATTGTTACCCAGCCAGTACCCTTATCAAATTCAGCATGAGTGACAATACCTGTATACAACTTGTCACAGAAATCCAGAGATTCCGCTAGAGCCTTATCCAAATCATACTCAGCAATCACTGTATGGTCAAACATCAAATCATCATTAATACCAAGAAGATTGACAATAGTTTCACCATCAGACAATGTATGTGGAAAGTTCTTCTCTACATAATCATCCCCATAGAAGAAGATACGCTCCATGTGAGTACGCCTCTTGAACGCTTTGAACGCCTGCTTAGAGATGCGTCTAGCAGTCCCAGTAGCTACCGTATGGGCCTTGGTTTTGACGGTTCCAGTAGTCGTGCCCGTAGCTACTGTAACCATAGCTTTTTTTGGCTTGTATTCCAATACTTCTGCTGTGTTTTTATCTAGGTCAATTGTCAGCATAGAATCCGGCTTCAGGGAAGTAAACTCCACATCTTTTAGATCAATTGAATTCCTCCCCAATATCCAATAGAGCAACCCAGCCTCACTAGCCCAGAACCACCCCTCCTTGGTTTCTACATAGGTTAGCGGACGCTCGTTGTTACGAGTAAGGTACACCTTGTCAGTGTCTTGGTTATATGCAGCAATGGCATATGCACCATTAACCTTACCAATAGCCTCCTCAAACTTCTCTTGATCGAAATCATTAGTTAGCACCTTACTTAGGTGAATAGCCAATGCCTCACTGTCCACCTCTGTATCAGCCAACTCATGGTGCATGCGTAGTGTACCATTATGTACCATAGCAAACGTATCGTTTACAACAAAGGGATGGGCTGTTTCAGCAGATACAGCTCCCATTGTCTTCTTACGATTGTGACCGATGTAAGCTTTACCTTTGCTATACATAGCCCGTGCCATGTCGTCCTGCTTGATGGTGTCAATCACCCACGGAGCAGCATAACCCTCCTTCATAATACCAAAAGAGGTATCATTATTTACCATGATGACGCCCGTAGAGTCATCACCACGTAGAGTGTCAGCAAACAACATCTGATAGAAAGCATCCTCAGTGTATTTCGTGAACCCGTTTCGTGCCTTAATGACACAGCCTACAATTCCACACATATGTTATCCGATCAATTTAATATCAATAATTTGGTTATCCATCCGGCTACGGATGTCAGGCCATTTGGCAGCAACTCGTGTATGCCCGAAGATACGCATAAACTTCTCGTACAGGAATTCCTCTGTGAGATTTACTGTCTCAAGTGGAGCACCCGCTAATGAAGTGCTGAACAAATTGTTGATAGTCCCTGTCCATTCCTCAAACAATACAGCATCATCGTTACCATGCATATGACGGAACTCTAGTGTCCCGTACTTAGTTAGGGGCTTGATGTTAAGTGCTGTGTATTTATGCCAGCGATCAATGAGTTGATTCAAGTTACGACGATAAATACCCGGTAGA
>Ga0213917_1000022_pt1 | contig 48173 bp, 45 predicted proteins | sample McNCre117MG_FD_161051 | JGI IMG/M metagenome (GOLD analysis project Ga0213917, IMG submission 161051) | Freshwater microbial communities from McNutts Creek, Athens, Georgia, United States - 1-17 MG | ecosystem: Environmental > Aquatic > Freshwater > Creek | place: USA: Georgia | collected... | reverse complement strand
TGATGAACGGATTGTGCTGTTCACGAATAAGCTTAAGCACTTTCTTGTCGGCTGAACGCGGACCATACTTTTTCGGCAGCCGTTTCTGTAACCGTGTTTGCCCAGCCCCTAGGAAATCATAAAGGAAATAACCGACCTGTTGCGGGGAATTCGGATTGAAGTCCGGATCAACCAAACGGCACAACGAAGCACGGTATGCGTCGACTTCCCTGAATAACTTGCCAGTGTCGAGTGTCCACTTAGGCTGGTCAATTTTTAAGCCACCCAGGGCCGCATCCATGCACGGCCCGATGGACAACCGGAAATTCGTGTCATAATTCTTATATGCATATGGGTTCCTCCTGAACACGCGCAACTGTGCCAATGCAACCAGCAACGTGTAATAGGTATCGAGCCCATTGTATTGCCAGAAACGAAAATACATTTCGTCTGTAATCTTCATACTTTCTTCATGTTCGCCTTTAATATCATCCTTCCAATATGCCATGTAATCCAGATACACCGAGGCCAGTTGATGCAGCCGCTTCGGGCTCTCGCTCAACAAAGCGTGCTGCATGTTCATGGTATCAAGGAAATAATTTCGCGGCGGTAAACCATCACGAACTAGATACGCGCAATCGTACCAGCCGTTTTGAAAAATCTTCGTACTAGATGTCTCCTGTACTTCGTGAAGTAGGCTATGTACAATACGCTCAGCCTCTCGGGACCAGTACCGATGACCATTGTCGTCACGCCGTTTGTCAACCAGCGGGGCACAGAAAGTTTGCGTTGACCCATCTGGCATGAGCATTGTTGCGCCCAAGCATGAAATCGTGCGGCCTGTCGTTTCGATATCCTCAGCGATGAATAAGGACCTCTTAGCGACATCCACAAATGCTCGCACGTCGTCCAGTGTTTGGCATAGTGTAAATTGGAATGCCGGAACAGCACGTTGTTCGCCATTAGCCCAGCGTGAAATTTTCTCAAAAGTTTTCTTGACGAGGTATGCATTGTCGCCTCCCTGAAATTGAAATTTCGGGTCCATCATCCCGATCATGGGATACTTCTTACCCTTCACATCCTCAAGCCAATAGAGTGAACCACAAGCCTTTGCCAAGGAAAGTGGTTCACCCGTCAATGCGCGCAGTGCGAAAAAGTCTTGGCAAATAACCAAGGTAGCTCGGGAACGCTGAGCCAATTCTGCAACCGCCCGCCTTGCCAATTGCTGCACCTCTGGCGACGGAAAATTCTTTTTGCCTTTCCCCGACTGCGTGATGATGCTGGGGATGTAGTTGCTCAAGACAATGGAGAGCATACGAAAATCGCGGCAGCCCGCTTGCTGTAAAGAGCGACCGACCACCGCGCGCATTTTCGCACTCAAAGTATTTTCCGAAAGCCACAAGATCATGATAGTACCATGCAGGCGCAAGAGTTATTGGGTGAGATTATCCGATGAAGCCGGGAAGAATTGGAGGTAAGCCTTCTGGTAGCGGTTCTGACAGGTCTACGTAAATTACGTCGCCCGGCTGTGAAATCTTGTAAGGGGCATCCTTCGGTTTATTGAGAATTGACGGCAATCCTTTCGGCGCAGGGACTGATAAATCAGCGTAACCAGGATAAACATCCTTTACGGTCAGTGCCGGCGAAGGATAGTCCAACCCAGCCAGTGCAGCTTCACGGGTAGCTGGCACTGGCTGGGTCTTGTCGAGGCCAGAAGCCGTATTGATCTCTGCCGGAGGATTTTGCTGCAACTCTTGCAGAGTAAACGCGCGCCATTCCTTCAATGACCGTAAATCACCTTCTTGATCGTCAGATAGTTTGGATAACTGGTTAACCTTGAAGTTGATTGCTTCCAGAGTAGCCTGCAATTTCATACAGAATTCTTGTTGTTCAGCCATTCTGGCTGTCTGCTTATCGAGCGCGTTGTGTCCTGTGTCGATGCGTTCAACCGCTTCTTTCAGACGCTTAGCGAGATCAGCGCTGAACTCTTCCTGCTCTTCGTACAAAGCAACATTACGCTGATCGTGATTGGCCAATTCATGGAGTTGTTCCTTCGTTGTTTCTTTCAGCTCGGTGACTTCGCGGACGAACCCGGCCAATCTCGAAATTACTGTATTGTTCACATACGCCCGTAGTTTTTCGAGACTGTCGCCTTGCTCTTTCACGGCAGCTTCCAACGCGGCCAATCGCGTCTCATGATTTTTATTAGCCGCGAGTGAAGTCTGCTTGAACTCCGGCCAACCAGCCAGAATAGCGCGCTCGGCATTCGCCTTCTCGTCGAACTCCGTGGACTCCTTGCGATAGCTAGCATCTTCATCCGCATTGTGCAGTTTCATGACCACATTGTACATCTTGTTTACCAACTCAAACAGTTCCCTATATTCTTCTTTCATCGCTAATCTCCGGCTATAGAAGAATGGGCGGAGATCACTCCCCGCCCATAGGTTAAACTCCAGCTATGGAATTGTTACTGCACCGCAGACGGGTCATCACCCGCACCGGCAACCTGTGCAACAGGCACCGCCGCTTCTTCTTCGGCCGGCTGTACCTTGCGCTCGTTGATGCGTGAAGATTCGAAACCGTTCTTTGTGTTGATGCGCTTGTTGATGACGGCCACGAGACGACGACCGGCAAAAGCCCGGAACATCGTGTTGACATCGCCCGGGTTGGCACGATCGATGATACCGGCATCCACCGCGATGGCCTTGACGCGTCCGAGAACCTGCTTGAATTCGTCAATGCTGCGGATCGGGAAGGAGAATTCCGTGTGCTGACGATTGACCCAAGTCAACGGATCTTCGCCGTCGGCGATGCTGTAGATGTTGGTGATCTTGGCCGTGATGCGGACCTTCAACTGATTGATGGTTTCGCCGGTTTCGGGATCAGCTTTCGAGTGGAAGACGAATGCGGGAATTTCATCAGCGGCAAATGTCAGTTCGTACTGGCCCGACGGAGTGATCGGTGCGCCACGCACTTCCTCGATGGTCTGGATGTCCATACCCAGCAAATTTGCGAGCGAAGTCTGATTGTCGCCAAGTTGAAACAATTCGTCGATGTTCTGTTCTTCAGACATAGTGTGTCCTTTCAGACGTTGAGTTGATTTTCAAGTTTCAATTGCCCTAGCCGGGCTCGGCCGTGCTTAACAAAGATTGTACAACCACACGACGTTGCACAAATTCTATTTCCGGAGCGGACTGGCCGGTAACTTTCCGAGACCGCCAACAGCACCGATATGGATTTTCGTTGAACCGGTAATCGACACGGGCTTTGCGGCAACCAGAGAAGTGCGGTTGCTCAAAGAACTTTCCGTGTAGATGGGAGGAACGAAAACCTCAGAACCCGGCTCGATGTACCGAACGAACTCAGAGTCCTTGCCGTCCGTCGGGCTGGGAGAAACCTGTTGGAAAAACTCTTCCGGTCCCAGCTTATCCCACGGCAGCTGCTTGGAAGGATAGTGCCTGCAACCACCGGCCCGAACTTCCGAAGCACCCGTGTTTGCGTAGACCAGACTTTCGCTGATGCGCTCCATATAGACGATGTCAGTCCAATGGGACATGGTGGAGAACGAATGGTTTGCCGACGATGAAATCGGAATTGTTTTCGACCAAAGCACCACAGACTTTTCGCCCGAGCCTTTCTTCGGCTGGCTGCGCTTGTCATAGTTATACGAGTGATTGATAACGATAACGTGGCAAGGTAACTTATGGAACCAATTGATAATGAAGTCCAAGAACCGGCCTTCAAAACCATAACCATCCCATTCGACCTTGTCCGCGTCCGACATGTCGATATTCTGACTGCGCGCAAAGTCGGCAAGCGTCGAATAGACCAAAGCTTTCCACGAGTCGACAACGATCACGTCACGGAAACTGAGCTTCGGCTTGTCGATGTAGAGATACGAATGCTCCGGCTGTGTTTGCTGAGCTACGGACTTCGTGGTATTGTCCCAAAGAACCGGAGCATTGTTGCGGGCCATGATCGACATGAAGTCTTTGAACGTGCTGCGATTGGTATCGTCAAGGCAATTCACGATGTTGATGCGGCTCATCGCAGCATCGCTAATCGGCCAACGCCAAGCACCATCATCGCCATCGATGAGCAGCACATTATAGCCAGCTTCCGCTGCTCGCATTGCCCACCATGTTTTCTTCGTCTTGGGTTCGCCCCAGAGAAGAAGACGGATACGCTTGTCATTGGAAAGAAACGAAGAGGCGTTCGACATGAACGTTAGTCCTTCTTGGCCGCAGAAAACAAATCTGCGGTATCGGCCTGAGCCTGAGCAACCGACGCTTTTGCGGCTTCGAGTGCCTGAGAGCTTTCGGCCATGAGCTTCGAGTTCAGTTCCTGATCGAGGGCGACCGATGCCAGCTTGGCAAAGAACGCCGCACGAGAGACTTGGAACATGTCACCCTCAGTGGGAGCTACGGTAATCACACCATTCCACTCGTCGAACGTGATGCTATCGCAAACGCAATTCGGTGGGAAAACATCCTTGAACCGGTCGGCCGGGATGAAGTCGTAGAAATAAATAGAATCGGGGTCCATATCCCAGCCAGTCCCCGTACCGATAACGACACCCCAGTACTTGTATTCTTTGCGTTCAGCATCGACCGCATCATTCGGCCCGGCTTCACCGTTAACGGTGGTATCAGGTAAAACTGTCTCAGGCATATCTTTTCTCCTTAGAGATTTCGTGGGAACTAGTATAGCACAAATAGCCTAGATTGTCAATGCGACATAGTGTCGCAGGGCCTAGGGCAATACTGCTTTCTCCGAGCATTCCGCGAAAGCAGTAATCACCGGTTAGCCTTTCGTTGAACGGGTGGCGATTTGCGTGTACAACTCTTTCATTGTGCCGCAAATTACAGCCAAGGCCAAGAACGGCCAGAACACCGCCAGCAAAATCCGACCGACGAAGTGCGCACCATCACGCGATGCATCACCTTCGGACTCTTTGTTGTCCATGTTCAGGATGATCATGAAGGCAATGACGCCGACCAGCCAAATCAGGTTCACTACTTCCATAGAAGTTGTTTCAGTCATTTCAATTCTCCGCAACGAACGCCAGAACCCTAGCGTTCTTGCATTTGCACGTTATCCCGCATGGGAAATTTCACCCAGTGCGGCAAGACAGCATCGTCCGTTAGGCCAAGCTTCTTGCCCTGCTTGTCAATCGCGGGCCAGAATTTCACTGCATCATCTGGCTTAACATCATAGAGTTCACAGACGGACAAGAAGATTGCCCGTGCGTTCAAGACGTCCATCGGCTCCCCAACGTATCGCATGTTTGCTTTCGCATCCTCAATGGCTTTGGCCACGTGGATACAGTAATACATGAGGGCTTGCGCCGGCCATTCTTGCGGTAGATAGCCAAAAGGTTCAGTCCATGCGTCGTATGACACGCGCTCAACGATACACTTAAACCCTTTGTAATCTCTTAAGAAAGGGATGCGGTGATTTCGGACGGCCGGACGACCATCAGGTCCTAGAAGTTGCGGCTCCGTCCGAAGCAAATCCGAACCGATCCTGCGAACGGGAGTTTCGGGTAACTCGGTCATTGCATTTCTCCATCAAAATTTTCGTTAAGTCTTCGTCATCAGATTTATCCATAACGAAGACTGTGGTGCAGGCTGTATGTGCGCGTAATGACATATCCAAATCACGCGCTTCTTGTCTTGTCATTTCCATAGCAGCCTGCAACACGATGTGTGTTCCGAGAAATACCCGAATTACATACGGGTATTTAGTCATCGTACTCAGCCGCATCGAGCATATAGAAAATGGCTATGATGCCGAGCACGACTAGGATAACAATCCCTATGATCGCATCCCATGTTGACACCGGGCGCCCGATAGCATGTCCGACGAAAGCCCACGCGGCTAGCACCACTAGCCACGGTGACTTACGATAGATCAATCGGATTACGGAAACAACGAAACACCGGATGCCGTGGCTTATCCTTGCCACCAAACTTTTGGCGCTTTGCCATAACCAGTGGTTGAAATTTTTCCAGCTCATCTTTTTTCTCCCAGATTTGCTTGCGCAATTTGTCCGAAAATCCCGTACCGATGAAGCACAATTCACCAGTGCTCGGAATAACGCATTCCAGCGTGCCCATGGTGTCCATGGCTTCCATGCCAGACTGGGAATGCGACCGCTTCATCTTGCCGTACTCGCCGGTCTCTTCGTTGTTCGTATTGTGGTATTGCGGATGAACGTAAGCCAGCCTGGCCTCGAAGTCATCCCAGAATTTGAAGCGAATTAATTCCGGGTTCGTCTTGCCGCACCTGCCATATTTGTAGTACGAGTCGCCGCGGCGAAGCATGAAACCTTCGCATTCCTCGCGCTCCCATTGATCACGCAAAGAAGCGAGCTTTGTTAACGCCACATCAATATCCTCAAGGTTCTGCAAATCTATGGCGCTGACCAATTGCAGATTTGGTAATTGCACCGTGTATGAGTCCATGAACATATTCCACAAATTCCCAGCCCGGGTTTTGTATTGCAGATACTTGTCGGTCCACATATCGAACAATGTGTATCGCATTTCCAGAGCATTAGCTTTCTTGCTCATGACCACGGAATTCGTTTCGTGCAGCGGTGCATAGACACGATTGCCATACTTATCGATACCAGTGGAAAGCCGCAACTCGCCGTCCAAACCATCGGGCAAACCGCTGAACATCTTTTGGATGTTCTCATTCGGAATTTGTTTCCCAGAAACTGCCCATAGGTGTCCGCCAAAAGTACGTGCACGAATGCCGTCAAGCTTTTCCTGCACAAACCAAGTGGAACGCGAGTGGCGTAGCACCGCGACAATTTCGTCCCATGTGTACGAACCTGCTTTCGGTTTCATCGGCTGGGGCAAACCGTACTTGTTGCACGGTCCGGGATACACCCCTACGTATTTCGCCGCCAGTTTGTCCAGCGGTGACGAATGCATATCCCGTGTAGAAATACCGCTCATTCTACTTCCCTCCCAGCCAAGATGAACATGAGCACGAAAACCGCATACAACCCCGTGACGAAGCCAGCAATGAAACCATGCCGACAACCATCAGTGAAACCATAGGGGATAATAGCGGCCATGTTGGCACACACCACAAACAAAGTGGTTATTGCCAAGAAGAACCAGCCCTTCGCGGAAATACGATAGCCGCGGCGACTGGGGATTTTTCCTAGTCCGCGCATGTTATTCCTCATCCTTGTTGACCACGATGCCCAGTTCTTCGAGACGATTGGGCCGACCTTTGTTGTACATCAACTCGGCGGCCAAGAAGCCAGTCATGAAAGCCTGACGAATTGCACGAGCAATTGACCAATTAAGCCGCGAAGCAAAGCGTTCGGGCGACTCAACCCCAGTTGCAGGCCAGTCAACGGCCGGGAATTCACCGCTATAATACGGCCACAAGAATAGGGCTTCTTGGCTAATCGGAATGTTGGCGTCATTCATATGCGGTGCAATCTTGGTAGCCAAGAAATCCCGCATAGTATAATGAAGTTGACACATCACATAAACTCCTTCATGTCTAGGCTACTGTGCACCAGTGCCTTGTCGGGGTTATAGAATTTGTCGTCCTCTGGCCGCTCAAGTAATGAAGCCAGAAGCGCGACGTCTCGCATGCTGCAATGCTGATAAAACTTGCAAGTGGAATTGTAAGACACGCATTGTGAGCCGCTGCTTGTACGAAGCCATAGGCCGCGGTTAAGGCTCCGCCTAAGGATGTGAATGTCCTCGGCAATGCCATAAACCCAATCAGCAATCTCACGTTCCGTGCACAGAATTTCAAAGTCCGTGCATTGCGGCTCCATGACGTCGATGTATGCGGCCAAATAGTGCGTGCTGAAATGCGTTATCTCTTGACCAGTAAGCGCGGAGATAACCAAACCGTAAGGTCGCGTCTGTTGATCGTAAGTCCAGCGCGCTTCCGTGAGTTGTTTGCGCGTCGTCTTAATGTCGAAAACCACAAGCTCGCCATTGCGCGTGTCGCGAAGGATCAAGTCAATGTGGCCCATAAAAAACACCGGCAGATTTATGCCCGTGTTTAGCATTTCGATAGCAAATGAAATTTCAATTCCATCCACTACCTGCTTTTCGCCACGCGAATTCGTAATTTCAAACGTGGCAATTTCGTAACGGTCCCAATTGAATTCGGTTACGATTTTGTCGAACACGGCAATGCACGCCTCGAATGAACGCACCTGCCGTGAGCGCAATTGCGACGTAGAAAGCATGTCACCATTCGTAGAACCGAATTCGGTCTCGTAGGGAAAGTTGCGCATGAATTCAAAAAGGGCCGTGTTGTAGTCACGGGTTTTTGTGAAAGCTTGAACGCCAATATGCAAAGCCGTACCGCAATCAGCGGCGTATTCATCTTCGGTTTGGCCGGTTGCACGAAAACGTGAGGCGAATTCGTATTTGCGCTGACAACCATTCAGCACACCGCGCAATGAATGCGAGAGAATAAGAGGGCTTTCGTAATAAAGCCGCTCATTCTCCGCAATTTGTTCTTGCACGGAAAGCATTTTGAGTACAGGCATGGTGAATGCCTCCTTAGATTTTCATACTGCCGAAGAAATTGCTAATGTCTTCGGCACCCGATGCATCCGAAATGCCAGCATCTTGCAGCATTTGTGTCATTTCATCGACGGCTTCAACGCGGGCGGTGCGTTTCGTCTTGCGTTCCGTCTTGACCATGCGAGCCTTTTGCAGCACCACGCTTGCGGCTTGCGCGGCAACATCAAAATCGTCGTCCGTTACAACCGCATACAACTCGGGGTGCTGTTTCATCATGAGCATGAGGTTGCGCAATTGCTGCCCCAGCATTTCAGGATCGTCCAAGGATTGCCGCAATTCATCGAAAGCCGCACACAGATCCTTCGCATCTTCGTTCTTAGCGAATTCTTCCGGGATAGTACGCGAGACAACTGACGCGGCCAGTTCAGCGGTGGATGAACCTAGACCACTTGCCAGAGCTGTTTTGCGGACCACTGGCGGCTGTTTGGCTGGGGCCGGTACTTGAACTGCCGGAGGTTGCGCTGCCACTGCTTGAGCTTGGTACGCCTTGAAGCGGGATAGCAGAGACGATCCCGTTTTCGTTTCCGTTTTGTTCTCGTTCGGAGTCGGCTTCGTCAAGGAGGTTTCCGAAGGGGTTGTCGCCGTCGAATTCGCGGCCGGAACCGTAACGTTCGGTGTCGCGTTCATCGGGTGTGATAACCCGGTATTTGCCGGTAGGGGTTGTGACGTATTCAACGGCTTTGCCGTTACCGGAGCTTGGTTCGCTTGCGCCGCTTGACTCGTCAAAGTCGTCTTCATAGGAACTAAAGGCGTTAACGGTTTCTTCGCTGGTGTCACCAGTGATTTGAGTTGCTGCATTTTCTTCACCTGTCGCTATTTCATAGGATTTTCGCACACCTTCTACAAACACAATGGCATTGAAGGTCGCTGCATTTTTCTTGGCAAGCAAATCATCTTGCTTTGTTCGGACGTCGTCACGCTTGAAGTTTGTGGCCGCAACTGAGTCACGTTCCATTTTGTCAAGCAATGCATGACGATCACGCCACATAACGGAATGCATTTCTCGCAAGAACGAGTACTCTTCGCGACGTCCTTTCTTCGTCAACGTCCGCACACAGAACAAGAATTCCTCGCTGGGATTTTTGGGATTAGTTTCAATCGCAAGGTTAGCTAGATAAAAATCCGTGAATTTCACCCCAGCTTTTTCCGCGTGTTGACGTTCGCGCGATAGCTTCACCCGCATCGAAAGCAAAAGGTTCTGGCCTTCACCTACGTTGCACGTGATTTTCAGCGGCACGTCTAGCGGGGTGCGCATGAGTGCAAGCAGTGTAGCATTCACTACACTGCGCAATTGCGGGTTAGGCATTTGTGCTAGTCCTTCAATTGCTCAATCTTGAAATGCCAATAGACGTCATTACCCGTAGAGCGCAAGTCACGCAATAGAGTACCTTGGAGATAGGCATCGGCCGCTTCACGTGTGTCGAACATTTCATAGACAACACGTTGACTTCCGCCGCAATGCAAATCCTCGGCAAGCTCGCGTCGTGTGAGCGTTGACCACATACCGTATTCACCGGCTTCCATTGGCATAGAAGCACTGACGGTCCTAGATACCTTCTCAGGCGGCCAGTAGCCACGATAGCGGATAACCCACATGGCTTTAACCCTCAAAGGTTTCCGGCGAGAACGCGTACCGATCCTTGCCAGTGCACGGTTCAGTCAAACCATTGCCAATGTCATACGCCACCGGCTTCGCTCGCGCCTTGACATGCCACGCCTCCAAATTAGCGTTGAGCCGGTTACATGCTGCCATAACAGCCGCGTATTCATTGAAACGGTGTGCATCACGAATGGAAATGGTCAAGTCAGGAATGCACAAGTGAAAGGCATTATCCGGCGGCGGATACAATCGAACCAAACCAGAAGCTTGTGCAATAGCTGCATTCGCTCCCTTTGCCACGTGAGCCGTATACATGCGGGCATTCATGAAATCAATTGCGACTACGTACAGCATTTTCAAACGTCCTGTTTTTGGGTTACACCCGTTGAGGTTAGAGATACCGGCTTGCGCTGCGATCAAGGACAACATTGTCAGGAAGCACAGCTTGATTTTCGCGGCCCGAAGAACCGGAGTAAACTTGGAATGAACGGATTTTGTCCTCCAAGGTATTGCCGATGATTTTCTGTTCGGACAAAGCTTTCGCAAGTCCCTTATCATCGCAATACAGGAAGCAGTTTTCGCGAGCACGTGTGACGGCTGTGTAAAGCCACTCACGTGTGAGCAAATGACCGGCGTAGTCCGAGGAATGGCAGAGAATGAAGACGTTCGGGTATTCGCCACCTTGCGCCTTATGGCACGTAATGGCATATCCGAAGGTCACCTTCGCAAAGTCACCCGCGGTGTGCGACGTGAAGCTATCACCATTATCAAACCGAATTGTCATGGTGTGCGAAGCTTGGCGTTGCTCTTCCGGCTCATTGTCAGGCTTTTCGTTCTCGCTTTCGTCCTCGCCGGTGGAGACAGAAAAATCATCGAGTGCATCGGAGGCAAGCTCTTCCAAAGCCGCACCTAAATCAATGCCACTGTCGGGCGCATCCGCGGCAGAGACGTTACCGCTTTCAATGCCGTCCTTACCGAACTGTGCGCCACCCCTATCTTGATCGTAATTCAGATTGACGGCAATACGTTCAACAATCCCAGTCTGTCCGTTAGTGATCGGCGGCACGTGGGTGTTGATATTGGCAGTTATCATGACCTTGTCACCCACGGCAAAATGCACAATACCAGTGCCGGTATGGATGGGCGTACGCGGGTTGAGAATGACATTCTGCCCCTCAACCTTGCGCGGCGGGTTCATCATCGGCACGAGGTAATTGTTCAAATTGACGGTGGAAAGTGGCGAATTGGGTGTCTTCTTCGGCACAATGACGGCATCACGCAATGGATCGTATAAACCGCGCGAGTGCATCTGAATGAGTTGACGCAAGAAGAAATGCTGCACCTGAGTAGCACCGGCGGGAATGCGTAAAGCTTTCCCAGTTTTGTCCTTCGCACCGCCAGAAGCACCCACGATGTAGAAGTGCTTCACGCTTTCCGGGAATTCGCCATGCAGGATATGATGCGCATTGCGGATAATGGGATTGCCCTTCGCCTGACGATGAATTTCAGTCAGTTCGAAAACCGGCCACTTTGCCAAGGCAAAACCTAAAACGCTCTTGCTCCCGACTGGCGGCAATTGGTGAATATCGCCAATAAGAATGAAACGAGTATCCGGGCGGCACGCATCCACGATTTGCTTCCATAGCGGAACGGGAACCATAGAGGCTTCGTCGATGATAATGAAGCTGAAAGGCAATTTGTGATCGGCGGTGTATTCAGGAACGAATTGCACAGTTTTTGTAACAATAGACCGGCCTTTGTCGATCAACGAGTCAACGCTTTTCTCAGTATATTCCGGGTGAAAACCAAGCATCGCGTGGATGGTTGAAACGTTTTGCGAGAATTCCGCCGGAAGAACGCGGCGTGCTTGCTGCGAAGCTCGGCCAGTAAATGCGGCAATAGCAATGGAGGCGGCAGCGGCGGTGTGTGCATCGGCTTCCGTTGCCACTTCGCCCGTTTGATAAGAATGGGCAGCGGTTTCCAGAAGTATGCTATCAAGTGCACGATGCAGCAAAGTGGTCTTGCCGGTACCTGCCGCGCCAATAAGGACAGAGCAACGGTTAGTAAGCAAGCCTTCCAATGCGCGCAACTGCGATGCATCAAGTGTCAGGCCGGAGATATTTTGAGTTTCCGCGGCAATGCTTTCCATGGTCTCGGCAATAGCATTGCTTTGCGCGTCAATAGCCTCATTGGCTTCCGCATCCGCGAGCTTGTCCTTCTCGAACACACGGACGGCAGCGGCCGCGTCTTTCTGCAAAATCTTCTGAGTGAGGCCAGTACCGCGCAAGGTGAAATTTTTGGGCGGTGCGGACTTCGCAGGCTTCAACGGCTTCGCCGCCACGGGCTTTGCAATAAGAGGCTTCAACACGTGCAGCTTCGGAGATACACCTGCACTTTTTCCGATACCGGCTTGGGCTTGTGCCTGCTTGAATTCATCCAATAGTGACATTTCGTTGCCTCTTAAAGTTTCTTGTAGGAATTCTCGCCATTGCGGCGAATTTCGACTTCGTCCGAGTCATCTGGGACTTCATGAAACAGCCCGTCAAGCGAAGCCATTTCGTCGTCCGAGAAAGCGAAGCGCGACGTCTTTTGCTTGGGTTTGGACTTAGACCACGTGGGTTCGGAAAGTGGCGCAAGCAATTCGTCATCGTCCTCTTGATCGGCGGAAGAAGAACCATAAGGCAGTGCAACACCTTCGTCGCTCGGAACGAAACGAGAAATTTCTCGGCCTTCGTCTAAATCCTCGGCGGCCTCCAAATCTTCGAGTGAAAGCGAATTCAATGCATCAAGCAAGGCGCTTTCGTCTAAAGTCATGTCCTCGTTAACACGAATTCCGGGAATTTCGCAAGAAGTCGCAGATGCTTCCGCAATGCGCGTTGAGCTTGCGGCGTCTTCTTCGTCCGGCATTGGCTCCGAAGGTACGAAAGCGTCAGTCCAAGCGCGAACAGCACCCTCGGCAGTCTTTTTTGCGAGAGACGCAAGGATTGCTTTGCGCTGTTCCTGCGCGGCCTGAATTTTCGCCTCATAGCTAACCTCTTGCTTCGGTTGAAGGAAACCTTGACCTATGCCGAATTCGGCAAAAAGTACAGCAAAGTCATTTGCCATTTTCAGAGCTTTGGAAGCCTTACGCTGGCCGCGGATAGAAGATGGGCCTTGTGCAGCAGTAAGCGGCGAGGTGCCTTTGCTTTCGCCATATAGGCGTTTGCCAATTCGAGCGGCACGCTGGCCGGAAAGCGTAGAAGCTAATGCATCTGAATAGGCTTGACGAAGCAGGGGAACGAGCTTGCCATTTTGGGCGTGGCGTGCCAGCCAGTCGGGGCAGTAAATGTGTTCGGGCAACACGTCACGAGGCAAGGTCGAAAGAAAGCGCTTCTTGCTCTGGCGGTTCACGAGTTGCTGAAATGTGCGGGCAAAGCTAGGACCAATGGCGACACACCGGCAAAGAAGCTCATTCAGTTCTTCAAGAGTTTCTTCGGGCGTAATATCAAGCCATTTGCGAGCACGTGCTAGCGTCCAAAGGCTTTGTGGATCATTAGGCATTCCAGCCTCGGCGCTGAATTTTGCGGCAACAAGCTTGCGCTCGCCATTGGATAGGACGTTGCGCTGCATCTGGCAAAGCTTCGCGAGGGTGAAAGCTGCATAAGCCTCTGGTTCATCGCGCTGCAAATCATCCAAGGCTTCGCTATCATCATGAAGCCACGAGAGGCTAATGGAAGCAAAGGGTGTTGCCATGCGTTCCGCGAATAATTCGCATTCGTCGGCTTCGGAAATTTCCGTGGCTTCGCCGGTGTCATCTTCGGAACTGGTGCGCCCCATGCGGCCAAGAACCTTGCCCGTTTTGCGGCAAATCACACAATCGACCGAAAGCCAGTCAGTTTCATCAAGCGAAGCAGGAATTCCTGCAAGGGCGAGAGAAATTTCATTCTCAAGAAAATCCGTGGGGCAGGGAGTTTCCGGCTTTTCTTCTTCTTCGTTATCGCCAATTTCATTACTGGCTTCTTCTGCCAATTGCGGTGAAAACTGGTCAACCGACATTTCCTGCTTGGCATTTGTTTCATCCACAATCGGTTGCCGTACGGCCGGTTCTGCAAAAACGGCAGGCAATGACGAAAGCTTAGCTTGCTCGGCAGTTATTCCGGACCATTGCGCCAGTTGATTTTCCGGGCGGCCAGAGTTGCTTGAATTATAGGGCAAGCCATGCGCGGGTTGCGTTTCAACTGGTCTTTGCGTTTGGCTTTCAGTTTTCTGATTAATGGCAACCAATTGTTTTTCGTTGGGCTTCGCAAGGCCGCCAATTTTGGAATTTTGCGGCAGCAAATAATTCCCGGGCAACAGAGCCGAAAATGCTTTGCCAGCATCTTTGCTAGCAGTTTCGCCAACAATCCGATGAATGCCAGCCGATCGTCTTTTATAATCTGCAAAGCTTGTCATTTGCAGCGCCCCATAATTTCAAGCTTTCTTTCTACCTGTTTGCCGCAAAGAAAGCAATAGAGAAAAGAGAAATTATCCTGCGACATATTGCCGCACCTTCTTGCATTTGCCTGTAAAAACAAGGGGTTATTGCTTAATTACCCTACCTTTAAAAATGCCACTAAACACGTATTATGTACTAAGTAAACAGGTATACATGTTCATAGGATAACAGAAGACATTACAGATAACAGAAAAAAAGTGACCCCCTTTCTAAATTTGGATTTTGCTATTTCAGAAGATTACAAGAAAATTACTTCACGAATTCTTTGCTTATAGGGAGGTTAGCCAAGGGGGATTTTTGAAAAGGGGGGGCATTTTTCGGTGAAATGTGCAATGTCTTCTGTTATCTAAGGCTTTTCCTACAATTACACAAGTTATTACACGCAAAATTTCGATGATTTTTTCGTTTTCGATTTTTTGACCATTGGCTTTTTCGCCGCATTTTTCTATTGACATTTTTCGCGAAGCCGCGTAGAAAGCAAGATTGTCGATTGAAGGTTTTCAAATCTTCGACGACGCGCTGTGCGGCGCATCCGCATCTTTTGCAAAGGAACACACATTATGTCCGAAGCTGGCACTGTTGCCGCGGCTGTCGATACTAAGACGGACCGCATCGAAAAGATCTTGACTGGTGAAAAGGGCAAACACTCCGTCAACTCGCTGGAATTTCCCATTGAGGGAATTTTTCAGGTTGCCGCTGCGCTCGACGAAAACAATCTTCTGGACGATGCCACTTCGGTGGCCGATCCCGAGACTGGCGAGAAAAAGCCGGTGGAATATGGCGACGACGCCTTGGTTCTGCTCGCTCGCTATGAAACCGGCGACGAAGCACAGCCTTATCGCTATCGCCTCGTGGCAATTCCTTCGCGTGAAAAGCTGTTCGCCATTCCCGAGGTGGCCGATTTTGCTTACCAGCTCATGACCACTTCGCTCGCGCGGAACACGAAAAACCCCGACGTTTCGATTGCTCGTTTGCAGTCGCCGATTGCCGCGGTTCTGCCGAAAATCTCCGAACGGCCGTTCCAGCTTCTGGCGCCGGTCGTGTTGGTCGCGATGCAGGGCAAGAATTCGCCTCGTGCTTTCCGCGTCTTGGACAAGACGGCTTTCCGCTCTTGCCTCATTTCGGAAGCTGCCGCGAAGTCGATTGCGCCGCTCATTCCCGATGAAAACTGGGATTTGATCCTCAAGGTGCTTTCGACCAAAGCCCGCAAGGAAGGCATGAGTGACTTGATTTTCCGCGACTGGCTCGCGTCTCGTCACATCGTGCGGGCCGAACTGGCGGACGAAGAAGTCGGCGTTCTCGATATCGACAAGCTGTCTGCCGACGCCGACGAAGCCATTGCCAAGCGCGACGCCAAGAAAACCGCCAAACGGGCGGAAACTGGTCATATCGTCGACCGTCCCGTCGATGCGACCGGTCGTAGCGTGGAATAATCGTGCATCAATTCTTTCTTTCCTTTTTCTGAATAAAGAAAAGCCCGGTTTATCGCCGGGCTTTTCTTTTGCCTTATTGGGTGCAAATTGCGGCAAAAGCTATTTGCTTTTGCACATTATCTTGGCTTTTCGTTTCGTAGCCATAGCCAGTAATGTGCGGCCGTCATTTTCTGCGATTGCACGTTTCATGCGGTTGATACCTTGAAACATCGTTTTCTTTTCCCGGGCCTCCACAAGGTCGTTGCCAATTTGGGCAATGAATTTTTCCGTTGTGCCATACAGATAGCGCTTTTGCAGAGCACGGATGCAGAGCAAGGCCATAGCATCGACAATCTGTTTCCGGTAGTTCTTAAATTGCTTCTCGAACGCTTGAGCTTCTACTTCCGTCGTGTCGTTACGATACACGGTGTCTAATTCGGTCTCTGGTATCGATGGAAATGGTAATGGCAATTCTATGGTTTTGGCATCACCACACCCGAGGCAACACATCAATTCAAGCACAAGTGATGGTTGATATTTTGTGTGCTTCGGCGGTCCGTAAGGCGTAAATGTCGTCATGCTTAAGGCATCATTCAACCACCCGCGGATTGCTTCTTTATCGCTTCTTTTCATTTCTTTACTTCCTTCTCCAAATGCCAATTGGTTGCCATTCATTGAACCCAATGCCCAAGATATGGCAGCCAAAGGCTCAAACTATTTTAGCACTTGTCTTTGCGGTGTCAAAGCCCTTGTGTCAAAGCTCGATAGGTAACGTAAAGTGCAACCATACTCGCCACGCAAAAACAGAAAGCCAGTGCCGCCAAAACGTCAAAAAACCATTGGCGTATGATCTGGCGCCTGGCATTGGCCTCAAAGGCAGCTTGCTCTTGCTTGGCGCGTTGCACGAGTTGCAGAGTAGCAATCATCAAATCAATGGATGCGCGCGTCGATGATAGTATCACCGTCTTTGAGCACGAAACGCGAGCCATTCTCATTGGATGCTTTGATTGTGCTACTTTGGTTGATGTTTTGAGTTTCACTGATCGTGCTAGCGCTGTTTTGGGTTTGTGTTTGGTTTTGTTGTACGGTTTCTGGTTTTGGGGGTACACCAGAAATTTGCGCACGCAAAAACCAGTATCAGCGTCATCTGTTTCGTCGGAGATTGCACTTGCGCGGATCTTTTGATCCAAGTCAGAATGTTTTTCCACTAGATTAGTCCTTTCGCTTGCTGGCGTTTGATCGAGCGTTCAAGGGCTTTGTCGTCCTTGAAATTCTCGATTTTCTTGATCCAAAAGTCGGCGTCGTGCCCATTGGTTACAACATCGAGCGCTTCAATTACTGGCCTGCCCGCCAATTGCAACCGGGATTTTTGGTCCTCTTCGGCCTGCAAAGCAAGCTTTAGTAGGATAAAATGTTGCCATAGTGTCATACCTAGCGGTCGTTTTGGCATTCCTAGTCGATATTTTTGCCATTGGCTTGCATCCGCGAAGCGGCAGAAAACTACGCGTAGCCGCAACGTACCTGCTTCCACATGGATATAAGTATCGTATGTTTTTGGCCAGTCGGCTTTGCCACAATAGATTTTGTCTACCGCCAGTAAGCATGTCTGTTTTGGTGTGGTGCGTAATTGGCGTGGCATTTTCCCGTCTGGCCTAATGACTAAGCCCAATTTACGATATTGCCCGCTTGACGATCCGCATCCTTTTGTTGCGCTCATGAGCACATGGTGTGTTAATGCCATGATTTGTTTTCCTTTCCTTCTCTTCTCTCCGTCTACTCATAAAGCCAGCCAAGCTTTACCTCGCTGGCCTCCTTAATAGACGATAGGCTGTCGTTCGTCGGATTATTCGACGTCTTCTTTCTTTCCTTTGCTTTCAATTCGTCCTTTGCTTGATTAAAGCCTCGAATTCTTTAACTCTTATTGCCCATTGGCACTTGTTCGTATAACCTTTGTAGACGCTAGGTGCCAAGGCAATGACCTTCTGTTCCTTGGTATCCTCGATGCGCTCGGGCACTTTGCCGTCATTTCTTTCCACAACTGCCAATTTGCGGTAATTCCGGCTATTATACCAGCTATTGGGGACGTCTGCGCAGCGATCAACGAGGTATAACATGGTAATTTCCTTTCAGGTTTGTTGAGCGTGGTTTATATGGTTCTTACGGGAGGTGATGGGTGGCGTTACCAATTCCTCGCGTTTAGCGACCGTAAAATGGTTATCCGCACACCCTCACACGTTATTCAGAGCACTCGCCGGGGTGGAAATAATGCCGCGCAAGGTCATTGCAGGCTTCTTCGGTCGTGATCCCAAGCCCGACTATATCTAGCCGTTCGGGGTGCCGTGCAATGTAGTAATGCTCGTTATCATACCGGACAATGGTAACCCAAGCCTGCAACGTCGCGATGTACCGGCAACTGACCGTGCGCGCTGCCGTGCCTTCCGTGCCTTGCATTTCTGGCTTTGCCTGTTCTTGCGTGCTCATTGCTGCAAATCTCCTTGTTTCATGCCACCTACTATAATTGCATATTGCCACGACAAGTGTCAACCGTAGGACTATCACGCTTTCGTGATCGCATTTTCTCCTTCGATTCCTTGCCTCTATTCTTCCGTCTCCTTCCTGCTCGCCCGCTGTCTCCCGTGCCTGCGCTAGCATAGCTTTAGAATGATAGTAATTCTTAGCCGCAAACAGGGCGGGGGTATGTCCCCAATACGAAAATGACTGGGCCGCCGTAGTAAATCCCTCTTCCCTGATGCACCGGAAAAAATTTTCAGAAAAGACTTGACATGAACTTTGCTCCATGCTAGAAGTACCTTCAGATGAAAGGCGCGATAGCAGCGCGAAACGAAACTCAAAAATTTTTGGGCAAAGAAATGGTAGCGCGTGTTATAGGCGGACTGAAAGCAGGTCAAAGCAAGGGCGTGAACTTGGAGGATAGAGAATTCCAAGAAAGCATTACCGCGCAATTGAAGATTTCGCCCGAAATGGCGGAAGCGGAAGAAGAGCAGGAAAAATTGGAGGCCAAGGAAGCGGCAAAAGCAGAGGTAGGGGTGCCGGTAGCGGTTACAGGAAAGGGCGAAGTCAAGAAGGAAACGTCCGAAGTCGATGCCGAAATCGATCCATCAAATTTGACGCCCAATTCCGGCGAGTACGAGGACAGCACATGCCAGCGGGTGGCCTCTTTGGAGGTTCATGGCGTAACTGACGATGACATTCAGCGCACGTTGCTTTTGACCGCAATGGACTTGAGTTGTATTCGGCGCACGGAAACCTACATTTTCGAGAAAGCGCGGCAGCTCGATAAAATTAGTTCACGTAACAGCAACATTGCTGACACTGTGGATGAAGTCGAGCAGGTTGCTTGGAACAAGGTTCTTCATACCCTCAACGGCAAAATGGGCGTCGACCCGAAATTTGCACTTATGGCGGCAAAAATGGCTAACTCAGCGAAACGTCCGGTCAATAGCCGGAACCATGTTCAAATTGACCAGACGGCCCCCGTGGTGCTTATGCTTCCGCCAGTTTTGCGGCAGAGCATCATTGCGGGAACCATCAATATGGGCAGGACGAAAGTTCAGCAACATGACAGCAGCGAGAAGCTTACGCCCATGGTGCTCAAGCAGACGGAACTTCCGCCAGTGGATATGGTCAAGCGTTTGCTTGATCCGGAAGGCTCGCAGGAAGATAACCCCATGGTTATCGAAAATGATTTTGTGCGGATGATTTCCTCGTCATTTTCGGATAATGACTAATGTCACAAGGCGAAGAGTTTAGAGCACAGATTGCGGAAGCTGAAAACAAGTTTCTGCGGGAACGTGACCTAGGTACGGGTGGCGAATGCGCTTCCATGACCTATTCGGACACGATGCTGCTGCTCGAACATTCGCTGGATTTTTTCGAGTGGTTTTTCTTGGGAGATACTTTGGACGTCTGTGTGCCGGAATTTCATCGTGAAAACTGGCCCTTGATGACTAACCCACCGAAGCATAACGTAGCACTGGCCTGGCCCCGTGGCTATGCAAAATCTACGCTGGCTAAACTTGCTGGCTTGCACACGTGGCTTTTCAATCCATCCTTCCACTTTACCACCTATACTTCATCTTCGCGGCCAATCGCCGTGGCTGACTGCCATGATATGATCCAGATGGTTCTTGGTGATAATGCCATTCAGGTTTTTGGCGACCCCAAATTCAGTGTTAGACAGGAGTCATATGGGCAGTATGTTTTCTCGTGGCATGTTCCAGGCAAAGATGGAATTCTCGCGCCAAAAGATTGCATCCTAAAAGCATACGGTGTGACACAGCAAATTCGCGGTACCTTGATTATGAACTATCGGCCGCAATTTGGCATTGAGGATGATATTGAGGACAACATCAATGTGTCTACGCCTGAGCAACAGAATGCCGTGATCTCGTGGTTTTATGGCCCATATCTTAAGGCCTTCGACCGCAGGACGTACCGTCATCTCTATCTTGGCAACATGTTGTCGAATAACTCATTGCTCTATGATTTGACGGAAAATTCACCTATGTGGATTGGACGTCGGTTCGGCTGTCTTACGCCAGAAGGGAAACCACTATGGCCCGAGAACCAGAGCTTTGAAGACATCCAATTGGAATTCATGGAGCATAGACGGCTAGGGAAACTTGCGTCGTGGTATTGCGAAATGATGAATACGCCTGTCGCGGCAGAAAGTTCCGTGATTACGGCGGATGCCATCAAATATGTGCACGACGTTTCGCTTTACGATATACAGATTTGTTTCATCACAGTTGATCCCGCAATTTCCAAGAAAAAGCGGTCAGACGATCGCGCAATCTCTGTGCATGCATTGGTCCAAGGAAAGTGGTGTACCATCGATTATATGGCAGGCAAATTTACCCCGGAACAACTATTCTTCAATATTATTACGCTTTGCCGCAAATGGCACACGCGCGTAGTGGGGATTGAATTGGCTGGTTTCCAGATTGTTTTGGAAACATTATTCCGCATTTATATGGCAAAGTATCGGCAGCATTTTAATATCATTCCCATCGAGCACCACAACATTCCGAAGTCAACGCGTATTGGAGCTTGGTGTTCTTTGCTGCGAACTGGCGAATGGTTCCTATCTGACAATAGTGTAGCCATCGTCAATCAGCTCGTGAACTATGATCCGCGTAAAGAGAATAACATTGATGATATCATTGATAGTTGCGCCATGGCTGTTACAATGACGAAGGAGCACATTGACGAGATCACCGCAAAATATGGTGATGTTAATGTGGATATCGCCGAACCTGAAAATGAATACCAAATCTCACCTGTTTAGGGATGAAAATGATGGCCAAGAATTTTGTGAATTTCAGTCAGCAAGGTGGGGATAATAAGAAGCCGTCCACTTTGCGCGCAGAAATGCCCTTCATCTACGATGACAAAATGCACGACAAGTTGGTGTGTCATGTTATCGATCGTATGAAGTTGGCGAAGCAAATGCGCGATGCTCGGATCGATCGCTATGCCCGTATTGATCGGCAGTTGTTCAGCCAGCCGCGTCCTCGCAAAGGAACTAGCCCTGATGAGGACAACTCGGAATTTCAGCGGTTGCAGGACCTTGAAGCTGGTATTTCCGTGAAGCCCGTGGACAGAAACTTCGGTTTCGCTCAGGATCAATTGGAGGATACCGAAGCCCAGTTCATTGCAATGATCGCACCGGATAATGGCATTTTCAGTGCTATTGCTCCTGCAGCTACACAGAATGCTGCCAATGCTCTCGTCGCCCACCTCAACAATTCGGCTGTTCGTGGAAACTATTATGAAAATCTTTTTCTATTTGTACGCTCTTCTTTGCGTTATAACTTTGCTGCAATGTCGGTCTTCTGGGAAGAACACAAAGGACGGCTCCTGAGAGCAAATGCCGGTGGAGTTGTGCAGCCCGATTACGGTGTGACTTGGCGCGGCAACATCCTGCAGCATCATGACCCATACAATTTCTTCTTCGATGTTTCGGTAACACCCACGGAACTTTCGCGCAAAGGCGAGTTCTACGCTTGGGTGGACACTATTACCGGTTTCAGCGCGAAACGGGCCGAAGAGCAGAAGAAGATGTATTGGACCAGCCGGTTTGTCGAGGGTATGGGGGCGGACAAACGCTATACGTGCGAATTCTACAAGGAACCGCCGCACACATCCGAAACGGAAAAGAATACGGCTGACGATTGGATTTCCGTTCTGTCGGCTGGTGCTGAGTCAAGCGTGGGTGACTCAATCCCTGCGCTCGAAGTCATCCATTATGTTGGATGGATTGACCCGAAGGAATTCGGTTCCTTGGCGCCGACTGGCTCCATACCCGGCAGCATGCAGTTATGGCGGTTTGATATCGTCAACGGCATGTATTTGGCTAATGCAGTGCAATTGCAGGATGCCCATGGTATGTTACCGGTCGTGTGTTCTGTTCCCAATCCGGATGTAATGAAACGCAGGTTGCCGGCACTGTCGGAGAAGTTGCTGCCCTTATCGCAGTTCGCCTCGTTCGCCCTGAATTCACATCAAGCAGGTGTCCGAAAGGCCCTGGGTGGCATCACACTCTACGATCCCACCCGTATTCCATTCGGCTCGTTGCCGAAGGGCGATTTGATTGCGGCCAAGATTGCCGTGCGCACTTCGACGAATTCACCTAGCGTGGACTCTGGTTTCAAACAAATTGTGGACGTGCCGCAAACTGGCGATTACATGAACCAAGTGGGTTCCATTCTTCAGTTGATGCAACGCGCAGCGCCAACGGATTTCAACAATCAAATGGCAACACTCGAGCGGGCCACTCGGTACCAAGCTGCGGCGGTGGCTCAAGGCCTGAATAAGCGCAATTTAGTTTCGGTAAAACTCATCTACGATCAGGGCCTGGGTCCTATGGTCATGATGATGGCCAACAACGTAATCGTCAATTTGCCGCAACTTTCCTATATTGACGAAACTACGAAAGCTCCTACGACCGTAATGACATCCTCACTCATCGGGCAGGATGTTGAGTATACGGTTGGCACGGGCATTCGCGGCATCGATAGGCTGATGTTAATCGAAACCTACAAGGAATTGCTCAACTATATCAGCCAAAATCCGCAGGCCGTGCAGCGCATTGATATCGTTCGACTGCTGGATTATGTGTCCACACTTTCCGGCGACGATACGAATTTGGCTCAGTTCGAGCTTTCGCAGCAACAGCAACAGCAATTGATGGCTGCACAAAATGCTGCGGCAAGTCAAGGGCAGGGGCAGGGGTCGGGTGTATCTCCGGCGAATGCTCCAGCGGCTCCGCAACCGACAGTTCCTTCGGGGATGCCGCAAAATCCACAAGCACCCGGTATCGCACCCGCAATGGCACCGGCTTCAACTTTCTAGAGGATTGACATGGGGCAAAAATATACATCAATGATTTCGAGTGAGTCTACGGATTTTCTCGAAACTGCCTTTAGCGAGCTGGAGCTTGCAGAGGTGAAACAACTCTGTACTTCTGCAGCATTCCAAAAATTCTGCAAGGCACAGGGTGACGCTTATCGGCAGGAGGCTTATAACTCGCTTCTGTCTGACGAGCACAAGACTGCAAGAAGGGCATCGGATATCGCGAACTTGTGGTATACGTTGGCCGCAGAACTGCAATTACTTCCTTCTATCATCAACATGGAGAAATAAATGAGCTTCGTAGGTAATGCCATGCCGGGGGCAGACTTTCCGGCAATCGAAAATACTTCGGTTGTTCCGACGAATGCTGGGGCTGCCCCACAGGGTGCGACTTCGACGGGCGCGGCTGCCCCCACGCAGGGTGCTGGCTTTTTGGCCCAATCGGCTGCCAGTACGAACCAGCCGCAGACGGTCACCAATCCGAATGCTGCACCGGCTGCCGCTTCTGCGGATAACAAAAGTAATCTCAATGATTTTTTTGCAAGTATGTGGAAGCCACCGGTGCAGTCGAATGCCCAACCGGGAGTCCCTCCAGCTAACCCGGCAGCAGCCCCCGCGGCGGCACCGGTGGCAACCGTAGAACAGCAGCAGCAATATGTCATGCAGCAACTGGGGCTCACCCCCGTTTCTTTGAATGACACGCAACGTCAGGAATTGCAGCAGGGCAACTACGGTTCACTCGAACGGATTGTCAATGATGCGCAGCAACGTGCATTCACGGCGGCCATCAAAGCATCGGGGGCACTTGTGAAGGATGCGGTTTCGAAGGCCTTACAGGCTTCCGGGCAGCAGACCAAGACTTTCGTGGAGGGGAATGCCGCAAGGCAGCAGATGCAGCAAGCACTGCCCTTTACGGCAAATCCGGCTTTCGCTCCGGTAGCCGAGACCGTTATGAAAAAGGCTCTCGACACTGGGGTGGATGTTCCGACAGCAATTGGCATGACTCGTGCTTATTTCGCCGCCATGAGTCAGGCTACGCAGCAACAGCAACAGCCGGCGAATGCAAGCTTCAACGGTTCGTATTCGGGAAGTCCGCAACCCAGCACGGATCAGATTGATTGGATGAGCGTTCTCGGCGGTGGTGCCTAACGCTAATGGAAAGGAACTAAAATGATCAGAGGCGTCTTTCTTTCGGATAGCGGCATTCAGGGCGAAACCAGCCCCGATTTCGCTTCCGCGGTACTCCGGACTACTACTGGTGGCACCGCTCCTTTGCTTGCCCTGTCTTCGGGCATGCAGGCACGTGATTTGGCGGGCACATGGTCTACCATGTGGTTCGACGAAGAACATTCTACGGGGCGCCTCGCGGCTGCGGCTACCCAGGCTAATGGTGCTGCCACGGCTCTTTCGTTGACGGATGGTTCGTCGGTTGTTCCCGGCCAGTTCTATCTGGTTGAGAAGACCTGCGAACGCATTTTCGTTACCGATGTTTCTGGCAACACCTTGACCGTCGTTCGTGGTTTCCAGGATACTGGTGCCTCGGCGGCGGCCATTGCCACTGGTGACTACATCCAGCGCATCGGCACGGCTTTCTCGGAAGCTTCGGAAGCCCCGACCGCCGTGTATGAGCAGGGCATTCCGTACTGGAACGTCACGCAGATTTTCCGTACGGCATGGGATGTTTCGAATACGACCAGCGTCATCACGTACAAGACCGGCGACAAGGTGGCCAACTCGCGTGCGCAGGCTGCTTTCACCCATGCGGAAGACATCGAACGTACTCTCTGGTTCGGTCGTCGGTGGGTGGCTTCGCAGGGCGGCAAACGTATCGCGACCATGGGTGGTGTTGACTATTACAACACGCAGAACATCACCAATATCGCTACCGGTACGGCATCCACGTATGCTTCGATCGATGCATTCCTGTCTTCGGTGTTTTTGCACCAGATCCAGGGAAAGCCGCAGGAACGTCTTGCTTTCTGCGGCAACACGGCCGTCGGCGTTCTGAATGCCATTGCCAAGTCTAATACCACGATGAACATCGTGCCGGGCGCTACCACGTTCGGCATGAAGGTGTTCCAGTGGATTTCTCCGTACGGACAGATTTCGCTCATGACCCACCCGATGTTCAATGCAAATCCGACGTGGTCGAAAGACTTGCGCATTCTGCATCCGGGCGCCATGACGGTCTGCTACTTGCGCCGTACGAAGGAATACACCGTCGGTGAGACGGGTCGCGATGCGAAAGCTGGCGGTTTCACCACGGAAATGACCACGGAGTTCCGGTGCCCGAAGACTGCCGGTGCGCTGCGGAACATCAACTTGGCTGGCTAAGGCCACAATGGGTGAGTTGGGAGGAGGTTTATGCCTCCTCCTATTCACATGGAGGTATAGATGACGGAAAGCACGTATACCCTTAAGGGTTCGCTGAAAGCTCGGGAGGCTGGCGCGACTCCGAAAAAGGAAGATACGGATAAGTCCGAAGCGCCTGTTGCGGCGCCCGCAGGTCCTGATTTGATTTATGTCAGTCCGTGTCACAAAGAGTTGACCATCGCGTTGCCCTCTGGTAATGTGACTTCGGAAAATTACGTCTTTCATCTGACCGACAAACAGATGGATGAAATGGACAAAGCGGTCAAGAACACTCCAATCATTGCATGTTCTGTGTGTCGTGGTGCTGCTCCGCCCGCTCGTAATGTGGGTACGAAGTTGCCTGAGCAGTTGCTTGGTTCGATGACCGCCACGGAGGGCGATATTGAACAGGCTCTGGCATTCGGTATTCCTCCGGAGTTCGTTCAGCAACCAGCTGCTCCTACCACACCGGTTCCTACCATCCCTGGCTTGACGAAAGTCGATCCGAAGGAAGTCACGCATTCCGTTAAATGAGGTATCACAATGACGGTCAATCCATTTATCACTGGGCCTAATGAACTATCGTTCAGTGGTCTAATCGATACCGTCCTTGTGCTCACAGGCGGTGTTGGTAAAGCGGCAAAATTTGTGGCTTATGGTAACAATTGCATTCGCGATGCGCAGATTTATTCTGCGAATTTTCGCGATTTGGTGGAAGTGCAGGTGCCCGTCACCATGACTCCAATGGTGTGGGCACTTCCTCCATTCTTCCGAGTAATGTCTGCAGTCAAATACAAAGAGCAGGATATTACCCCAAGTTTTGCGCCGCCGGGAAGAGTTCAGACCGGTAAGCGCCACATCTACTATGCAGTAGATGACAGTCTGGTTTTCGGCGGAATTGGTATCGGCGAAACGATAAACATCGCATATTATCGGTGGCGCCAACCTTTGGCCTATTTCCCGAAACCTTCAGTATTGTCAGTACTAAAAGCACAAGATTTTGTTCAGGCCGGTCAGGTAGCTCGCCCGGCCTATTACGATACGGATACGCAGACGTGGATGTATCTGCAGGCGGATGGTACTAACTATGGACCGGAACTTGCAGATGCGGCTGCCATGGAATTGGCACGAACAGTTTCCGCGAATTGGGTCGTAATCAATTGGCCCACTTTCCTTATCTCTGGCATCATGTCTATGGAGTATACTGCACGCGGTGATACAGCCAAATCGGCTCCGTATTACTCGCAATACCAGAAAGCACTCACGTCATTGAAGAATGGCTCTGACTATGAGGCACTCGACCTATGAGGCTGACTAATACCGGATTGTACATGGAAGTTTCTGCGTCTTTGGACGTGGTCATCTCTTATAGGGATGTAGCCACGCAAGGCACGCAGGTCGTGAACAAGCCAACTACGGGAACTTCGAGGCTTCTGATCGAAGCACCGCAGGCCGGTCATTCCATTGAGATTGACGAAATCGTCTTCACTAATAATGGTGAGGACGATGTGCTCGTACATCTGTACTATGGGACGGATATAACTTCCGGAAAAAGCTTCGGTTGTTTGGTTGAGCCAGACAAATCAATAGCCTACGTGGCTGGTTCTGGTTGGAATGACGGAAGCAATGGTGGCTCTAGCGGTGCACTTGGGTACTTTGCTACCGGAACTGATGCGCAATATCTCACGGGCACAGTAGCTAGTGCGCAGATTACTGGCAACTATCCGAATATCACTGGAATTGGGACCATTACGTCTGGTGTATGGCAAGGTTCCCCGATCGACAATTCTTTCTTAACGAATTCGAGTATTTCTATTGCTGGAACTACTGTTTCCTTGGGCGGAACTATTGCAGGTACTGCAATGGTATTTGCTGCAGGTCATCTATCGCTAGCCCATGATTTGACATTGGCAGGTCCGAGCAATTTGCAACTCAATACAGCAACCGCAGGAACTACTGCCAATGTGATCATGCCTAATTCTGGAACGTTAGCTTCCACTAGTTTGCCTCAGGCGTGGACTCAACCACAATCGTTTACAGAAACGGCCTCATTCGGCTATCCGGCTAGCGCAATACGGTGGCGTATTTTGACTCCCGGTGGTCAGGCAACTGGAAATTATGACATGCAGTTACGGGCAAACTGTGTTCCGGCGCCTTTGGGCACAATTACGCCTGATGATGCGGCTCGAGCCTTTTGGGCCTTATCGATGGGTCCCTATTCTGATTCATTTAGTATCTATCGAGCTCCTGCCGGATCAACCACTGACAGCTCTTGGTTTAAGTGTTTCAATATCGACTATAACGGAACTGCCTCGCTTGTCCAGGCAATAGTTCAACCGAAAACTACTGCGGTTCCTATGGTTCTGACGGTTAATGATGGTTTGGATTACAATACCATTACCCTGAATGGTACGGCAACGGAAGGACATGGCATTAGTATTGTTGGTGGCAAGCCCGGTGATGCTAGTCTCTATGTCAATTCTGGCGTTTCAGGAACGATTTATTTACGTACCGGAGCACCAGCAGGGAACACATATGATGTTCGATGGACCATCTCTGGCACCAATGGCGACTTTCTGCCTGGTGCTCCGGGTGCTCAGCATATTGGTACGGCCTCACAGCCAGTAGCAGGTGGCTATACAGTCACAGCATTTGCGGTTACTTCGGAACTCACGAAGAAAACCAATATTCGTGACTTGACTTCGCAAGAATTAGCGGCTGCAAAAGTAGCCGTAAAGCAAGCCCCGAAAGTCTACCAACTCGTGGACTCTGTGAATGAGAAAGGTGCAGACCGCGCCCGTTGGCATGTAGGTGCCATTTATGAGTGGTTGCAACAAACCTGTATGGATAATGGTGTCGATCCTGAGCGCCTTGGTATTTTCTGCGCAGCACCTGTTTTTCAATCAGAGACTGAGGAAGAAGGAATTCCGGCTGCCGCTTCACCAGAACCGCAATTGCAAGACGACGGTTCGCCTACATATGCCAAGGGTTTACGGTATTCGGGGGAATTGCAGTTATTTTTGGTGGCCGGTGCTGGCGCTTTGATTGCCGATCTTGATGCTGAACTAGCCACAGCCAACACCAAAATTGCCGCAATGGCACAAGATATTTCTGACCTTAAAGCCGCGGTTGCTGCGTTAACTTCAGCTGGAACAAGTGCTACACCAACAACTCAAACAACACCTTAGCATGGGAGCCATATAATGGTTGTCAAAACGGTAAATGTTCCGGTGGGTTCTGCGTTATACAACGACATTCTTCGTATCACGTTGCCGTTGCTCAAGCAAGCTGAAAGTTTCAGAAGCAAACCATATCTGTGTCCGGCGGGTAAATGGACCATCGGCTACGGTACGACATTCTATCCGGCTTCGGTGCCGGGTGTCGGTGGCCAAGCGGTAAAACAAACGGACTCGGTATGCACGGAGCCACAAGCAACCGGCTGGTTGATGTCCACGATGAGCCATATGCTTGACAGCATCCTGAAATTGCTTACGCATGCGCCTACGGCTACACAAGGTGCGGCACTGCTTTCGCTCTGCTACAACATCGGCGTTGGATGTCATGATGGCAAGAAGGGTGACTTCGCGGACTCCGATCTTCTCTCGGCCTTCAATGCTGGTGATATGCGTAAAGCTGCTTCCGAATTCCTGCTGTGGAATAAAATCACCGTCAATGGCCAGCATGTTGTCGACAAAGGCCTTACGGCACGCCGCCAACGTGAGCATGACTTGTTCTTGTCGTAAGTTGATTACACAAGACATTTCATAGGTCAACGGGTTACTCTAATAGCTAACAGGTATTGCTTAGCTATTTAAGCCGAGGACGAAATGATCACAGCAGAGTATAATGATCTGATGGCGAAGTTCGGTCTTGCAACAATTGCCGCATTTTTTGGTGCTGTTGCTAGGTCGCGTTTCTGGTTTTACCCGGATGACCTCAAGACCGCCATTGGGCAGCCTGATCCTCGTTCGGGTAAGTTCAATCATCGCCGGTGCATTACGGAACTATCAACTTCCGTTGCACTGGGGATGATTTCTGCGGGCGTTTGCGAGTACATGCATTGCCCGATTGTCGTGTTGGGCGGATTGTCGGCTGCACTCGGTTTGGTTGGCGGGGCTGCCGCGGGTGAGTTAGCCGAGAATTTCGCCAAGGCTATCGCAAAGAGAGTACTTGGAGGAATTGAATAATGTTTACAACGATCCTGAATAAGGTGCTGGGCTTTTTCGGGCTCACCGAGCATCAACTGCTCGTCATTGTTGGCATTGCGGTGCTGGCTTTCTTCCTCGGAATGGTGTTTGCCACCGGTTGGGCTGCGGATGAGGTTATGAAATCTGCTGCAACTCAGGTGGAGCAGGCACATACCGAGGCAGCCGTACAGGCGAAGGCCGTTGCTGATGCCAACAACAAAATCCAGCAAGTTCAACAGGTGGCTGATACGAAATCGAACGAGTCACTAACCCTTTCCAAGCAATTGGCGGAGGTACGTTCGAAGAATGCGGTTACCTATATCGAGAAAGGTTCCAAAGATGCGACGTCTAATTCTTCCGATTTGCTTGTTGGGGATGCTCAGTTGCGCCGCGTGCTCGACAACGCCGCAGGTGCTTGCAGTCTCGACACTGAAACCCACGATACCGGCGCAGTTGATGCAGAAACCACAACTTGCACCGCTACTGCCGGCGTCACAGTCAGCGATCTCGAACATGGCTACATCCAGCTCGGTAAAAGTTTCCAAGAAGTAAGGGGTCAGCTGAAAGCATTGGAGCAAAATCTTGAAATTCAGGGTTTTGCGGCCACGGATGTGAAATAACAAAGGTGCTATGATGAAAGAACTTCTTCCGAGCATGGCGGGTGAATTCACCATCGGAGTTCCCGGTCTTGGCACCTTTGTCAAGAAGAATACGATGGTACAGGCTGGTGCCTTAGCTTTCTTGCAGACGCTTTTCCAGAATGGTACGGTTATTCCAAGTTCCTTCTGGTTGGGTGTCTGCTCTTTGCCTTATGATTTCAGCACCACTTTGGCCGATGTTGCGGCCACTGAACCGACGGCTGGTGGTTATGCGCGTATTGAGTTCCCACGGGATAGCACCAATTGGACCGCAGATCTCGTGGGTAATGCGTATCGTATGCGCAGCGTTTCCAAGAACTTCACTGCCACTGATGACTGGAACAAAACGTGGACCCAGATGTTCCTGTGCGATGTTGCCGCCGGAACATCTGGTAAACTCTATGCAATTTCCGGTCCGTTGTCTACCCCGGTGCAGACGTTGAAAAATGTTCCGCCGCCGGGCCGCTATACCTACTACATTCGAGGACTTGGCTCCGAGGCCTAAATGAGCGCTGTAATCTACGCCACAGATTTTGACGGGTATATCCCCGGCCGTGAACCGAGACAGTGCCAGAAGGTAACTGTTCTTGACGGACGCAATTTCTATGTCGATTTGCAGGGTCCTCGTGCGGCATTTGGTGATACTTTCTGGTTGTCGTCTTTCTTCACAATCGCTATGCGGCAACAAGTCACGGAGCTTCGGTGCGGCGATGAGCTGTTTTTCGGTACACCCGAAGGCATCTACCGTATTGACAACGTGTCGAAGCTCCTCTATCCGCTATTCGATGTAGCGATTACGAATTCCAGTTGGCCTTGGTCTGTGGCGTATGTGGGAAAGAAATACTATTTCTCCCAATATTCCATTGGCTTATGGGAATACGACCCGTCTATTCCGTCCATTCGGCATGTCTCCACTCCGGTGTTTGATGACATCCGCTGGGTCTGTGAAGTCGGCGGTCGGTTGATTGCACAATCCTCGCAGTACACCTTATGGAGTGCGCAGGATGACGGATCTGATTTAACTCCGTGCCTGGCTACTGGTGCCGGCGCGCAGGGCGTTTCTCTTGTCGGCGGTACTCCTTTGCGTTGTGACGCCTTAGCTAATGGCGTGCTTGTGGCAACTGACAAAGGTCTCATGAAGGGGACGCTAGTCGATCAAGTCTATGTGTTCGTGTGGAAAGTTGTTTCACGTGATCTCAAGCTCTACTCACCGTCGTGCGCTTGCAGTGTTCCGGATGCTGGCATCATCTATTTGGATGCGCATGGTCTGCGCTATGTTGCCACTACGGACTCTGATCCCGCGACTGTGAACTTGACGCCTTGGGAAATTGAAATGAGTAATGCGCTGCGCCGGGACTATCCGGTGACAACGCGCATCAAGTATCCCGGTAACGTCTTGCTGCACTATTCGTATGCGGAGCAATGCATCTATCTTGCATTCTCCACTAATGGCGCAAATGGCCAATTCGCCAAAGCCTATGTCTACTATCTGTCAACCGGCAAGTGGGGGATTTTCAATAAAACCTTCACCGGCCTATTTGATTTGGATGATGGTACTGGCTTGTGGCGGCTTGGTTATATGTCGTCGCGTGGATCATGTCGCCGCATGTCCGAGAACTACTATCGTGAAGAAGATGTAGGTTCCACGGATATTGACAATCTTCTGTACTTCAAACCCGCACCCTCGCATATCAGCAAGCGTTTGGTGGATACGGAGAATGTGCGTTCCGCTGACCCGGATAGCGGTGAGATGGAGTTGCACCTCACACAAGATGTTGAGTACGAAGTTGAAGAAGAATTGTGGTATTCAGATTTCGATCCCCATTTCTTCAGTCAAAATGTCGTCAGCGGTCTCTACGACAAGAACGAGTTTCTTTACTCTAATCAGACGCCGGAAGTTCCGTCAACTTTGGTGGCATCGCAGGTGGACGATCAAGGTATCTTCTATGAAGTCATCGATGAGATTTGGTTCTCCGATGTTGGGTTCGACTGGTACCAGTTGAAGTCACATTATTTTGCACAGGAAAGCATGGACTCCAGCATTCTGCTTGGACCTTTGCGCGTCCTGAAACAACAAGATGCGGCCGAACTTTGCCAGTTTGATGAAATCGTGGCCGGTGTTGCTTCACTCGGCGATGTGGCTGAAATTACGGATTGGAATAACTCATCTAATCCTGATGAAGATTGGAACAACGTTGAGTTTGAATTGAGTGAAGATTGGGGGACTTCTGCCCCTAACGCTTACACGTTCAACGCAGAATTGACGATGTCCCGGGATGCCACCGTTCAGTCCAATAACTTCACGGAAAAACTGATGTCCGTGGAAGAAACCGAATTCAGCACGTCTTATTGCCCACAGCAGTATGTTGGGCTTTACGGTCTGCTTAATTTCAATGCGAGTGCTCCAGGTCAATTCTTCTATCTAAAAACCCTGGAAGTCGGCGGTCAACCCTGCGGTTACCAATACTAGGAGTTTCACTATGGCTGTTCAAAATGTTCAATTCCGCGGTGTTCCTTCAGCTTCCTATCCAACTTTTGTGGGATTGCCGCGGCAGGTTATCACCAATTCGGATACCGCCAGTGCCATGTCATTGCATGATGGGGTGACGCCGGGTGGCCATTCGTTCCTTTTGGGCGATGCCAATCTCGCTGAATTGACAGATAAAGAAACCGCCCGGATCAATCTTGGGTTGGGCACTGCCGCAACTTACCCAAAAACCACGTTTCTGAATGGCGTTAACAATCTCAGTGACGTGTCGGACGTTGTGAGCGCCCGGGCAAATCTTGGACTTGACAGTGCAGCCGTGCATGATACGGGTTATTTTCTGCAGAAAGCCAGCAATCTGAGTGACCTTGCAGATGTTAATGCGGCACAGGTTAATCTCGGCTTGGGTAATGCTGCAGTATGCAACGTCGGTGTCACCCTCAATGTGGACAACGAGACTTCGCGGCAATTGAATGTCACGTATGGTACTGCTGCGAATACGGCTTGTCAGGGTAATGACGCTCGGTTGTCGTCCGGATTGCAGATTGCAAACAATCTCAGCGATTTGAACAACAAGGTGACGGCTCGCGCGAATTTGGGCGTTGCTATCGGCACGGATGTTGAAGCACATTCCGCGAATTTGGATGCGCTTGCGAATGGCAATGCCTCACCAATTACTTCCAATCTTGCGGCCGCTGCAATCACCGGTGTTATTGACGCATCGCATATTCCACTGCCGGCTACTGCGGCTATTGGTGGCGTGAAGGCAATCGCAGCCGGTTCAGATGGAAATGGGAATACCCAATTCGTTACCGGCCTGGATACTGCCGGCAATCTGACCAAAGGCATTGTGCAGATCATTTTAGGGACAACCGGTGTCAATGCTGGTGCTAACCACTACAGCACCTTGGACAGTCTTACCCTTACCAATGCCACCCTGCATGGTTATTTTGACGGAACTGTGGCCAATCGTGCAGCCGGTGACAATTCTACTGCAGCGGCTAATACGGCCTTCGTTCAAGCTGCCATCGCCGCTAAGTCGGGTGGCAATGCATTCATGTCTGGTAATGGCGGCGTTGATTTTCCGGCTTGGCTCGTCGGCGGATTACAGATTCGTTGGGGTTCGTTTTACGCTTCATCGGCAGCATCCACTTATGTTACCTTTGCCAATAGTGGCTTCCAGCACCAATGTTTTGCCGTGTGGGCTGGCGGTGTTTCTGGGCCCGGTAGCACAAGTGAAGAGCGTAACAAGCCAGTTCCGGATAATAGCAGCATCTCTACCGTTGGCTTCTCCGTCTGGAGTGCGGCGCAAAATATGGAATTGTGCACCTATATCGCAGTAGGCTACTAAATGGCAGATTATCTTTCGCAAATCTATGATGCCTTGAACAGCGGAACGGTAGCCTCCGATCCTAATTCTATTGCCACGGCTGCTGCAGACTCCAAGACCCAGCAAAACAACCAGATGAATTCACAGTCTTTGCTTAAGGCTTTAAATGACATTTCTGGCACTGGTGCGGGGTCAGGTGCTTCGGTTAGTCCGAGCACCGGTTTCGTAATTCCAGCAGGTAATCCATTCCACGCATCTTCGCTTGTCAGCAATAGCCTTGCCGCAAATGCCTCAGTTGCCTTGAATGCCCAGCAACAGCAAAGCCGGCAGAACAGCAGTTCCGGGGATCAGGATATTAAAGATGCTATGTCCATCTACAAGGACGCCAAACAGTTCATTGGCAGCCCTTCACCGGATATTGGCGTAACTACTGAAGACACGTCTTCCTCCATTTTTAATGCAGCAAGTACCAGTGCAGAAGGTGGCAGTCTTGGCGATCTCCTCGGCGGTGCTAGCGGTATTGGCGGTGCTGGGATGGAATTCACGGGTGGTAGCGGTGCGGCCGAAAGCATTGCCGGCGCATCTAGTGCTGCAGAGGCTGGTGGTTTGGGTGACCTGCTTGGTGGTGCCGAAGGTTTAGGCGGTGCCGTCGGCGGCGAGGCAGGGGGTGCTGGTATCGGAAGCATGTTCGGCGATGCTCTATCAAGTGCAGGTTCATATCTCGTTGCTCTTTTCTGCCTATAGGAGGCCACAATGAGTTTTCTTGGTGATCTTTTCGGTAGTAGCTCAAAGGGGCGCTCCGGCACTAATGCTACGTCCACCACGGACACGAATAGTAGCACAACGTCCACGCAAAGCACGACTGGTTCTACGACTGGAACCTCCAGTACCAACCAGTCTGGCAGCACGCAGACCACGGGTAGCACACAAACTACCGGCACATCGAGCAACCAGCAAACGTCCAGCCAAACAAGCACTGGGCAGACGTCAACTTCTGGTTCGACTACTGGCCAGTCGCAGCAAACCACATCCACATTGGATGAGGCTACGCGGCAGCAATTGCAGAATATCGTTAATTCGCTGTCAGGCGGTGCTAATGGCACCAATCAATACTCGGACTCGTTGTCGGCTATTGCCAAGCAAATCCAGGACTTGTCGAACAATAACAATACGGATGCACAGACGGCCGCACAGATTGCCCAATTGAAGAACCAGTTCAACTCGCAAACGGCGGCAGGATTGCAGACCACTTATGGTCAAATCGGCAGTACGAATAATACATTTGCTTCGCTGTTGGGCAATTCGGCTAGTGCTGATTTGACGACGCAGATTGCTTCGGTCGTGGCCAATGCACAGAACCAGCAGCAACAACAGCAGGTATCAGATCTATCGGCAGCTGCTGGTGTGGAGTCACAGGCCGCAAGTGCGTCACAGCAAGGACTTAGCCAGTATCTTGCGGCAATTCAGGCACTTTCTGGCTCGCAGTCCACGACGTCTGGGAATACAGCTACTACAAGCACTGGCAATGAGTCCACCTCACAGAATACTTCGGGGACTTCAACGTCCAATACGCAGGACACGCAGAACCAGACCTCGATTTCTGATGCCATTACGCAGTTGCTGTCGAATACCAGCTCGAATACGACTTCGCAGGAATTGATTAATGCCCTGCAACAGATCGTATCGAATACCACGGAGACCGGCAATTCGGTCACGAACACTGGCAGCCGTAGTTCCGGGCTGTTCTAGGAGATAATAACATGGCCGATGCCTCAATTCAGCCTGAAGCACTCACATCCGATAATAGCAATACGGCTATTCAGAATGTACTGGATACCATTATCTCCAGATACAACAATACTGCCACGACCGCTGCCGCTAATCCTGCACCTGCGGATCAGATGGTTCCGGCTGGGCCAATCTCACAGTCGACTGCGGTAGCAAACTCTGGTTCTCCGGATGCCTCGGCACAAACACCGGCACCGATGAGTACGGGTGATTTCTATCAGGGTATTCAATCCGCCCAGCAAACGCTTGGATTGGCTACGGCCCAGACAGAAGCAGCCATCCAAGCTAAGATCGACGCTACGAAGCAGAATGCTGCTTTGCAGAATGGCATTATTACTGCCTATCAGAACCAGCAGGAAGTCACAGATGACGCCCTGCCGAAAATTCAATTCCTCGACAGGTTCTCCGGGCTGCCCGGTGATCTAGGTGAAGCTGGGCAAGCCATCACCGGCCTGCTCGGCATGTTCGATACTGACTTCAACCGCAAGTACCAAACCAACCGAATTGCGGCTGCGCAGCAAAGGACATCCGATGTTACGCAGATGGTTCAAGCGCAGATGGATGTCAACAATGCGCAACCTACTATCGCGTCGCTGCAGGCGGGCATTGCAGAAAACAAGATGAATGCCATCAAGTCTGGTCTTGACTTGAACAAGGAATATCTTGGATACTTGCAAGAAGATTTGGGTTATCGTGCCAGCCTGACCGACAGACAACAGCAGCTTCTTCGTGTCACGGTCAGTGATGCGTCTAATAATGAAGTTGCAAGACGTGCCCAAATTCAGGGCCCTGAGCAAGGTGTATGGCAGGTCGAGAATTATCGGCGTATGGAATTCAAAGATAACTTTGATGCGGCACAGCAGAACAAAAGCATTGCCAATCTGTCGAAGTTGTTAAGCACCCTACGCCCGGAAGAATTGGCGGCAGGAATTCAACAGGCAGATAATGCTGGCTCTGATATCATTGCCATGCGCAATCCGTTCAACCATACGGTAATCCAAATCCCGGTTTCCTTGGCTAAAGATGCCTATGTAAAGAGCCAGAAGCAGGCCAACGACTATTCCAATATGGTTGCCGCTAACTATGCCGACCGCAATTCCCTGCAGGACCGCCTTGCTGGGATGACAAGTTCGCTCAGTTTCCTCGGCGGTATGGATCCGAAACTGGCCGGTGTGTCTCGTGCATTCCAGACCCTACCTAAGGTCGGTAGTCAGATGGGTCTTGGTGACATGCATATGTTGAATGGCATGCTGAACCAAGCCGACTTGCAAGTGCAGGCTTCGGCTAAAGCTATTTCCGGCAAAATTCCCACCAAGGAAGGGCAGCAAGCATTCCTTAATGCGGCAAGAACGGGTTACTTCACTCCCGCCGATGCCACGAATTTCTTGGCTGCAACTGCAGTAAATCCCGGTAATACGGATACTTCGCTTTTCCGGGACTCCTTCGCCAGTCTACGCAAGGCCGAAGAGGATGCTGTCGCGTCTTCACTCAAAGGCGGTGTCGGCAGCGGTATCTTCGCAACCATGGTTACCAACCCCACAAAGGGCAAGCAAATGGCCATGGGTCAGGTACTGCAAGATCCGGCAGTGTTGAAGCAGACGAAGATCGATGTCACCAATCAGATTGGCGCATTGGCCATGCGTCGAGCTATGCAATTGTTGGCCAGTGATCCGCGCGCCGCTCCAGTCTGGAAACAACTTGCGGCTCCGGAAAACCAATACCTCTGGTCCGACAACACCGGCAGTATCAATCCCCGTGTTTTGGCTGATACCCTCGGTAAGATGGAATTGGAAGCCACTGCCGCGAATGGCCCCGGCGGCCGCAATATGCGTGGTGTCTACCTGAATACGTATCAGCAGGCCCTGAACCGGGTTCGCCAGAATGCACGGCCTGTCCTTGGGGCTGATCCTGAACTGACCGTTTATGACCATGCACTTGCCGCGCGTCTGTTCGGTGGTGCATCTCCCTATGTCGAGGGTGCAAATGGCGCCTACAATGCCTACCTGCAAGAGTCGCAAAATTCGCAACGTGACTTGGGTAACCTCATTCGTCAGGACGTCAATGGCCAAACTGTGCAACGCAGTGAAGCTGCTATGGCGCATGACCGTGCCTATATGGTTGGTTCACCGGTTGGCAATCCTATGGCTGACGCGTTTGTCATGCACAAATTGCAGCCACTTTCGGAAGACAAAGTAATGAGTTCTACTGGGGCTCGATTGACCGTGCAGCAGATGCGGCAATTGCAGCAACAACAGTATCAAATGCAACAGCAATAACAAAAATAAATCTATAGGAGACTCACAATGGCGTATAATTTTGTGCCTAATGCGGGAAACTCAAATGAATTCGAGGACACTGCAGGGCCGACACCCAATACGTTGGGCACAGGTCAGGTTTCGACGCTTGGTTCGCAACAAGTTCAACAAGATCAGCAACTGGGAAGGTTGGCTGTATATGGTCTCCCAGGTCTTGCTGCTGGTCTTGTTGATACTATGGGCACTTCAGTCGGAGTCTTGAAGGACTCAGATGTCAGTAATACTTTGACCAGCGTCTTCGGCCCACAAGGTTTCGGCGATTGGTATGCCCGGAACCGTACCCCCATCCGCACCGCATCGGATATTGTGGGTATGGCCATCCCCGGTACTCTCGGCATGAAAGTACTCAAGGGTGCACGTTGGGCCCGCGAAACTGGCGTCTTCGGTGACTTCTTGAAGAATAGTACAACGGCCGATGCTTTGCTTGGTTCGAGTACTCGGCTTACTCAATTACAGCAGGGTGTCACGGATGCTGCTACGAATGCCAGCGCAGATGTTGGAATTATTACCGGGCGTACGCTCAATTCCGCAGCAACTTCCGCTGCGAAAAATGCCTATTACAGAGGCCAGTTTGCCGAGAGTTTGCGGCAGAGCGCTGTATTCGATGCTGCTTATGGTGGGCTCTACAACAACAGCGTCTTGATGCCCTCCGACCAGACTACCGCTGACTACGCCAAATGGGGTGTAGCTGGTGCGGCCTTCCAATCCGGCATCGACTTTGTGGCAGCTCGGTTCGCCGTCAACAAAATCTTTCGTGGTGTGTGGGATACCGCGCGCACGCTCTCTCCGCTTGAAGAAACTTTAGCCAACACAACTTTCCATACAGGCGAGCGTGGCATTGGTATCTCCACGTATGCTGCGGCACGCAATGACAGCTATGCAGTTACGCAGGCTCCAGGATTTACGGCCACCAATCGTTCGAATGCTACGTCGGATATTTCGGTAATCGATGGTGTGCTTCGCAAGCAATTCGATGGCGTTGCTTCTGACCCCTATCCCCTGGATATGGCGCCGAAAATTAACCTGACCGATGACCAGCATCAGGTCTTGCGCAACACGTTGACGGATAATCCGCTGGCCTTCGTCGGTGCCAAGAAATTTACTGCATTGCCTGGTGACAAAGACTCGTTTCTTGCCGACATTGCGGACCAGCGTTCATACAACGAAACTATGCGCAGTGAAATCCCAACGCTGCTGCAGCACGGCAAGGCAATTACTCCTGAACAAGCCGGGGCATTGCAGGGCCAATTTGATACAGTGCTGAATGCACTCGACAACTATCGCTATGTTGTTGAAGGCGACGGTTCCATCAATAACTATTCCACACGTGCCGCTCGGTTCTTCGATAACCACGACATGTCGGATATTACTGCAGGTTCTTTCACTCCGAAAGCTGCAACGCAAGATACTACCAGTTCATTCTGGGGCGATGAGGGTGCACCGGCTCGCAGACTGAGCACGCCTTCTCCGCAAACTGGCTCTATTCAGCCGGTTAAATTCCTGCACACCACTTCGGATGCCGGCAATGACATCCGCATTGATCACAACTTTAACATCACGATGCCGCAAAATCCCGTGCAGGAGGATTTCGATGCCTTGCAGGCGGTCGGCAGCAAGATGATCAATTCGTGGAAGGCCTCTCCGGTTCAACCCTCCATTGTGCTTTCGCCGCAACGACCGTGGCGCGAGCTCGATCTCATTGCATCCGTGGGGCAAAAGAACCCGGACATTAACGCCCACATTTCGCTGGATGGTTTCCATGATATGGACGATGTTTTGCTCCACATCACCAACGAACGCTACCAGGAATTCCGCCGTGGCATCAACAATGTACTGGGTGGCGTTACGAAAACTGCATTGCGTGCGCTAAATAAAAGCGGAATGCTGCCGGAAGAATTCTTGCAGCGCTTGAATATGCCGGCTGGTACCTATGACCGCATGAGCCCGCTGACTTCGTTCTTCTCAGATATGGCTGCATCAGGCACTAAAGACCTTGGGGAGATTTTCGATGGTGTCTCTCCCACTGAGTCCAAGGTGGACCTCTTGCAAGCAGCCGTTCGTGAAAGTGCGGGCATCTCTGATCCCGGCATCAAGCCGGCCCTTACTGGCAACATGTGGATGCAGAATGATATTAAACCCATATTGGTGCATGCGGACAACATCCCAACTCTGCCGCGTTCCAATTCTTTTCTTGCCGCAGAAACTACCCAACTTCGTCAGCATCAAGTCGCACAACTTGCGGCCGTAACTGCCGAGCAAGCTCCGGTTGTGAATGCTACCGTTTCATCTATCAGCGGCATTGCGGCCTTGGACTCGGCGCGTGACGTCGAAGGTTTGTTCGAAGGTTCACAGATGGGCAAAGGCGTTATGGGTTACGCCGATCGTGTGAACCAATACAACAATACAATGAAATCGCTGCAACTGGTCACGCAATACAACGATCAGATTATCCAGAATGTTACCGCAAAGCAGCTGGAAAGTCAAGCCCCGTTCACTGCGGCCTTGACCAGTCGCGAAAATATCGCGGATGCCATTGACGTGAACCGTGTTCAGCAATCGTATCGGCATGGTTACGTTGTGAAAAGCGTGGACTTCGTTCCTGTTGCTGGTGATACTGGTCAGAATGTTACACACTTTATTCTTGACAAGGATGACCCGCGCAATCTTTCCGCCATTCAGCTTTATTTTGGCAAGGACGCAATACCGCCGTCCAACGCTAATGGTGATTGGTTGATGCCGGACATGGCCTTGTCACAGCGCAATGCCGGCAATATCATTCCGCTGGAAGTCTCGGAAAATGCTGGTGCTGCGGCCAAAAATCTCTCGGACTTGACTTTGCAGCAGGGCAGTGAAGCAAACGTTATTCGTCAAATGCTCGGGTTGCCACCAATTCAGCTGCGAGATTTCCACCTTCCGGCTCCTGAACTCTATTCGGACAAAGCTTGGTTTGTGCAAAATTCGCAAGGCAAGACCATCAACATCTACAGCCGCGGTACTGCGGCCACAAACGAGTCGTTGGCCAAGGATGCTTCCGACCTTCTGACAAACCAGACTGGCGAAATCCACACCGCCATCAATAGTGCCACAGTTCAACGACAAGCTGCGGCTGATGCTTCCATGTTCAACATCATGGATTATTCGGATTTTCTAAACAAGAATTCGGCTATGCACGGCGGCTTGATTGAAACGCAAATAGATCGTACACCTCAATCCTACTTGGATATGGTGAAAAGCCTCACCAACAATTACCTTGCCGTTGGCACACGTGCTCGCGCTTTGCTGCTTGAGCCGCAACTGAACTATGCACGTATGGCTGCTTCGGTTACTCCGGAATCTGGCTTCCTCAAAGAATACAACATTTTTGACCGCTATGTTGCCACGGCTTATTCGCGGTCAACGCGCAATCCTAATGGCACTATGGCTCAGCTCTACGGAAAAATCGAGAACACCACCGATGCTCTGCTTTCCGTGGCCTATAATGCATGGACTGGCCTGAAAGGTGCGGCCGGAGAAGAGCTGCAAAGTTTCTTGAAAAAGAACATCGAGCCCAAAGAATATGCGCAGTACATGGCAAAAGCCCAAGCGTATTCTCCATTCAATAACGTGGCTCAATGGCTCGAAAGCACTTACAAGCCACAAGCACCGTGGACAACTCGTGCGACTTTAGCCGAAGTTTCCAAAGTCTCCAATGCCTTGGCAATTCGCATGCTTAATGGTGGTACACCTTTGCTCAACTACTTGGGTGTCGCTACCGTTCTTCCTGCTGTGGTTGCTTCGATGCGCCGGCGCCCCGGAGAAGCTGATGCGGATTTCATGGCGCGCAATGGTGCTTTCGGTATGGACCTAGGCCGCCTTGACTCCAATGGCAACTTTGCTTTCTCCCCAATGAAAGCGCTAGCTCAAGGGTTCAAGCATGAATTCGACGGTTCGCTTACCGAGCCAATGAACCGAGCGGCCGCAATGGGCATGCTCGATCCGGAATACACCTCCATCGATCGAATTCTTTCGCAGGAAAAAACTGGCACCAAAAGTGGCCTTGACAATTTTATCAATGCTGCATCGATGCTGGCCGATAAATCCGAAACCCATTCGCGTAAAATCGTGTGGGGCATTGGCTACTCTATGGCCAAGGATATGATCGGCTATCAGGATGAGCGCAATCAATTCATCTTCGCCCAGCATTTGGTGAACCAAGTCATCGGCAACTATTCGCCGCAAAACAAACCGGGCATTTTCCAAGGTGCATTGGGTATGCCACTCGGTGCTTTCCAGACCTATATGTTCAACTACTATCGCCGGTTACTTTCCTATGTGGAAAACCGAGACGTACGGGCCATTGGAACGCAATTCGCTCTGCAGGGTTCGGTGTTCGGTGCTGCAGGGCTTCCGGGCTGGAATGCATGGAACCAGTACATCGGCTCGGATGGAATACAGAGCGACACACTCGAGGGTAGAATAAACCGGAACCTTCCGCCGATGGCCAGTGAGCTTTTACTTCATGGTTCCGTGTCCAACATTCCTCGTCTTTTCGGGCAGGACGGCATTGCTCTGTATTCACGCGGTTCTGTTGACATGTCTAAATACATGCCAACAGTTGGTTCATATGCCGGAGTTACACCGACACCTCTTACCTATCTGTATGATGCCAACAAGTTGCCGCCCATCCAGCTCATCACTAACATGGGCAACATCATGCAGCAAACGGCCAGCAACTTCTTGAATGGGTTCTCTCTGCAGCAACAGGAGGAAATCTTGTCGCATTATTCCACCAACCGCTTCATCAAAAATGTGATGGACATGGCGGCCAATAGTGCAACGGATAAATCCGGGCAGGTCATCGCTAATGGTACCATGGACTTCATGCATCTTGCCGCAACTTTGGCTGGCTCCGTGCCTTCGCAGGAACGTGCGCTGCAGGATGCATACTATCAGCAAAAGATTGTGGATGCCAATCAGTCCGGACTTCGGCAGGAACTGAACCAGCGTACTCGGGCCATGATCCGTTCTGGCAATTATGGAATTGCTGATATGCAAAAGGCCGTGTATGATTATACGAGGTCTGGTGGTGATCCGGCGGAATTCGGTAATTGGCTCCGCAATAATACCATCACAGCTACTCAATCAAAGACCTCGCTAAAATTGCGATCCTTGATGAGTTCAGCACAGGGAATTGAATTCCAGAATATGCTTGCAGCGATGCAAAAAGAACCGGACAATTCGGATATTGAACCGGTTTCACCTGACCTGCAAGATACGAGCTCGGGAAGGTAATTCTTCCTGGGGTGTGAGTCCTATAACTTGGCCCGGGTTGCGGACAGCCCGGGCCATTCTTTTATCTATTTGCTTAATGGAATGACGTTGTCTTTTTCCAACCCGTCCATGGCAGCTTGCCGCTTGGCTGCTTTTGCTTCTGCTTCTTGCTGGAATAGATGGGTTGCAGATGCTTTGCGTTTTCTATTCCGCGCGGCATCCGTCGAAGATACACCGATCACGCACCGGCCAATATGTGGAATGTCTACGTACCGAATGCGATTGGCCAATTCCAATTCACGAATTGCCATCTCGCATTCTTGCGGCTTCATGTCTTTCGACATTATAGTGAATACCGTTTCAACAGGGATGCCTTCCACTGTCGAGCACAACATTTCGGAGAGCTTGGCTTTGGCAGCACTAAGCTTTGCAAGACCGTATTCACCCAATGCATAAGGCATTCCATCTTCGGTAAGAGATAGCATGGCATCAGCAGCAACCACATCGCACTCGTCAATAACAAGGCTACAGCGAGACGCTGCCAAAGCCATACTGACCTTCTGCAGATGCGTCTGTCGGCGCTGCACATAATGAACAAAACGCGTGTCGAGCAATGACACGCCCCTAACGTAAATTTCATCAAGAAGTTTCGCCGCCGAAGATGTCTCCGAAAATTCTCCACTAAGTTCATTGTACACCCGTTCGAAAATTTTAGCAAACTCTGGCCGCATCTCTTCATTCAACGAAGGACGCGGAATTTTCCTTATTTTCTGCTCATCAGCATACACGAAAATGCAACGAGCCATGAAGTCCTGGCCCATCACCGGGCTCTGGATACTTTGCGCGAATGCTGATGCTGTTGTGCCTGCAAGCATTCCAAGAACTGAGTCCTTCAAAAGTCGAACACTATTTTTCAAATGATACGAATAATCCTCACCATCGTAAAGTTGCTGCATAAAAGTCAAAAGTGCTGAGTTATTTTCGCCGATAACTGATGATAGATTTGGCGCACTAATGAACATGGAGTTAGGATCGCGCGAGTCAAGCGAATAATTATTCAAGGTATTGATTACTTTTTCCTCAAACAATTCACCAACAGAACCGGCTTTCGCAAGCATTACTTCAATCTGTTTGTCGTCCTCGCTATCCTCAAGCTTTTCATTCTCGCCGAGCATAGCTTCGATCAAGCCTTGGCGCTGGCCACCGGTGTCACTTGGCGCAAAGCGAACACCGGTAGTTCCCTGCAACAAACTACGAACAGGATTGATGGCTGAACTTTTGCGCAGTGAAGGCGGGCCACAGAGTACAACGAACATATTCGGCAATGTGACATACGTGCCAAACTTGTACCAACAACGGCGGCCTAATGCTGCGCTTACCCCACTCAAGAAAGCCCACGAATGAAATAGCGCCGGGCTTTCTGTGTTACGCGTATACCTAAGGTATCGCGCCAAAATGGGATGCGTTTCTTTTAATTCCATAATTCCCCGCAGTACTTAGTGTTCCAGCAACACTTACTCTGTCATTTCTGAGGGACTGACTCAGGTAATACTGTTGGCGCTGAAAGGCCATGGCGCCACAGCCAGCTAAGAAGCCGATCGAATTCCTTGCCTTGATCGCGCTGTACCCTGTAGCCGTCGTAGACGTAATCAGCCAAGTCCGGCCCCATATACTTTTCGCTTTTGTGGCCCTGACTTTCCACCCACTGATAATGCGGGAAGCCATCGTTCACCCAGATGATGACGCCATTCCACCGTTTTATCAAATCGATTTCTTCTTGAAACCGAATACCGTCGATGAGACAACGACCACCATGATTGCGGATATTTGTGATGGCTGCATTAGTCTGAGAAACCCAAATATCCGGTCCGACCATGTCACGTCCCCACTCCGTGCCCAACGTTGTCCAGAGATATCGCATGGACAAAATCCGGCCTGACTGTGCACGGTCCATGTCGGAGTGAAAAGCGAGTTCGGCCAGACCAGGAATTTCTTTTTCCTTGTCCTCGGGCAACGAATATTCTTCAATCACCTTCCAAGAAAAGCCAAGTGAACGAAGAAAACCTTTCACCATAGCCTTCACCTCATAGGACAAGGGTACTGTGGTGAAGCTGGTGAACTTCTGGGCCAGTGTGCTCTTGCCTGCGCCCTTATGACCAGCCAGCCCGATGACATACGGCATGCTTGCATAGCACTGGTCACCGATCTGCACCATCGGCTCTATGGAAAACATCGAAGGTGATTTAGGTTCGTCTGCCATCACCGAACCTCCACGATGTAGCCGAAATTATCCTCGATTACGTTGCGGAAAGTCTTTTCCGAACGCTTGGCCTGTGCATCGATCCATCGATCGAATATGACAATCATACAGTCCGACGAAGGATTGCGCAATACCGTTCGCAATTCGTCAGTGTTGGCCATCAAATCGGCGCGGATTGATTTTGCCGTGTACGGATTGCTATCCACCAGAGCCTTGGCAAAGGACTCAGCAGTGTTAAATTCCTTCTCTCCCGCGAAGGGAATTCCGATAATCATGATACTTCCTCCAATTAAAGGCCCGTGGGCTGGGGTTATTTAACTGACCCACGGGCCAACCTTACCGTATGTAGCGAACTGAGGCCTTGACCCAGTGCCACAACTTGTGCTCCCGGCTTGTCATACCGAATGCCGGTTACGCGTGCGCGGTGACGGCGGCAGTGATGGCATCGATTTCCGCGGCCAGCTTGTCAGCGACATACTTGTTCACGAAAATGAAGTCCGGTTTGGCCGGAGCCGCACCGTCAGCCTGCACGACCAGAGCACGAAAGCTGTTGAGCGTCGTGATGAGGCCCGCTTTCGTGGTGGCCTGAATGGCACCCGTCGTGCCCGAGAACGCCGCGATATTGGTGAACGGCGCCACCGTAATGGAATAAGCCATTGTTATTCTCCTTCTGATGCATCGAGAAGTGAAAGATCAGCTTCTTGGTCTTCGTCAATGCTTTCTGTGGCAGCGGAGCCGATCGAAGCGCTATCCAGAAAACTAGCAAACGCATTGATATCGAAAGTTGCATGCTCATCGAAGGCTATATTTTCTTCGACTTCTTCACTGGCCATCGTCCCCGTACCAGTATTCGGTTTGACGATGGAACTCAAAGGTACCAATTTTTCCTTTGAGATGACTTCTGAAATCGGGGTACCCGGAAGTCGACCGAAACGCTTTTTCGTAAACTCGACGATGTCGTCATAGGTGACCTCAGGCGTCCACGAAAGCATATGCTTTCCCCAGACCAAACCAACCTTGGCATCCGTGGGAATGCGCACCCAACGATCACGGAGCAAAATCTTACGTTCCATGATTTCCTTAATCTGCGCAACCTTCTCCGAGATATAGTCCTTGTGGATGAGGAAAGTGAAACTATCATGGACTTGTTTACGGAAGTAGCAATGTGTGTCGCACACACCACGAAAATAGATTTCGAGCAAAGCGCGGTTAGCATTACCGGCAGTGTCACCTTGACCGACCTGTGCGGCAATCGTTCGATGAGTTGCAGCAGAATTCAAATCTTCCATGAACACACGAGTGAAACCGAACGGGTTGGTCATGCGGCCACCATCCTTAATGACCTTATTCACAATCTCACGCCGCCATGGAATTAGCCGGCGATACAACCCAATCTTCGGGTCGTCATATTTCTTGCAAAGCAACTCGCAAATTTTCAACAACTTTTCTGTTGACCAACCTGCGGCATCTTTGTAGCCCATGGCAATTGCGGCATGAACAACACCCTTGCGGCCCATCGTATCATAGATGGTAGGTGGCTGTGCATCATAGTTCTTGCCATGCCCGACCTTCTTCACGATCCAACGAATACCAATTTCCTCGGCATCAACCCATGCTTCTTCGTTGTCATGGCCTGCTTTCAATTCTTCATAATCATAGCCGAAGAACATAGCTGCATGGAAGCAATGCGGATCTTTGCCACTTTCGACAAGGTCCATCTTCACCGGGTCTTCACTATCGTATGCAACCCAACGATCATCAGATGCCGAATAGTCGATGTCAAGAAGAATGTAGTCACGATGCGCATAGAACCATTCACGCAACTTACCGGAAATGTTCTGTCCGTTGCCTCCGCACCAGAACTGTGAATGCCCCGATGACATACGGCCTGTTTCAGTACCGCATGCATTCAGCCATTCAAGTGCACAGCCTGTGTCCTTATATGTGAATTTGCCCCATTTTCCGAAATAGGACAAAATGGTATTCGGCTTGTCATAACGTTCCATACGATCGATGAAGTTGTCGATGAACGGATTGTGCTGTTCACGAATAAGCTTAAGCACTTTCTTGTCGGCTGAACGCGGACCATACTTTTTCGGCAGCCGTTTCTGTAACCGTGTTTGCCCAGCCCCTAGGAAATCATAAAGGAA
>Ga0213917_1000021_pt1 | contig 48871 bp, 60 predicted proteins | sample McNCre117MG_FD_161051 | JGI IMG/M metagenome (GOLD analysis project Ga0213917, IMG submission 161051) | Freshwater microbial communities from McNutts Creek, Athens, Georgia, United States - 1-17 MG | ecosystem: Environmental > Aquatic > Freshwater > Creek | place: USA: Georgia | collected... | reverse complement strand
TCGCACTTTCAAAAGAACTAATAAGGACGGGCGGGTCTGTGCTTGTTGCTCCGGGCTTATAGAAATCACAAACAAATGCAAGATCGGGCCAAGTTGTACTTGGCACAGATTTTAACCGGCAACTTGTTTTTACACGCATACCGGAAATAATCTCACATTGTTGTAGGTTTCGTATTCTTACATAATTCGCACTACTCCCTGAAATAGTTGCGGAAATTCTTCCAAAAACAAATCCGTGGTATGGGGTGTTCAGGTCGAACGAATAATCTGAAACGACGGCAGTTCCGCCGCTAATTACAGGTTCGATAATCCAGTCTACTGGATATGGCATATCTTGACGAATTACTCGGAAATCGTCAATATGTAAACCCATTTGTACACCAAAAGTTCCACTAGTTCCTTCTAGTTCTATTCTGTATGATGCTGTTCCAGACGGAGCTTGGAATTTTTCAGATACATAGAACCAGCCTTTTAGACTTTGCGGGTCACAGAAAAATTGGTCTGTTGCGATTGTTCCTGCGCCGCTGTTTAACCAAACAACTCTACACCTAACAATTGGTGGAGTTGATGTTGAAGCGTTAATTTCTGGACGATACCAGAAAGAAAAGCGATACCATTGTCCAACAATCGGCGTAAAATATGCTGGTGTATATGTTGCTTTTTCACCAGTTGCATCAATCTCTAAAATCTTTGTTCCTGTACGAGCTTCGACAGTTCCAGCATCGTCGCCTGTTGATTTAATCGACGCTCCAGCAGAAAGACTCCATCCACCGTTCTCAAAACCAGCAATATCGAGCGGAAACTCATTGAACTGTACATTTTGCGAATTCCTTAGGCAATTTTCAAAAGAAGGATTTGACCATAGTTGCGGATGTTTTGCAGTTGAACCACGAAGTAGCACCTCGGATGCAAGATTTGTCGTATCATACTCTTCTTCATAAACTGCTGAATCGTATTTGGAACGATGAATTCCTCCAGTAGAAGAAAGTCGAAGGAAATAAAATTCCCATTTATTCTGCGAAGTATTAAACCTGATTCCCCAGCAAAACGGATTTACCAAATCTCCATAGAAAGAATCAAAAGCCTCGAAAAATGTTTGTCCTTCACAGGAAACTTGCTTAATAAGTTCAGGCATTTCCCCGGATGAACAAATCGAAACAAGCATATTCGGGTATGCTACTTGGAGTTTTGCAACAAGTTTGTTCAATACCCAATACGCGGAAACATTTTCATCAAAAGGCCCGATAGAAGATTCAAGATACTTGAGTTTCAGTATTGATTCTGTACCACGAACAACAACCCTGTTTTCTTTTAACGGCTCAGATAATTCTGGTATTTCTATTCTTCCAGAAAAAATAATTGTTGGCCCTGAATAAACAAAAACAACATCGTCTGCCTGTATTTCAGAAACCAACTCAGGAGTACACTCAAAAGAAAATCCTGAATATCCTCCACGACGTTGGTAGTTTACCTGTAAATTGTACCAATCGTCGTGGTAAACTTGTCGATACGCCGTTGGTGCTGAAGCATTTAACGGCCATTTGACAACTACGACAGTTATATTTAGGTTAGGATTTCCCGAGTAATCTGGAAACGGAAAAGAAGATGTGTCTGTTCCAGCATCGGGTAAAACTTCGATGATCGGCATTTTAACTACCTTTATTGTGTGTTAATAAAACAAAAGCGGGGCTTAAAGCCCCGCTTTTTTCCACCTCATGTTTACCGTCGTTAAACCTGTACCAGTACAAATAAGTGTTAAGTTTGTATTCGCAGGAATTTCGGGGAAATTACCGCGAATTTCAGAACGCGCATCGGCAGTCCCACGCCAAGCACGATGGTTTTCCATATCAAGAGTTATCGTACTTGTTGAAGTTGCGACAATCGTGATTGTTCCATCATTTCGATCTGTTCTTAACGTATAGGTTGTTCCATTTGTTGTACCAATATCCCAGTAAACAATCGTGTCCGTATCAGATGCGATTGAGAAAGTTGTATTGTTTGGAACAATTAAAGTGGACTCAAATGCTGTTTTGAATCTTCGTGCTTTATCTACAACAAAAGTTGCTTCATAGAGTACACTGCTCCACGTTCTTTCTTGCGGGTTAATTGATTCAAGCCGCGCAGGGTACGCCCAATCGGTTTGAAGATTTAGAAGGTTGTCTCCATTTTTTGAAAGCTGATAAAGTTGTGAAACAAATGTACTCCAATAGTTATCAATTGCGTCGCCTCCAGCATTTGATTCTGGATTTGGAATGATATACCAGCCTTGGAGTGTTATTCTATGTGCGCGTGGCCTTCCTCTACCGCTATATCCACCTATTCTACCTTCTCTTTCAATTGTTCCAAGTCCCAAACTTCGCGGCTCTATTATGTTTGAAACATTTGGAATAGTTATTGCGCCGTATGTGACTGTATCAAGCATATTTCACCTTTACTCATGAAGCTCAAGACTTGGGCATATTGGTAGTTTGTTTCCGCTTTCCATTATTCCATGTTCTCTTGTTACAAAAACAGGGTATGGATTCTTTATACACCATTCGTCGCATTCTTCTTTGTTATTAAATTTCATTGCGAAATGAAAACCATATGTGGATACAGGTTTCGGATGCAAGTATTGACCTAATTTGCTTCCATCATCATGTGGTGGTGCAGTATCATTGGCATAAAGCCCCGGAAAATCCGGGGCTTCTGGCACATAAACAATTTTCATCATTTAATTTCCTTATACTTTTGCGTATCCGCGAGACATTCGCAGTTTGTATGCAATTGCAGAACTGACTCTCTCTATGTCTGCCGCATCATTTACGATGATATCTCCATGGTGTTCAACCTTAATGGATTCTCCACGTCCTCCCATATTTTGGTTATTGGAAATATACCCGTTTTGATCTGGAATAAACACCTCTGGTTTCCCGCCTTCAAAGAAATAAGGTTTATTTGCAAATGCTGGCCCACCATTTGAGCGATGGAAAATTGTTTTCTTTAACCAGTTTCCTGCTTTTCCTACGGGATTCCCAAGAAGATCATTTGCGGCCAATGCCATTCCGATTGTTGGGTTTATGGCTTTCGTAAGACTTCCGATGGTTACTGCGGCACCAATATAGTTTTTGTTCTTTATTTGGTTTGCCGCACTTGCCCACTGTAATCCACGCATTAGGTCGCCATTTTTTCCTTTTCCAGAAAAAGATGCCGAAGATGCCGGTATGTCATTTCCATATTCATCGTATCCACCAGAATCAGAACTCGTACTAGGAATAGAAGAAGGTAAAGATGGGTTGTTTAGGCCACCCCCTGTTCCTCCGACAACCCTAACAGCAAGAACATTTCCTTGATTATACAAAACATCCTTTAGTGATTCGGCAAATAATTCAGGAGCAGAAAGCATTGATTTTTGCTTATCCGTTAAACCCGGTTTCTTCAATAAACCAGAGTGTTCTGCGGCAGAAAGAATACCGTCAAACAATGCTTTTGAAAGTTCACCGGAAGCCATTCTTAGCAAAGAATCTTTGAATCCTTCGCCGAGTGATTTCCAGAATTTTCCACTTTTCAAAAGAACGGAATCAAAAGCTCTACTAAACACGGAAACAAAAACTTCGCCAAATTGACGAACTCTCTTTTGATACGCCTCTATCTTATCTAAGGAAGTCGAAAGTTCTCGCATTGCTTGAACTTGGGGTAAAACACCCGGAAGCATTTCACTTGTTGACATTCCAAAATTTTCAAGAGCAAACGTATCGTCTGGAGATCGACCCATAAGATCGCTATGTCGTTTTCGTTGTCCTCGTAAAAAGCCTACGCCTTTATCTATAAAAGATTTGTTTTGATCGTAAGCAAACTGTTGCCGCGCTTTTGCTATTCCGTCGTGTTGCTGATAGAACGGGTCATTTGGATTTGCACCGTCGTATTTGTCTGCAAACCACGCCTCGAAACTTCCTTCTGGTAGAATTCTTTTTAAGAAATCTCCTTTAGATTTTGCAAGTCCGCCATTTATTTTGTCAAAAACCTTGAAAGGCTCATACATCGCGGCGGCAAAATCACGGGCGGCTTGCCTTTGTTGTCGCGCCATTTCTGCTGAAAAATCTGCAAAATCTTTCAACAGGCCTTTCATCTTCTCGATATCGTTTTCACGCTTTTGGGCAGATGCGGCAGTAAACAAAATATTGAGTGGCCCATATTCTTCGGCAAGCTGTTTATTCTCTGCGAAATAACGGAACACTTTCGCCATTGTAGAGTTTTCGTCGTACTTCTTATGTGAAAGAAGTGAGGCTAAGCCAACTCTCTGCGAACCGAGTACGTCATTTCTTTCCTTATCATCAAGTTCGCTTGCGCGAATTTGCATCATAGAAGGGCCGAGAATTTTACGCGAAGCTAACCATTCGTTTGCCTTCTCTAAATGGGTTTTTTCTTTCTCTCCTGCTCGTCCACTTAATCTATCGTTCAGATCAAGCATCGCCGCATTGTACTCGTCTCTTGCTTTAGATACTAAATCTTGGACTTTTTTCTTCTCTGAAAGATCATCAAATTCTCCAGCAAGTTTATTCGTAGCAATCGCGAGTCTTGCAAAAAGAGAATCAAGTTGTGCGAGAACATCTTTAGGTTTCCCAACTTGTTTCATCGTTGCTTCATCTAGGAGAGTTCCGGGACGAAGCATACTCTGTTCAAACATATTCCGTTCGCGTTCTGAGAAAGGTTTGTTGAAAAACTTGACTTTCTCTGAATATTCACGGTATTTACTGGCCATTGATGAAACTCGCGCTTGTTGAGCATTAATCCGTGCTTGGATTTGCTCCATTTCGAGTTCATCGCCATTCCCATTTCCGTCAGCTTTTGGCTTACCATTAGCGTCAAGAAGAACAGGAGATAACCCATTTTTAAGTGGAATTCCTATATTTTTTTGCCATTTCTGGTTTTCAACAGACGCGGCTTTTATTTTATCCTGAACCGACGCTATTTGTCCACGGATTTTCTGAATTTCTACGTCAAGTGCTTGGTTAAGTCCGCCTAATTTCTTAAGAGATTCGTACTTATCATACCCAAAAACATCAAGTGCCGCCGCCATACTACCCTGTCTTGCATGAAGGTAAGGCTGGAGTTTGTCAATTAAATCACTTCGCTCCTCGGATAGTTTTAATTTATTCCCGACGAGTGGGGCGGCCTCTGTTAAGTATTTTTGGAAATTCGCTTTTTTGAGTTGTTCGTTTGCATCTTTTAATGCAGTAGCGATTAGTCCGATTGCGTTGCCGGTTGCGGAAAAACTCTTAATAAGTTCTGGAGAAATACCTGCAAGTTCATTTAGCTTGGAATGTAGGGAAACAGATTCATCTGCTGAAAGTTTTGTTTTCTTTTGAAGTTCTATGATTTCCTTAACAAGTTCCTGCGTTTTTTTCGCTTGTTCTTGCTTAACTTGTGCGGCTTGTGAACCTGCTGTATACTCTGCAACAATATCGCCAGTTGTTTTATTTACAGCTTCGCTTACTTTATTATAAGCATAGACAAGGGCAGTAATTCCTGCGATTAGTGCAATTCCACCAAGAACATATGGGTTAGTTAACAATGCGCCAAGTTGTGCAAAACGCGCAGTTAATTGAGCAATAACACCTGTTGAACTTGCCGCCGCACCAATTTGTGGATTCGTACTTAACGCGTTTAATGATTCGATAACTTTTGGTAAAGCCACGCCCATCGTTGCTTGTGCCAACTTAAATGCAGAAAACGCTTGCATTGCGCGTACTACAGTTGTTGCTAAAATTCCTACAGCAATCGTGAAAATTGTGATATTTGCAGTTGCGATCTTCACTCCGTCTGGTAATTCACCAAACCATTTTGCAAATGTGGAAAGTCCATCCGCAACCGATTTCAGGGTTGGTTGCAGAAGTGTTGCAAAATCAGAAGCCATTACTTGGAACGTATTTTTTACACGCCCAATTGATGTATTCATGTCGTCAAGAGTTTGATTAAAATTCTTGTCGATAAATGCTCCGGTATCTGAAAGTGACTTGTGAACGTCGTTGACAGATTCCTTGAATGTTTTGAAAACATCGTCGCGAGTCATTAAAAGACCCGCAACAGTTGCACGGTTATTCGGGAATAGTTTTGTCGCCAACTCTTGTGGCGACATATTCATATTTTGAGCGGCCTGTCGAATATCTCCAAATGTTCCGCCAATACCTCTCTTCTTTAACCCGGAAAACGTGAAATCGTCGACAAGATTCACTCCGCTTTTATCAGAATAGAATTGAAGGAGTTTTTTTACTTCTTTTGAGGGTTGATAAAGTTTGATGATTTCATTACGCAACTGTGTTGCGGCTTCTGTCGCATTTAACCCATATTTCGTAAATGTAATAAGGCTTGCGTTGGCTTCTTCAAAACTAATGCCTACTGAACCTAGCATCCCATAAACTTGACCACCGACTTGTGCAAGTTGATTCATTTCCAGCGAAGAAAGCTGTGCAGTTCTTACCAAGCCACGCATATACTTATCTGCATCGTTCGCATTTCCACCAAAAGTTTTAATTACCTTAGAAAGTGTGTCGGTTGTATTGTGCATTTCTGCACCAGTAGATACAGACGCTTTTAACGAGGCATTAAAAACTTTGACAGCATCACTAGCTTTTCCAAAATAGTTTTCAGCTTCACGGAAACCAGTTGCAAGTGTGTCAAATCCAACGCCAGTTTGTACACCGGCGTTTTTGATAGTTGATCGCATCAATGCAAGATCAGCGGGATTTGTCAAAGATACGTTGTGTTGTTCTTTAAGGATTGTACTATTCAGGTCTGCGCCAAATTTTGCAGCTCCACCAGCAACTAATCCAACTCCCATTGTCGCCATTTGGATTCGAGAAGCTGTATAGTCGTAGTTCTCAAACTGGTTTGCTCGTTGACGAATTAGATCAGAATGTAGTGCGGATTTCGCCGCAGTTGCGCGGGGGGCAACTTCATTCGTTCGTGCATCAATAAACTTGTTTGCCGCATCTAGTTCCTCTTGTAGACGATTGATTCTGTTATCGAGTTTTTTCTCATACGCAGAAACAGATTCGTTTAACTTTTTGATATCTTCGTCTAGCTTGTTAAAGAGATCACTGCCCACAGGGAGTTTATCCATCGCGGCAGTAATGCGATCAATTTCTCTCTGTTTTTTTGCCTGATAGCTTGCAAGTGAAGCATCACGACCAGCCTTTAACCTATCAATCTGTGGATTAATCAGATTTTGCTGGTCAATACGGAATTGGTTAATTCCGTAGTTATTAATAAAATCCTCAAGAACAGACATTCGTTGCTGTTTCTTAACTTCTGCCGCAGTATATTTCGGCGTTAATCCATAAAGTCCCGCCATTTCTTGACGGCTTGAGTCGATCCGTGAATTTATTCTAGCAAGGCGATCTTGCGCAGATTCGGCTTTTGTTAGATCAGCTATAACTGGTCGATTCAATTGTCTTTCTAAAGACGAATATTGTCGATTTGCCCTAAGCTCTGCAAGATTCTTTTCTTCTGGAGTTAACGAGGTATTTGATGAAATTCCCGCGATTCTTTGATCGCGAACGACTTGTGCGGCGTTGAGATTTATGACCGCGCTTCTTTCTTTTTTTGTCGCAGACTCAATCGACTTACGAATAATTTCCTCTTCTTTTTGAGCGGCTTTTTTCAAGTCTTCAATTTGAGTATCAAGAGCGCGACGACGAGCAGATACTTCTTCACTAAAAATCTTTTTCTTTTTTTCGAGTTCGTCGGAAAGAAGAACATATTCTTCAGTTGCGGCTTTTTTCCGCATACCGATTTGGTCGTCGAAATTCTTTTGCAGGTTCGTTGTCAAATCTGCCTGTAACTTCATTATTTTAGAATCGTATTTTTCAGTTGCCTCAACACCCGTCTTAATCTGGTTAAGACGGTCGTCTAACATTCTCCGAGATTCCCTGCTGTCCATTACGAGCCGCATAGTTCTCGCGGTTTTTTCGTCAATGGCCTTACTTGTTTGTGTTTCAAAATCAAGGAGGAGTTTTGCTCTATTTGATGTAAGAGAGCTTAACTCCTGCGCCATTCTCTCGCTTTTTACTTTGTACGCTTCCGTACCTGCTTGCAAACTATTGAGTTTCGCCGCAACTTGTTGCGCCGATGATTCGATTTGTTGCATCCCGGCATTAAATTGAGCCGTATTAACGCTAAAGTTTGCTACAAGGTTTAATGCGCGTATCATGTTTTATCTCGCTTGATTGAAAAACTACCCCTGTTTTACAGGGGTAGTTCTTGTTGTCTTTTTGCTCTTACCAGACTAACCTCAAACTCTTGTTTTGCGTTTCTTTCCGCCATAAAACAAGCATAAGCCAAGTGTTGGTATTGCATAGGAACAGAATCAATATCCCATAAAGGAATAGAAAGTTCTCTAGCCACAACAAATTGCCAATAATCATGAGGTATTTCTTTGTTTTTTCCGAGGAGAAAAGAAGTTACCTTCTTCGACCACTCGGAACCGTAGGGTTTACATCTTCGCCAATGGCGTCGTCGATTTCCTTAATCAAATGAAGTGGCAGTTTTGAGATTGCAACAACTTCAATGGGGTACATTACCGTTTTGGCTTCGTTATCTTCACCCTTGATTTCCTCTGTCAAATCCCAAGACTTGATGATTTCTTGAAAAATGTAAGGTGTTTGAGTCAATGCAGTTAACTCACCGGCATCGAGTTTGTCGGATGCAGTTTGGAAAAGATCAGGAGTGTACCGATTCGGATAGTATTCGATCTTGATTGGGCCGAGACTTGTTTTTACAGAAATATCTTTTGATTGATTCTGGATAGCTGTTACATTGATTCCCATTTTAGGTTAAGTCTTTCTTAGTGTGTGTTACGAACAAAAAAACCCGCGATTTCTCGCGGGTTTCTTTGTCTTATGCAAGCGAAGCAAGCGACGTATCCACGATAAATTGTGGAGTAAGCGCACCAAGTACGGAAAGACTCCCAGTAAATTGGTAGGTAGATGCTCCGTCCGAATCATTTGAAGGAAAATCCGTCAAAAGAACCGGCGTCTGAACTTTGAATCGGTACGGAAAACCGGGGATAATATCTGCTCCAACTGATTCGACAACCAGATAAAGCGGATTTCCCTCTTTGACCATTGTGCGAATTGCTCGCCCTTCTGCATTTTTCATTACAGTAAGGCGAACACTCGTATCAGGTTTGTGGTCAAGAACTCCAGTGAATGACGGAATGCTTGACGCATTTGTCAAGAATGGGGTTTGTTTTCCAGAAAGACCAATTTCAATATCAAAGTTTCGCAAAAGTTGATCGGGGCCGGTACTTCCATTTTTTGCACGTCCAAGATAAACATCAAATGTGTCCATATGTGCAGGAACTAGAGCCAATTCACCGACGTTTGCAGAAACAATAGTGTTTTCTGGCTCAAGAGTTTGAGCATAAACACCACCATTGATCGTGGCTTCTTGCTGATTGATTTTAAGTGTTACTCCGTCAAAACACATAAATCGTCCACGCTCAGCTTCAAACGCTTGATCGAACATTCCACGAAGATACTGGTATGTTAGATAATCGTCAGTTCCAGATGCCTTCACGTTATAAGTCCAACGATAAACGCCTAATCCAGTAGAAGTTGGTGAAGTCAGAAGGAATGTTCCAGCAGTTAGCGAAGCACCGTTTCCAGTTAGGTTTCCACCAGTAGAAATTGGGCCAGTTAAATTGATCTGGAAATAAAACGAAGCAAGCTGTGTTACAATAAAACCATTTGGCGTGGAAGTTGACAAAAGGTTTAACGCGGTTTGGATTGCCGAAGCACTTGCGTTGTACGCGATTGCAGTTGTTGTTTGTGCGCCATAAGTTAGTGTAAATGTTCCTGCACTTGGGGTTCCCAGCGAAAGAATGTAAACACCATTATTTGTTGGAGAAGTCACAACGCCTTTTGCGATTGCGGATTGTGCAATGGCGATAAAATCGTTAATCGCGATAATCCCATTATAGGAGCCTCGCGACATTGCCTTTCCGCGTTGTACTGCGCTATTGAACTTTACGTTCGATTTACCATATGAACGTATATTTGGAACCTCGTCCATCGTCACTTCGGTTCCATTTAGGTGATATCCGTTTGTTACCAAACCACCTTTAGAACTTTCGACGTAAAGTACGAAATCTTCATTTATAGATGCACGCTCAATTACTGGTGTTTCAAGACCTAGAAGTGGCATTAATTTTTCTCCTCAACAGGGGCAACGGATTTCTTTTCAGCAGGAGTAGTGGGTTTTACGGGAGTTGGAGCAATCTGTTCAAGAACCTCTGCCGGAAAAGAATCAATATTCAATTCTTCGGAAATTGCCAAAGCTCCAGTATCGTCATTTGTTATGAGAACCGCAAGGAGCGACTCTTTACCAAAACCAAGATACTGTGGCTTTTTGATATCGTCGATACGAACCGTTTTACCAACAGTATCTTTTGGTGTTCGCAATCGAATAGAAACCGTGTTTCCTTCGGCGATTTTCGCGGGGTCGAATTCCACTTTAACACCATAGTCTGGATGCATTGTTGCTTTGAGTAGTTCACCAATATTCATTAGAATCCGCCTCCAGAAATACCTGTAAAGAATGTACCAAGCGGTGCAACTGAACTAAACGCAAATTGAGAAACACCGTTTACGGTTGTTTTCGTGATTGTTGTAGTTCCAACACCGATTAATGAACCGGCAACAACGTCTGGTGCATTCCATTTTGTTCCATCGTTATCAACTGTGTAACCGAAAACATTTCCAGCTACACCATTTGCAGAACGTCGTGGAAGATCAATAACAGGAAAGTCTGTAACAGCTAGAGCAAAAGCATCGAAAACATTTACGAGGGAATCGTAAATAACTCCGATGGAATCAATTGCTCGAACAATTACTTCCTGTGCATAGGGTTTGATGAAATCCGCAATTGCTAGGGTTGTTCCAACAAGTCGCGCTTGATAGGTCGTGTATTGAACCCCGCCTTTTGGACGCATCAGAATTTGCCAAATAACTCCACCAGTTGCACCAGTTACGGTGGAACTAGAAAGCGTTACGCGCAGTTGGTTCGATGCAAAAATTAGGGTTACTGTTGGGCTAAGTAGTGGCATTTTTATTTCCTTAGAATATCGACTTTCTGTTTCTCTTTATCGACGAGACAATCATATCCGCAAGCGTATGCAACGTCTCGGATGCTTCCCCATGTTACACTTTCTGTTTCATCGGCAAGATCAATGGTTATTCCTTTCAAGGTTAAATCATCACCATTCCACTCAAATGGTACTTCTTCCGGTTTTATTTTCATCAGAATTGAAGCAAAAAGACGAGTTTTCACATACCCAACTCCAGCTATCATTTTCTTTTGAATGCCGTACTCCGTTAAATCCTTCCCATCTAAATAATACGAATATCCGATAGCGTTAGGTATAGAGATTAAATTCCCCAATGCTTCGACAGAGATATTGTCGCTATTAAGCAAATAATAAGGAACAGTATCTTGGTCGAACCTATCAAGAACTTCGTAAACTTTCGACTTAAAAGAATCCCATTTATCTGGAGGGATAGTTTGGCAACCTAACGACGAAGTTGAATTGCTCCCACCTCTATGTATGTTTATTCCAAAAAATCCAGTATCCATTCCCTCGTTTTGCCGCATCACGGTTACAGGGCTTGCTTGTACGAATGCAGGATATCGCCTATCTGGTGGTCGCGATAATCCGTGGATTCCCGGCTTATAGAGATATTTTTTACCAGAAACTAGGGTTGCTACTCCGTCCTTTTTTACCGATGGTTCAGTATTCAAAGGATATGCAGAGTGAATCTGCCCGTCTATTACGAGAATCATGCGATCATCGTATTCATTAACCTTATTTGGCACAGACCTAATTCCGATTAATGCAACTTTGCAATTTATATACGGAAGTAAGGCAATTATCTTTTCTTTCATTTTCCTATTTCTGTAGTTATTGTTGGGATGGTTGTTTCAATGCTTTTTGGAGTTAGGGAGGTACTACTATCCAAACAAGCTCTTAGCGCAAAACAGACTACAACGCCCATTCCCACTAGAGTGCGATAAGTGAAAGGATGTTTATCGTCTGTATTTTGCAAGAAATATGTTCCAACTATACCGAGTACATAAAAAATAATATTCCAAGGCTTTTCTATTACGAATTTCTTCATTAGGAACCTTCCCAGTTATGCGCAACAACAGAAAGTGTAAGAATCATAGTATGTATAGGAACATCATGCTCCATATCTGCGACATACCTCTGTGATTCTATGCCAAATGGACTTACATATGTTGTGCTTACTTCATCTGTGGAGTTTATGACTTCGCCTCTTGTCGCTCTCGATGATTTTTCAAACATCGTAACAAGTCGTCTATTCATGTTTTGTGCTAAATCTTGATCGTCCAACGCACATGAATGGAGTTCGATATGGAGTGTATCAAAAACGTTTCTTTTACCAAATAACTGAGTCGGTGTTGAAGCCATTCTGCAAAGAATAAATGCCTTCGGCAATGGTCGCCGAATAATCATTCCATATGTTATTTCGTCACCGACAATTTCTACCAACTCTGAGTCTGTTGTGATTTTCTTCATCAAATAATTCTGTACATCCGGGAAAGTTACTCTGCTCATATCTTCTTAGTCATGTACCTTTCCAGATTTCCGCTTTTACTTGCGAATTCAGTCTGCATTGCATAGATTTCGGGTGCGAAGAAATCTCGTGGTGGAACGTAATGTCCTTTTGCGTGAAATCCTTCGCTCTGCAAGATTGCCCAAGGAGTTCCAACTGCGATACCAACATACAAGTTTTTTCGGTTTACCCTAAGCATTTCATTAATCGGTTCATCCATGAACGATTGTTGCATTGTTTCTGGTGCAGAATACCCTCTATGTGCATTATCTGTCAATCTTCGACGAGTTATCGGGTGAAAATCTTTTGAATGATTACCAAGGCGCGGCAACTTAGACGAAGCTCCTTTTGTCGCCCTTAAAAAGTCTTTATAAGATTTGGGAGAAAGAGCCTCTTCGCTTTGCTTTCTTGTATTTAGCCTTCTGAATTTTGTCTGTACTTTTTGTGAACCCGGATAAACCACATACACAGATTCAAGTGTTGCACCGGAATCTACGATATCTCCATCCGAATACGGTCGATTTAACATGTTTGTCCAAGATTTTTTTAGGTTATCTTGGATTCTTATTTTTGCATTTTCCGCACATTCTACGGCAATCTTCTGAAGCGCGTATTCTGAATCCACGGTAATTTGTCGAAGTTCATTATCCTTAATTGAAACAACAACTCCAGCAAGACTTAGCCTAGAGTTGTTTCGACGCATATATTTTGAACGAAAATACTCAGAACTTAGTTCAAGCAAATCTTGCGCCATTTTGTTTTCCTACACTAATGGTATTTCATGAGACAGTTTCTCTGCTAGAAATCTGTCAAAAACAGAGTTTTCCTTTGCAGAAAAATCTGCTCGAATAGAATAGTAAAGTCCTCCAAAAAGTAAGACATTTTTATCTGTAATTTTTGTCCCTTTTGAGAATTTAACAATAATTTGTCCGTTTGTTTGAATTAATTCATTAGAGTAGTTCCTTCTCGCTACATTTTGCGTTCTATATTCTACAGACCCCTCTACAGGGTTGATTTCAAAATAAGCAAATTTTGAACTCTCCGACTTGGATTCTACTCTTCTTTCCTCAAAAACTCGGAACGTTTCTGTTTGAAGATTACTGAATCTGTTCCTGAATTTCGTAGAGATTCTCATTATTCACCTTCTAGTAAACCTGTTTCTATGTATGTTTCAAGAGCGACAGGATATGTTGTCCCATCTTTGGTGACTGTATCTATTGCTTCTTGTCTACGAATACCGTTTAATGAGAACATTTCAATTGATGATGTATCTGCGGCCAAAAGAGGGGATAGGGCAGATAAAAAGTTTTCAAGCGGTGTTCCAATTTCTTCCATCAAATCAGCGTTTGCGTCAAATGCCCCAACTTCTCCATCTGTTTTGATTTGACGAATCTGTTGAAAATCACCAGATGGTATTCCAATTTCAGTATCATAGATGAATTGACAGAAGTGAGCCTCAAAAAACAAAGCGGAATGGCCTGTCAAAGATTCGTAAGATATGCCTAAAGTATTTAGACTACCCTTAACAATACTGTATTGTTTGATTATTACTTGCTCTGCTTCTTGTTCGGTTACGTTTAGCTTCTTTGCAACGTCTCCAATCAAGTCGGATTCGCTTACGAATTTTAATCCATAGAATCCGTATGTATTATTTGATAAAACCCATTTAACACTTACTACCCCATGTTTATTTGGGGTAATATTTGCTATATTAGAGTATGGTTTATTTGAAACGGGAGTCGCGGGATTTGTTGCTACCGTGCCACTTACAACCGTAGAATCAATGATATTCGTTAAAACAATCGAAGCACCCAATACATCACCAGCTGTATATGTTTTATAGTTTGGGCCTGTGAATGTGTATTGTAGTCCTAGTAACATTTTTTCCTCGCTTAACGTACAAAAAACCCGCCTTTCGGCGGGTTTTTCGTTTACGCGGCTTTGGGAGTTTCAGCGGGTTTCGCCACTGGAACTTCCTCAGTTTTTACTGCTGGAGTTTCAACTGGTTTAGGAGTTTCAACTGGTTTAGGAGTTTCAACTGGTTTAGGAGTTTCAACTGGTTTACTCGAATCCAGAACCCCGTCCTTATCGCATGGAACTCCGTCAAAATTGACAAGATCGAAACCCCCGTCAACTGCACGGGGAAAAACGCCGCTTGCGATATCACAGACTTTGCCAGTTGCTTCGTCAACTCGACAAAGTTCCTTGAACTGTTCTTTAGTAACAAACATTTTCGTTTATCCTTATACACCATACGAACTTGGTGCGGAATATGTTGCGTTATCCATTTTGGAAACACAAAGAGAAAGTCGCTCATTTGCGGCAATACCAAATTCACGCTCAACACGCTCGGCGTTAAGAATGGAATCGGTTGTTTTCACAACACGCAAAGAACCCATACCCGGTTCCTCGCCGCCACCATTTGGTAGATAAATCGTTGGGAGCGTAGAACCCATCGTTTCATCACCGCCACGATAACGGAAAAGAAGCGGCTTATGATTAACGTCGTCGCTTTCGATAATGGTAATCATATAGTTTTGAGGAATCCACCAAAGGGCAGAAACCACGGCACCATTATATTCACCAATATCTCGGATATCCTTATAGTTATCCTGATAGCTCGTCAACTTAGTTGTTGAATAGCGATCAGTTGTCGAAACATGAACTCGCTCAACCTCATATTTCGTATATCCAGAAACACCAGTCATAGTGCTGATATTTGAACGCGAAATCAAGTGACGAATTGTTGCATTCGGATAATGCTCAAGAAGAGTGTTTTGAGCGGCATCCATATCAGCGGCGGCCCATGAACCACCGATTCGTCCAAGATAATGGTTGTGGTTTGCAAACGTCGAACCTTGCGCCCCAGAAGGATACAAGAAAGAATCACCATTTGCAAAAGCCTTGACAGGGAGCGAAAACCAGTCAGTTCGATAGTCAACAAATGTTGAGTTTGTCGGAATGAAGATTGCATCTTGAACACGATTAATCACATTTTTCGTATCATGATTAAGTGTTGCAATATGTTCAGCTCGCCACTGCTCGGGAGTCATCATTAGGAACGCTTCGCGAGTCCATCCAAGTGCTTTTCCGTATGCTTCCATCGGAATTCCTTGAATTTGTTCGGAATAGCTGTTCCGTTGCATCGCAGGAAGGCCACCTTCGGCGATTTTCTCAAATCCACCACTATTGGTATTTCCACGATAGTTCCAAAGACGCTTGCCGGTAAAAGAAACAAACATTCCGAGGTGTTCGGACAAAAGTTTATTGTGTGCGGCATAGAGCGAATCTACAAAAAGAGTAAGATTCTCAATAGGGAACTGAAGAATGCTTCCACCGTTTGCAACAAGGATACTTGTGATTGTATCATCTGCGGCAATTGAACCATAAATATTAGCCATTGATTTTCCTTATTAGTATTTCACTGCCGTCAAAAGACATTGATTCGTGCCGACAGAAATCAAACATGGTCGAGCATTTGCAACTGGCGCGGCATCGAGATATTTTCCAGCAGTAACATTTGAAAGATATCCGACAACGGGCGTAGATGTGTTTGCCGAAAGTAGATTTCCCATAGTGACATTCGAGTAAAGCGTAATTGCTCCACCTGCCGGTGCGCGATACGCACAAAATCCGTCAACACGCGCCTGTGGTTGCGTCAAAAGCGTATATGTTGCTCCACCTGCAAGTTTTACGCCCCAAACACCGTTGACAACAGTGATATAACAAGCATCACCGGGATAAATTGTCACAGAATCCAAATTAATTAGACCCGTCCCAATTTGGTGATAACCTTGAAGAGAAGGAGAAGCGTCTGTTCCTGTTGAAATAGCTGCCATTTTTAATTATTCCTTATTTCCCGAAATTCCGAAGCAAGAGTTGTTCGCCGATTTTCGCCAACTCGTTTTGGGTTCGTGCTGGAATCTGTGAATCGTTAGCGATCTTCTTATCCGTGTTGTTAGTCTCGGCAGAATCGTCGGTTAATGTTTCACGCTTTTCAGCAGGAATCAATCCTTTCGACTTAGCCTGATCGCGGAATGTACTCGCCATTTGAATGATTCGATCATAGTTCAAATCATCGAAAGTATCAGTACATTTTTCACCAGAAGCCATTGAAGAATACTTCTGAGCCAAAGATACTGCATTCTTTCGCGCAGATTCGCCAATTGTTGAAAAATCCATAAGACTCTGTAGATCAGCAAGATTCTTAACTCCCTTGCTTTCGAGAAGATTGCGCATTTCGTCAGTGACAACAAGAGGAGTTTTCTCATTCTTGTTCTCTTCAGTTATTGCAGGTGAATCTTCTAGCAGAATCTCTGCTCCGTTCTTTGCATCGCTATTTGTTTCGATATCTTCGATTGTCATTGTTGCCTCATTTTTAGGTTTATCTTTACGGGGAATTGTTTTCTTTCCGTTCATCATTGCCGCAACATCGGATAGGAACTGTTCTTTTGTTGTTATTTTATCGACAAGACCCATTTTGATGGAATCCTTGCCCATATAAACATCGGCTTTAACAATTTCAGCGGCTTGCTTAGCGTTTAGTTGCCTTCGCCGAATAACAGCATCGGAAAATTCTTTTCCGAGTTTATTAACAAAATCTTGGTAGTATTGTTTGTCGGTTTCTGAAATATCCCCCGTTTCGTTATTAGGACAACCAACAAGCTTCATTTCACCACTTGCAAAATAAAGTGTTGTAATCCCTGCGGCTTTTTCGGCTTGGGCCGTATTCCGCAAAACTGTCATTGTTCCAATACTTCCACTCATGTGTGAAGGACTGGCATAAATAACATTTGCAGAAGATAATATGTCGTATGCGGCACTGGTCGCTTGTCCGTTGATAAACCCGAAAAATGGTTTTCCGAAGTTTTCAATATTTACCGCAACATTTCGACTGTCAATTGACGGCCCTCCCGGACAATCAATAGAAATCGCAAGACCTTTTACAGCTTCGCTGTTTTTAGCATTTGCAATTATTCGATCAAGTTTATCAAGAGCAATCTCTGAACTACCGAAATAGTCGCTTGCGCTTGAACTTCTTGGAACCATTACTCCACTTAAATCAAGGTGAAGAACGCCATTTGCATCGACAATATCGGCAAATGCACCACCAGATGCTTTAGCTGGATTACCGATAGCCGTTCTGTTTTGTTGTTGTCTTTGTATTCGCCGTTCTAAATGCCTGTTTTCGCGGATATTTGCAACAGTCGACAAATAATCATCTGGAAGATTTGAATAAATGTCTCTGAAAGCCCTTGCAACATCTTCGGAAATAGACCAGTACATCGAAGTAGAAAGGATTAGATGTAGTCCATTCAAGTTTATCCTCCAGCCTGAGGCGAACCTTGTGTTCCGCCTTGATTTGCGTTGTTATTTTTCCCCGTTTGTTTTGTACCGTTTTGATCTGGTTTGCCGACGGCTTTCGTAACTGCTTCAATCACTCCATCCATTGGTTTTCCAACGGGTTTTTTACCATTCATCCGATAAGCTAAATCTTCATGGGTAATTAAACCCATTGCAAGTTCCAGAATACCGGTTCGTAGTTTTACTTCTCGCGTGTTTTCTTCAACAAGTTCATCATTAATCCTGATAGAAGGAGCGATGATCTTGATTTTACGAATATCGCCTTTTAAGCGAAAATGAAGAACACAGGCTTTAGAAACTAAATCAAAAACTTCTCCACGCTTAGCTTTCGCGGCAAGTGCATAGAGTTGGTATTCGATTGAATTTTTTGAAGTATCACTCCCTAATCCGTGAAGTGTGGGAAGTGATTTTACTGCACTTACTAATCTTTGTCGAAGATACTCTAATCCGGGTTCTACGCCACGGAAATCAGCGGCAGGAAGATTATCAACGCCACCAGACGAATCTGTTATGACATTATCTGAAGGAGTTACGCTTTTAGCATATTCCTTCATATTTTGAAACTGTTCTTTTACAAAGTCACCAGCTTCTTTGTACGATTTCTTCCTAAAAACTTCAACAGCGATTTTATACATTTCGGAAAAGTTTAGCTTAAATACCCTTGTTGGGTATGCGGCGTTCCGAATGGCGTCAGAAAGATCGCGACTTGTTTCCGTATCACGAATTACTTCGAGAAGTGCTGGAGCAAAAGGGATTTTTCCATTAACATCGTCAGAAGATGAATCATTTGCGTGCCAAAGAACCCTATATTCTGGAAATTCGATATACTGTGTTTCCCAACTATTATTCTTTCGTTGTAGTTGCCTCTGGAAAACAGTTATTTTTGCCCCAACGTCCTTTCTTGCAAAAATGAATGAATCTGGACACAGTGGCCAAATTTCGGATAAACCAGTTAGTTCCTCTCCGGGAACACATTCCATCATGATTTTATCAGATAAGTATGCGTCCTGAAGAAGTGTATTACATAAACCCAGTAAACCGCCGATTTCGTCTGGAAGATTCTCAAAAAAATCGTTAATTTCTTGAGTATCTTTTTCATTAAGAACTCCATCTTCGTAGACTTCTATTCTTAATTCTTCGCTTTCCGGTAATGAAAAACGAAGTAAATTCCAGAGTGCTTGTCCAAACGTCGGGTTTATATTTGTAAGAACACGGATAAACGCATATGGATTAGAACGAATAGCGGCTTGCATATTCGTTACGGTGTCCATTCTAAAAGGTAATGGCCTTCTTCGTGGAACCGTGGTAAATGCGCTTATTCCAGACAAAAAAGAAAAGGGTCGAGACTCGGTTTGAATCTCTGTAGCTCTTTTCCCTTTTGTATCAACAATTGTTGTTGACCCACTCACTATTTGTTGTTGCTCAGGTTGGGATGGTGTTAATTCTTGTTGCGACATATTCTATGCTTCTCCGAAGAAAAGACTCCTTTCCCGATTTCCCGAAACAACTGCAAATGAAGCAAAAACAACATCAGGGTCAAGACTTGTTGTTTGAACGACTTTTTTAGAATCATATTTGTTGTCCTCAGGGATTTTATCCACATAGGCAACAGCATATTTCATCGAATCCATTCCATCGTCGAACTTCTTGATCGGGTTGTTTGTTACACCGAGTATAGAACTTGTTTTGTTCTTGTACGCAATGAATTCTTCCGTAGAAATCATTGGATGCATTTTCGCTTTTAATCTGTAGTCAAAACCGCCAATCGGTATCACAGGGTCAAAGGAAATAGTCCCTTCGTTAAGTCGTTTTCTACAACCTTCGATACCTGTTTCTACTGATTTAACAGCAAGTTCCGTCATTAACCCTGTTTCTTCCGTAAATAATCCACGGCTTTCAGGGTCATGATCTGTAACAACTGTCACATTCTGATTCCCTTTCCAATAAATTGGAATAGAAAATCCTAAAGGCGGTTCTTCAAGAGGAGTTGCTTTATCTGTTTCCTTATCATAAGACCACCCGCAGTATTCGAGCCATTCTTTTGCGGCGATATTTGTGAGTGTTTCACATCTAAACATTTCTGCGATTCTTCGCATGTGTCCAGATTTATCTATGGCGAAGAAAAGGTAAGCAAGAGGGTGTTCATAACCCCAGTCGTTTGATTCAATAAAATCGAAATTCTCGTACAGCCATTTTTCGACTTCTTCGCGAGTTTTTCGACCTTCTTGTATATCTAATGAAAGTGTTTCAAGTAAGGATTCCTGATTACAGTGTTTTTCTGGTGTAAACTCCTTATAAATAACTTCTTCGGGAGTGATCGGCTCACCAAGGAAAAAGCGTTTACGCATATTTCCTTCTAATTTGGAAAGGATTCCATTAATGTAATCCTCTCCGTCTGCCGTCCAATTTCCACGTTCTCCAGTTATTGGGTGTTCAATCGCGCCGTTTTCATCACGATAAAACCATCGTGGATTATCGTGATGTACCGTATGATGAATCTGTAATTCTCCACGACTTGCGGCTTGATAAATCCAGTGAGTAGAAATAACAGGGTTAAAATCTGCAAGAACTTGACGATACGGTGTCGCAGTTCCTCGTAAGCGGGATTTCGCAGTAACAAAATCAACATAATCACACTCGTTGACTTCGTTCATATAGATAATGTCCCACTCAGTAGACGTTAATTTTTGCGGCCCTGTTTGTCCAGTATTTTTTCCGCTAGTATCCTGTAACCCAAAAACATGAATCTCGGAACCATTACGAAAACGGTACACTTCTCTGTGCGCTCTCGTTGCTCCGTTCGACGCAGGGTGGTTTTTCGGCAACACGATTTTCTCAAATGTCGCCAAAGCTGAATTACTTAGATCAACTCTCTTTTTTCGAGTTATCGCGATCTGCGCTCCGGGGTAATTTTCTGCAACAATCAGGAGTTTTTCCAGAATTCCTCGCGTTTTGCCCGTACCTGCGGCACCAGAGAGGAAGATTGCAGTTGATCTATCTGTGAATGTTTTGAGGATTGGGCCAAATGGTTCGTAAATAACTTCTTTGATCGGTGCTTCTTGGACGCTTTCCGTAAGGTCATAGAAGTTAAAATCGACTTTTGGACGACTTATTCCGGGTAAAGAATTTATTTTTGCCATTTTACTACGGTATATTACCGTCCTTTACTTTCTTTGTTGAAAGGCTTTCTATTTTCTGAATTATGATAGTTGTCAGTTTTCCAAAAATACGTCTCGCAACTATTTTGGAATTCTCTGCAATAACAATTATTAGTGAAAATCCAACAGGTGTTGCCGCCATTGTGAGGAGTGTGGTTTCGTAGAAACTCATACCTCTATCATAATAAAGGAAACCTGCTATCATCGTTCCAGTAAATATAGAACACGCCCCATAACTTGCTTTTTCATTTAATGAAAGTGTTTTATCGCCCAACATTTTCACCCAAGTTGCGACAAAAGGGCCAGATACCAACTTCAAAACATGAAAAATGGTTAATTCTTTTTCCATATTAAATTTCTTACTATTGAGAACGATTCTTTGTTCCATATTTCCTCTAAGTGGCCACCAAGGATATGTAAAAAAAGACCCGCTTTCGCGGGTCTAGTCTCGTCTCGTATCATGCGCCAAAACCAAATTGTTGAGTTACCTCGATCTGTCGTATCTTGCCCATCCGAGACCAATCCCTATTGCTCCAATAAAAGCAGGAATTGGGCCTTGCCACCATGGAAGATTTTCTCCAGTTTTTCTTGTCGGAGTTGAACAATGAATACAAACTGCGACCGGTAAAGCGAGAATAACCGGATACGAGATTGCAACATCGTGAAGTCTTGCAGAAATGGTATCGCCCTCTTCTTTATTAAAGAGAGCGATTGCCTCGTCGATTGCAAGAATTGTTAACGCAGAAAAAATAGAAAGTTTCGTTATCTGTTTTCCTGTGAGTTTCTTCATTTTATTCGTTATTCGCAGATGGGTCATAACCGGTGAATGGGGTTCTAAAACCAGAATCGGAAACAGCATTTTTGAAGTAAAGCATTCTGGCTCCTCCAACAATATATGCAAGTCTCGCGATCACGTCGAAAAACGTAGCTGAGTTTGGAACATTTCCGTCAGCCCATGCGGTTGTGATTGGTGTTGCGGCTATTTGTAAAAAATCGCTTCCTTGAATTTCCAGCTTTTGCGCTGGAGTGTTCAGAGGAGATCTGCCATTCGCCTTCGCTTCGGCAGATGCGTATGCGTTAAACTCGATAGATGCTGAAAATTTAGCTCCATCAAAACTCAAAATTCGTGGAATCCAGTACGCATCTTCTATTAGCAATCCGTCGTCTGTCAAAACAGTTTGAATAAAGGCCATTTTGTCCTCGATTATGCGATGAAGGAATTTGAAGAAAGTTGAAATTTATCAACTGTTCCATTATCTCCGTTTGTTCCTGCGGCTCCATTACTTCCTGTTCCAAAACCGATTCCACCGGCTCCACCAGTTCCACCATTTGCAGTATAAGAACCAGAACCAGAAAATAGTAGAGAAATTACACGAACAATTCCACCACCGCCGCCACCGCCGCCACCGCCACCACCGATATTTCCGGTTGCGCCACTTGCGCCATTTCCACCATTTCCACCATTTGCACGAATAACTCCATTGTTTACAATTTGGTTAAAATTGATTAAAATTACGCCACCACCAGAACCACCTGCTCCACCACCACGACCCATGTTTGTTCCATCACCGCCACCAGCAGAACCTCCACCACCACCACATCCTGCTAACCATGTTGCGACATTTAGAAGATTATCAAAAATTCCTCTTCGCGAAGAAACAGTATTTGAACTTCCGCCGATTCCTGCTGTTCCTGCGGCATTTCCAGAACCAGCTCCACCGGCTCCACCACCACGCCCAACTCCATTTGCTAGAGTTGAAGCAAAAGCAGCATTTGAGCCATTTCCACCAATTCCAGTTGTTCCAGTTCCGCCAGCCGCGCCACCTTGCGTTGTTAGCGTAAATCCACCAGAAAACGCACCAGCGGAACCACCGCCGGTTTGGTTTGCGGCATTTCCTCCAGCTAACCCAGATGCTTCGATTATTCCCGTCGCATTAACTGTTAAAGTTCCTGTTCCGTGAATTGTTGTTCCGCCGTAAGTTGCTCCGTGTACAATAAGCGTAACTCCTGCGCCGATTGTTAAATCAACACAGTAGAGTGCGCGGAAAAGAGTGTACGTATTTCCAGATTTTGTAAAGTACGAAGAGTATGTATTTGTTCCATCGAGGTTAAAAGAGCCGTCTGTTCCCGGCCCAAAAATACCTTGAAACGGAATCGCCGTAATAACTCCAGACGTTGATACAATGGTTTTATTATCTACTTTGCAAACACCAAAAACAGTGGAGCTTGCAAGCTGAATTTTATCCAAAAGAGTAGAAAGAAAATCCATTTTATTTTACCGGAAAGATTTTAGGCGCGTGTTACGAGAACACGGAATTGGTTTACGGACGGAGCAACTGCAAAAAGAAGTTGAATTGTATTCCCGGTAGGTCGCCGAGTATCTACAATAATCGTATCATAGTTTCCGCCGTTGTAGAAAACGGTAACATGAACGTCTTGTATTCCAAGGTTGTGCGTAATCGTATACGTTGTAGAGCTTCCGTCACCGATAGTGGTTTTATACGATTTCGGAATACCAGCGTAAGTTGCAAGTTTTAGCGGAGTGACAATCCGCAAATCGTCGGTTCCTCCGTCAGTTTCCGCTTGTGTTGCAATTTCTGCAATTCCCGCCGTTGTTTCCGATGCGGATGGTGCAGAGGTTCCAAAAGAAACAAAAACAATCGAAGTAGTTCCAACAGTTGGGTTAATCGCAGTTTGTCGCCATTGTAGTCCTGCGTCAGTTCCAGCCACAACCGGAACAATCGCAGAATTAAATTCTGTTGAAATACTCATATCTGCGGCGCGTGTCATTGCGACAGCAGAACCATTGAAAATATAAATACCATTTTGACTTGCCGTTGTTTGACCACGTAGTAAAACACGGTCATTTGCGGCCATTGTCAATCCGTCGATTGTTGTTCCCGGTGAAGCAATATTAATATTCGCGGTTGTTGCACAACGAACATCATCTTTGAATGCCAAACCTTCGATAAGCGCATTAAATTGCGCCAAAGTTACGGGTTCTTGGGCAGAAACAGCATCAAGAAGGTTGGTGATTCGAGCTACGCTACCAAAGTCTAGGTTTGAAAGAATGTTCATTTTCGCGATTCCTTTTAACTACACCGAGCATAGCCTGAAACTGCGCTCAAAAAAGTGATTGTTAACGTATTTACGTTTAGGTGAAGTAAATCACCAATCATTTGAACTCCGCCAACTGTGAAGGATTCGACATTTGGACGAAAACCAAGATTATGTGGAATTGTCCAAACTGTTGCGGCGGATGCTTGCGTATGATTGTAACCATTTCCTGAAGCACCGGCGATTCCTTGCGCTCCGAGGATATTTAAGGAAATTGTTCCTTGTGTAATTACCAAATCATACGTTGAAACTTGAAGTGGTCGAACCGAAGGATTCTCGTTTACTGCGAAAATCTCAAATTCGCCACTTAACAAGGAACGTGTCTTACTCGCGGGGTCAATCCAACGCAACCACCAAAAAGGAGTTGTTCCAGTTTTCCGGGCATCTTGCGAAAAACCTAACAAATCCTCCGTTGTTTGTGCGTCGATTGTGAGTTTGATCGTCCCATTAACGGCATCAAGCACTGTACAAATAATCGGAGTATCAATTAAGTTATCAACACCAGCGAAAAAAGTATAACCAGTTACGTTTTTTACGACGTTGTTATCTTTTATCACGATTGTGATTTCCCAATCGTCCCCAGCAATTAATTGTAAAGGTGCTTTAGCTGGTGTCGCGGTTATGTTTTTTACCATTTTTTCTCCGCGATCTTGTTCGGTTTGCCTTGCCCGTTGAAAATTAACTAGAACTTGCTAGAATCTAGGCGAATTAAACAGAACTTGGGTCAAAACCCTTGTAAGTCTTGATTTCGTCGTTAACAAGCCCTGTTTTATCTGTTCCGTATTCGCCAAGTTCCTTGGAAATATATTCAGACCAAACCTTATGTTGCCTCAAAAGGTCGCTATCAATTTCCCAAGTTTCGATCAACTCTGTGCGGTTTCCGCGTTGTTGTCCTTGTCCTTGAACCATGTGACGAATAACAACAGGTGTTTTCTTCATAAGTCCAGAGTTTGCACCGGGAACCATCGAAGCACGAAGATCGCGTTTGTCAGGATTCAAACCCATTTGCAAAAGTTCATCATCTGAAACTTCATCTGGTGAAGAATAGTACATCGAACGCTCAAACTGGATATTTTGTAATCCTTCAAGCATTGCATTTGCGTTTTGCAATCGCTGAATCTTCGTATTAAGACCTCGCCGAACGAGTTCTTTCGACATATGATTAGCAATCGCGGCAACATAAGCACAAAAATGAGCGTCATTTCGAGCATCACAAACCTCGGCAATTGATAAACCTGTGCGTTTTGCTAACCACGCGGGGTTTTTCGCTTGTACGCTCGTTGCATTTACTCCACTTAAACACAGTGCCAACTCTTGATGTTGCGGAGTTTGGTACTTTATTGGAGAATTTTGTACAGTTTCCTCAAGTTCTGTTCTTGCGGCTACTGGAACAAGATTAGATTCTTGCGGAATTTCATCAGAATTCCGATAATTAGGAGAAACTTGAAGTGCGTTTTTTCCATGGGAGTACAAAGAAATGATTGCTTCTTCGCATTCTTCTTCATTCTCAACCACGAGTTTTCGCAGTTTTCCATATTCTTCTAAGTATTCGTCCTTCTTTTGCTTTAACTGTGTTCTCTCATTCAAACTTAGCGAAGATTTTGCACCAGCTTTCGCGGCTTCATCAAGTTCTGAATCAATCAGCGATACTTGAAGAGTGATTTCCCGAATAATTACGGAAAGTGAATTTCTCGTAGCCGCGAGTTGTGGAAAATTTTTCTCTAGGACTTGAAGAAATAACTCAGGGTTATCGCGAAGTAGTGAATAGTTCGGAAGAATATCCAGTACATCCGCGATTTTTGTATCCGGTTTTGATTTTTGTTTTTCTGCTTTGGCGGATTTAACAGAAGGAGCCTGAACACTGGCTTCCAAAGGGGTGTTTGACTTTGACGCCGGTTTCGCGGTTTCATCAAGATCGAGTAAATCTGAAAGCGAAGTATTCACGGCTCCTCCTTTCTTTCTGACAAATGGAGGTTTGATCAGAAAATTAGAACAGTTTGAAAAATTAAAAACAGTTTTTCAACGCTCGTAGTTGACGTGAAAGATTTGCAGACTCTACGAAAAAGGATGGCTCTTTTTTGTTGAAAAACTGTTATTGGTTTTCTGCGTTTTTTGCAAGATTGCAAAAAGCAACGCAAAAATAAAAAATGCTCCCACGCGGGTAGGGTTAGGGGGAGAGGGTGGGATTATGGCTCAGGGTATCATGGAGAAGGAGGAGGCGCAAGGGAAAAGGTAGACTATTATCAGGCTATTTTAGGGGTCTAGGAGGCTCGTACAGGGCCGCGAGGACTTGGGTGGTGCCTTTGCCTAGGTGGGTATTTATTTTATGGTGTTTTTTGCAAGTTTGTGTAAAATATGAGTTTTTATGATGTGGATTGTGTGGGTTTTTGTATGGGGGTTTTGTGTGGGTTTTTGTATGGGGGTTTTGGTTTTTGTGGAGGTTTTGGTTTTTGTGGAGGTTTTTTGGTTTTTGTGGTTTTTGGTTTTTGGTTTTTGTTAGGTTGCCCATAAGGGTATTTTTCTTTGTATGGAATTTCGGACTATTACGGGAGGTCTAAAAAAAGAGTGTACCCCGTGACAGGGTACACTCTTTACTTCATTTTTAAAGAGAATCTACTTCGTTTTCCTCTTCCTCGTTCTCCTCGTTTTCCTCCTCGTTTTCCTCCTCTGTTTCGGTCGGTGTTGTTTCGGTCGGTGTTGTTTCGGTCGGTGTTGTTTCGGTCGGTGTTGTTACCTTCTTCTTCTTCTCCTCTCGTTTTTTGATAATCTCTAAAAGTTCATCCCGTACGCTTTCGCTTTTTGTTAGACTTTCGCGGGCTTGAATAACTTCCTCCCTATCGTCCGATATACCTACCGTTTTAAGTAGATTAAGTAAACTTTCCATGCTGGAAATAGATTCTAGAATTCTACTTAGTTCCTCTTCTGCCTTGCTTTCCCGTTCCGCAACTTCTGAGCGATACTCATCCGCTTTTGCGCGGATAATTGGCCATTCTAGAAAACCTTCAGAGTATTTTGTATCGGACTTACTTAGTAAATCCGACAGATACCGATTAATAACGAAACCCGGTTTCGTTTTTTGTCGGCTATCTACTAACCCACTATCAAAGTGAATTTTTTTCGTTCCCGCTACGAAATCCTCTTTATCCTTTTTGGACTGAAACACTAAAGAGATTGTCAAAAGCGCCGCGTTCTTACTTTCTTTTGCAAAATAATCGCGGTATAGGTCATTTGCCTTTTGTTGTACGTCAATTGTAGCCATGTTTTTGTTTTCCTTCTTTTCCGAATTCCCCATAATGGGGATAAACCGGCAGGATATTATTCCAATCCTGCCGATTTTACGTTAACTAAGAATAAAGGATTGTAGAGATTTTACCAATTTCCCGTTATCCTGCACAATCCAACGGCGGATACAAGATACCGCTACGTTTTTACCGTGTCTTGACACGATAACTATCGCCGTGCTTCGTTTCAGTCTGAAGCGATACGAATTACCTTTAATGAACCTACCTTTGTTGTCTCTCATAATAGGTCTATATCCTTCTCCACTAGCCCAAAACTACGCATATGTTCGTCACCGAAAACGTCCAATAGCATTTCATAACACGATAGAACTTTTTCATATCGTGCTAATGTTTCGGCTATACTTCTCTTGTCAATGAGTAAATCATTTACTTTCTTGTCAATCGGAGAACGACCACACAAAGTGCAAAATTCTTGTGAATCTTCACGAACCATTTTAGAAAGTCTCTTGCCGATTTTCTTGTCAATTCGTTTAGTTTCACTTTTGCATTCTGCTATTATCCGCTTGACACTTTCTACGGATAGAATTTTAGCGGTATGTTCTTTCCAATTGATATTAGAACGAACAATACCCCGCGAATTTTCGCGGATAGGTTCTACCGTTTCGGTGTTTACACATACTTCGTGAGTATTCATGTTTCTTGTTTTCCTTCTTTATGCCATAGGCAGGTATACCGATATTTTGGGGGAGGAATTCGATTCACTTAATCGCGCCGCATTTCTGCCTAGCGCGAATCCCCTACTTAAAGAAGGAGGAAAACAACTAATAAAATATCGCCGTGTTTTTTACCGTTCGTTCGACGGTCGGAGGGGATTCTATCCGTTCCGAGTTATCCCCACGGGGGGAATGCAGGGTTAACCCTGCCGAATCATTTAGACCATATCAAAAAACTCCATTCCCCCTTAGTTTCGGCATAAGTTTTCTATTTCCTCCTTCCTGCGAAAAAATATTTTTTTATTTTTTCTACCCTGCCGACCATCCGCGATTAATCTTGAAAAAATGAACACTGTTCATTTTTCACCCCCTACCCTGTCAAAAATGAACAGTGTTCAAATTCGGGTTTTTATTCTCGTATTATTTTCTGATTTTTTGAAAAATTCCGCGAATTTTTTATCATTTTAGATAAAGTCACGCGTATATATAACGGGTTGCGAAAATGTCAATTTTCGCCCAAAGTTGGGAAAAAGTTCTCTTTCTGAAAATCCTCTGAAAATTTTCTTGATTTTTGGAATTTTTTCTCGTTTCCGCTGATAAGTTTCTCCCGTCGCCGCGAATTCCCCTCAAAAATCTCCATTGCAAAACTCTCGCCAAATAAATAACAGAATTCCCCTCAATGTGCAAAATTACAAAACTCTCGCCAAATAAATAATTTTCCCGTGTTTTTATGTAAAAACTGCATCAAAAATGCTTAAAATACTCTAAGAAAGGCAAAAATGCAGAAAAATAATTTATTTCCTGAAGGTTTTGCATAGAAATTTAAGCCGTTTTTACTGTTTTTCGTCAGAATCTGATACATTATGTTTCACTATAATCACAAAACATGCATTTTTGTGCAAAATTGCAAAAAATGCGAATGTTGTTATTAACAGTTATTGACATTAAGATAGTACATTTTTTTACAGTTAAGGATAGAAAGTTAAATTTACACACTCTATAAGTATTTTCTAAAGTATATTTAATAAATGTATATATAGTTAGTGTATATAGTACACTAACTATGCCCATATATAAATTTTTATCTAAGTATATTGGAAAGCACTTAACTGTAAAAAAATGTACCAATATAGTGTCAATAACTATCAATAACAACAATTGCATTTTTTGCAAAACTGCAAAACTTACACTTTTTGAATACTTCCAATTCGAAGTATTGCATTTTCTGACTAAGAGCAGCAAAAATGCCTAAAATTTCTATGCAAAACTCTCCGAAAATGAACAAGAGCAGGAAAAATACACATTATTAATAAGAAATTTCCCGACCAAAAACAAGAGCAAAACAAGAGCAAAACAAGAGCAAAACAAGAGCAAAACAAGAGCAAAACAAGAGCAAAACTCTGTTTATTTCCAATACAAGACGAAAACAAAAATGCGGCAAAATAAATAAAAAACGCGGCAGGAAAATTCCTGTCTTTTCTATTTTCTAAGACACGTAAAAAAACATTTTCATTTTCCCCTAGATTTTGGAAAATATAATCTTATCTTTTTTTAATATAAGTAGTCTTATCTTTTCTGTATTTTGGAAAAAACACAACGTTTTTACATTTTGTAAAAAACACATAAAAAGTACAAAAACAACAAAATACAATTTTTCAATCCTTCTATTTTGGTGGGGGCAGGAATTCCCTACCCTGCCCCCTACCCTGCCCCTATGGTCAATCTAGAGGGCAGAAGAGGGCATTCTGGTACACTCCCTACCCTGCCCCCTACCCTTATATATAGGGCTATCCTGCCCCCTATCCTGCCCCCTATCCTGCCCCCTATCCTGCCCCCTATCCTGCCCCCTATTTTACCCGGATAAAAATACCTGCCCCCTACCCTTGCCTACCCTTGACAGTCCCCCTACCCCATGGTAACATGGGGGGATAGGTTCACTCCCCCCTAATTATTCCGATTAAAAGTTCCGAAAATTCCTGCAAAAGTTTTACAAAACTTTTGCAGAAAAAATCAGAAAAATAAAGAGGAAGAAAAAACGGGAAAAAGAGTGAAAACTTGACGGCTAACAAAAAGCCGCGAAAAAACAGAAAGAAGCAAGGAAAACAAAAAAGTGTCAAAACTTCTGCAACAAAAAACATCATATGCCCTCCGTGCAATAATGGACGCGGAAAAATCCGCGAAGGCTGAATTCTTATCTCTTCTCTCCCGCGAGAATGTAAAGTGTGATAAAGTTCTTGTAACAGAGAAAACTCATGGAGTAAAAATTTCTACTCCTCTTAAAGAAGTTTCAATCACCTTGATTTTTGAAGAAATGTCCCGACAATTCCCAATTATTGAGGTTATTTCCAAAGTTTCCAACTGCTTGGAAAATGAGTCAGACTTAGAATTTAACGGTGAAGTATTTTGGTTTTATTATTCTCCTGTGAAGGAGGATAAATAAATGGCAAAAACTTGTTGTTGGGTTATTTCTCCTGCAAAAACAGAAAACGGTGAATTCATTCCCGCTGTTTATTGTGGAAAGAAAACCTCCTACAAAATCGTAAAAGACGACGATGAAAACAAAGTTAGGAAATATAATCTCTTCTGCGACGAACACGAAGAAACATTGAAGATTCACATTGATTTCTACGAGGAGGAGGATTTATAAAATGTTGAAAATTTACCGAAGACTTTATCTTTGTCCTTGGACAAAACCTTTAGCTAAATTCTGGTATTGGATTAAATTCCAATCTCCGGTAAAAATAACCGAAGAATAAAAAAACTCAGAGAAAACCCGCGAAGTATGTAAACTTCGCGGGTTTTTCTTATTATAGAGGTTGGAATAAAAAGTGAAGATGCAAAACACGATAAATATGCAAATCCAAGAGAATCCCGCAATAGTTTCCGAATTTGATAAATATCAGCTCGGAAAACTTTCTGCAAAAGAAGCGGATGAATCAAGAAAATTGTTTTCCCAAAAACAGTTTGAATGTATCCGCGAAACTTTTGTAAACTGGATACTCTATCCGCCGCAAATTGTAGCAGAAAACTACCACTTGCGGCATGATACCGGAAAAGTAAAATTCGTAAATAACGGTTCGACTTCTGACGATACCGCAATGGCATTTACGATAAAGTTGCCAGTACCGAACTTTGTTCTGGTAGCAAACGAAAAAGTTGTCTTTTTTGACGAAAAGACAAAAACTCCTGTATATGGAGCAGAAGGAACTTATTTCCTTTCTTCAACTTATCGTTTTGTACTTTTGTTTGAAGCCGATGCAAATCATGGCGCACAAAAGAAACATGTCTCTCTATATTCGAGAGAGCGAAAAATTGGAATTCTTCACGCGAAGAAATCCGGTATAATCTCTCAGCTTTATTCTGAGAACAATTTACCAGAAATACAAAAACAATTCCTTTATGGTTTTCTATCAGAATTGAACCTTGGGGAATTGATAAAAGCAATATCTGATTCTAAAATCCTTGCAGGTTTTCTTCTTCAATCTGAAGAATTCCGCGCACTTACCGCACAAGAGCAAAAAGACTTCATAAAATCCGCGAAGCGTGAATTAAATAAGGGATATGAGAAAATGCTTTTTCTCATGAATCTCTGTTCTGTTGCAAAACTTAACCGAATTCAGTCAGTTGAAGAAAGATATGCAATAGAAGGTAGATATCACCAATACGAAGCAACACAACTTGACAAAAGAATCGAAACAGAGCATAAAAAACCGCTTCTTTCTGAATATCTTCAGTCAATCGCGAAAGATAATGCACTAACTTACCAGTTGGAGCAAAAAAACTGGAAAGAAGTACAATTGCAAGTTGCTCCTACCGCGATTTTGCAACAAATGTATCGTGATTTACGTGACGAAAAATATGCAGAAACAGGATACAATCCAAAACACGCAAGACAAGGGATTCCAACGGGGCCGCGCCCTACTGTTTCCCCATTAGATTTATATGCAAAAATCGGTGAAGATTTACAAAAGAAAAGTTTTGATCAAGTTTTGGCTATCGGCAAGATAACTGAAGAAAAAGCCAAAACAGAAAAGAAGATGATTGCTGAAGGAGTGGAAAAAGTCCGACAAAGTGAAATCATTGCAGAGTTTGACAAAAAGGTTGACGATCAACTCTGGATTTTTTCTATCCTTCAAGCAACATTAAAATTATGCACGGAAAGACGTGCAAATGCGGCGGGAATCAAGTTATCATCATAATGGAATTTTGACAACTTAATTCCCCGTTTTCCAACCTCCATTGGAAACTTTCGACCGGCTGAAAAGCCGGTCTTTTTTTATTATGGAGGTTTGAAAATGAACGAAAAAAGAAACGGAAGAATTGCAGTTTCTCCCGAACAAATGATGGAAATCTTGCGAATCAAGCAGGAACAAGACAATCTAAGACAAAATGTTTACAATCGTTTTGTAGAGTTAGTGAAAACCACAAGAAATCCTTTCTGCTATCTTACGATTAATGTTCCAGAAGGAAAAATTCTTGAGGAAATCTTGGATATTCACCCTATCATTCGTGATAATCGAATTAACCCAAATAACCCGGTTGAAACCATGAGGAAATCTGAGCGATTTTCCAATGAAACAATTGTGGCCTTTCCGAAAGAATTCGTAAAACCTGCTTTCTATGAAACTCTGAAAAAAGCACACAAAAAACATATAAGCAAACTCGCGAAGGAAAAAACCGCGATAAAGTCTATCGAATACTTTGGAGCCGGTGGAAAGACACAGTTTATCACAGACAAAGTGATGCTCAACAATCTTCAGCCGATAAACTATAGTTGGGCCTATTTTACAGACACAGAAAACCCCGAAAAATCGGGTTTTATATTGGTTTTCCATGAAAACCTGTTCGCCGAATATGAATCAGAACAAAAGAACCTGAAACAAAGGAGAGACAGAATCAATGCCTCGAAAAGGTTTGATAACGGGACTGATAATCCCAACATTTTTAATCCTTTTGTTAGAGTTTCCGATTCTTCCGCAAATTCTTCCAAAAGTGACGTACCTTCCAACAAGGAACAAATCGAAGAAATTTCTAAAGAGGCAACCTCCGAAGTATCTTTCGGTTTTAATGGAGGGTAACACAAAAAACGCGGAAAATTCCGCGAAAAATACGATCATGATTAAAAACAAAGACCCGCCTAGAAAAAGACTCGTTTCTTTCTCCTATATAAAACGCCGCACTGATATAGTGCGGCGTTTCTTTTTTTGGAGGTTTGAAAACAAAAACAATGAATTTAGAAAATATTCAGGTTGTTGTAACACGCGACGGACACTATCTACAGTATCGTGTTGAAGAAAATGTTTATGTCAAAGGCGATTGGGGGAAGTATAGTTGGCCTATTTTCCTTGAATATGAAAACACGAAAGTGATGTACCTATCTGCATTTTTTACTAACACCGGACTATACAAAATTGAAAAAGTCCAAGAAGATGTAGGTGTTAATATTTTCGATAATTCCATGGCAGAATGAAGAAAGTCCCGCAGAAATGCGGGACTTTTTTTGGAGGTTTGAGAATGAAAAAAGTTGTTTCCCAAAACACGGTAAACAAATGTACAGTGGAAGGGTGTAGTTGTTGGCTCCACCATAAATACGAAACGAATGTTTTTGGAGAAAGAATCCGCGTCTTTCTTTCCAAAGAGTTCTGCAAGAAACACGGTGTTCTAAAAGAGGCGCAAAACGCAATTGACAATCTGCAAAACGCACTAGACACAAAAGAAAAAAGCGCCGAAGCAATGAAAAAGGCGCAGGAAAACCTTGAAAAATCGAAAGAAGAACTTATCTCTTTTCTTCAAAAAAAGAAGGATAACGGGACAATCGACGAGACGGAACTTTCGATGTTGACTATGTTAGTTAAAAAAGGATAAAATAATGCCAATCAAGGAAACCAACAAGGCCGCGAAGAAACCAATTGTAAAGATTTCATGCTCACCCGGTACACTTTCTGGTGAGCAACTCAAAAATCTTGCAAAATACCGCAATATGCGTGGAAATATCCAAAGAAAGAAGCGAATCTAGTGTCCCTCAAAAACAATCGCAAATATCAACAACAAATCCAGCTTATGGATTTACTGGAAGCCAAGAAAAACGGCTTCAATAGTCCCCATCTTTACAAACTAAGTAAGCAAAAGAACCCTGTTTTTCTTCCATCTAATCCAGAGCGAAAGAAGCAAATTGAAAAACGTGCAGATCGTCAAACATTTCCAAGACTTGCTACAATCTCCGCGCTTGCTGGCTTTATGATGGATATTGGTGGAATGACTTTTCCACCTCCATTTCCATTTAATAACGCTTAAAAATAAAAACCCGAAAGTAAGAAACCCCACCGAAAGGCGGGGTTTTTTTGGAGGTTTGAAAATGTTAATCAACTTAAAGAGTGTTTTCGGAAAACTCAAGGCAGAACCACCTAAATATTTTAATGAAGAATTCAAATATTTTCTCGGTGAGCCATGTAGTGTTTTTCGAGAAGATAATCGTGATCTTTACTGGGCGCATAATCAAGAGCCAACTGTCGCGATTTCCCCGCGTTTTTCCAATGGCCGCGACGCGGTTATTTGGTTAGATAGAAACACGGACAAACATTCAGGGATGTTTACCCCAAAAGAAGGGGAATGTCAAGAAATAAGAAATCTTGCACTTTATCAAATTTCAAGACGCCCTGTTATGTTAGTACGGAATAACGGAGATTTTTGTTTTCTTACGTTTTAACCTTATATGTTTGTTCGTGAACCCCACCGAAAGGTGGGGTTTTTTGAGCGTTCTATCGAAGATAGACGCAAAACCAGTCAGAAAAGACTATAAAACAGAAAGTTTAACACACATATCATGATTACTGATAACGACGACCTCGATAGCTTGTTGGGTGGTGACGATTCTTCTACTTCTGTTGCAGAAGTTACCGAAACTCCTGTTCTTGTTCCCGGAACTTCCGTGCCGATGCCTACTGAAGATTCCGCACTTCCTGAGGAAGTTGAGGACGACGAGGAAACTCCTGCAACTCCTACCGCAGAAGAGGAAGATACGGACGATACCGTTTCGGTTCGTTTTGGACTTCGCGTAAAGTTCGACAAAACTCTTGACGATAAATTCAAGAAGGCTCTCCGCGCAGATGCAGGAAAGAAGAACAAAGAGCTTCTTGCCGCAAAAGTTGCGAAGAATGGCGGAGTTAGCGAAGGAGTTACTCTTTCTGCCGAGGAAAAGATCGGTAGCAAGGACATTCTTAACGCACTTTTCGGTATTGATTCCGAAGCAGTTGCGAATCGTGTTCTTGACTATGTGAATGCGGCACAAACCCGCGAGTTCACCGTTCGAGTTTCGCAAGCGAAAGAGACGATTAAGGCTCTTGACAATGCGAAGAATACGATCAACACTCTTCGTAACATTCTCATCGCAAGCGGTAAGTCTCCGCAAGAGATCGACGAGCTTCTCGCACAAGCGGGAGTCTAATCTAAGTTTTCTTAGAAAGACGGAAAACCCCACCGAAAGGTGGGGTTTTTTAACGCTAACATGAGGTTCCAACCTCTTCATGTTATTGTTTTCCTTCAAAACTCAAACCCGTCGAAAGACGGGTTCTTTTTTTGGAGGTTTGAGAACAATGAAAAAGTTTAAGCTAGAAGTTCGATATGTAAAGCCGTTTAAGGAAGTGATTCCGCCACGGAAAATGGAAAAAGACATAATTTATTATGTGCAGATGCATAATGTCGATATAGTTGTTCGCATTTCGCGAAAAACAGCCCAAGCCCTCATAATGGAACATCCGACTACGCTATGCGCCGTTTATTTTACGAAGTGTAAAAACGAAGCAATTATCGGAGATATCGAAGTCATGAGAACACAGAAATACTGGGAGCGATAAAATGGATATAGACCTTTCTTTCTTGCCGCAAAACGCGCAAACAATTGTAATAATTGCCATGTATATTGGTGTTTTCTACCTTTTCTATTGGTTAATAGAAAAGAACAAAATGACCGTAGATTAACGAGAATCCCGCAGAAATGCGGGATTTTTTTGGAGGTTTGAAAATATGAAGATAGTGATAACACAAAGAGATATTGACAACGCAATTTCTCTTTCTATTACAGGTGTATCAAGGGCGGAATCTTGTCCAATTGCTTTAGCGGCAAATAGGGGCGCAAAAAGAGTTAAAATGGATTTCTTTCACCGATCAAGAGTTAGTGAAGCTTCTATTGCTTTTTACAATGGAAGAGATAATTCTATTGAAGGCTACCCGTTACCCGATAAAGCATCCGCTTTTGTTAAATTATTTGATAATAGCTTAAGTGTTTTGCATGATAAGAACCAAGACGAAATAAAACCAAAACCGTTTTCTTTCGACCTAGTAAGGAAAGAAGTTGCCGAATGAGAAAATCCCGCAGAAATGCGGGATTTTTTTGTTAGTTAGAAGATCACATACTGTACAGCGCAGAAAAAGAAAAGCTGAAACCAAATAGCGCGAACCACGCGCCTCATGGAAAATTTACAAGAAATGTTAAAGTTACCCATCACTTTATCCGCTTCTCCGAAAAGCAAGAAATGGGCTTTCATAGCCGATTCACCTTTTGCTATTCGTGGAACTCGGAGCGTTCCGCAACCAAACGGAAAACACGCAATTCTCCGCGATTTTTCGCGTGAATCGTTTCTTTTCGCAGAAATCGGTCGTGGCTACAAAGAAGATCATCTTGAAGTCACGGTTTCTGAACATTACACGAAAGCGATTCAAGAGTTTTTTGCCGCAGAAATGCCGCAACAACCTTCTTGTATTAAGCCAGAAATGCAGATGCTTGATACGCAACTGCAATTTATCAAATTCTTCAACGACAGAGTTATTCCTAATGGAAATCTTATCGAATGGAGAAAAAACTATTCTGGTGTTTTCAATGCTTCCGAACCGGGGACTGGCAAAACTTTATCAGCAGTTGCCGCACTTGCAGGAGTTTTCGCGCTTCGTGTATTGGTTGTTTGTCCTGCTACTTTGACTTTTCAGTGGCAAGACGAAGTTAACCGATATTTAGTTGCGCCTCCAACAACCGTTGTTGTTGGAAACATGGTTGCAGAAGATCGCAAAGAGATTTTGCGACGAACAAAAGATGCTCCATACCTGTTTACTTTCGTAAGCTATGAGACTTTTCGTATTAACTGCGAGGATTTTATGTCCCAACCATGGGACGGCGTAGTTTTTGACGAATGTATCAAGATTGCGAATTCCGATGCAGAAGTTACAAAACAGATGCTTCGGTTTATTAATCCGATCACAAATCCAAATACACCAAAAATTGCGATTGGGTTAAACGGTACACCAATTTCTACTTCTGCCGCGAATTTATGGACACAGTTGTTCGCTACTCGTTGTGCAGGAATCGAAAATTGGGAATACGAAACGTTTCGCGATAAATTCACGATAAGAAAAAAAGTAATGGTTTCTCCCGGTATTTTCCAAACTCGCTTTGAGGGTGTGGAAAATGCCGAAACCCTTGCGAAACTTCTCGGACAAAATTACTTCCGAATCGGAAAAAACTGGGCAATTCTCCCTGAGAAATTGTTTCAAACCGTAAATATCCGAATGACGGAAGCAGAAGCGGATATTTACGAGAAAATCGAAGCAAGTTCTTCGATGATTCCCGGAAAATCTTCTAAAGACTTAGTAGCTGACGACCAAAAGATCGCAAGATTGCGAAAACTTCGCGAAGAAGCATTCGCTGGCGGCGAAGTTAACGACTCTGCTTTCATGCGATACGTTGAAGAAGGAATCTCTAAGGAAGATTTAGCTGAAATCATCAAGGGTTTTGGAAAAAACTCCGATGAATTCGCAATCGAAGGAGAAGATTCCTTAGAAGATTTTGACGAAGCGACACTTGCCGCACTTATGCGACAAGCGAAAATGAATCGTATGCTTCGACTTCAACGATTGACCGGCGGATACGAAAAAATCGTAGAAGTTGGGGGAAGTCGTTCACTTGTTAAGGTTCTCGATTCTAAGATTAACTGGACGGTTGACTATATTAAAGATAATCCTACCTCTAGTGTAATTGTTTTCTGCAAGTTTAACGCAGAAGTTCACGAACTTACGAACCGAATTCGTGCCGCTGGAATCTTTGTAGAATCTTGTACCGGAGAAGATGGGCCACAAGAAATCGAAGAAAAGAAAAAAGCATTCCAATCTTGCGAAATTCGTGTTCTTGTTTGCCAAATCAAGAAAATGTTTGAAGGCCACAATCTTCAACGATGCGACAAGATGATTTTCTTTTCCGAATCTTTTCAAGTTGTTCACCGTGAACAAGGAGAAAGTCGCGCTCACCGATTAGGCAGAAAAGAAGCTGTAGAATATCTTACGCTTTTACTGTGTTTTCCCGATGGTAGTCAGACAATCGACCACTATATTCACGAAAACATTGTCAATCGTAAGAGAAACGCGCTATCCGCGCTATCCGTTAATACGGTAAAACATACGGCGGATGAAAAACTTATCGCTCTTGCCGAGCAACTTGCTAAGAAATTCCCTGCACTTCATGGGAAAATGGCAGAGATTATTGGCGCACACATGGCCGCTGGAGTTTCCGAAACTGTCGAAGAAGAAACAACAGACGATTTCATGGAGAAAGACGATTAATAATTAAAGGAGGTGGAAATCATGCTCTAACCCAAAAAATCCCGCAGAAATGCGGGATTTTTTGGAGGTTTGAAAACATGAGAGAAAAAGTTGTGAAAATAACTGAGTTTACAGGTCTTGTTTTTGAAAAGATAGACACTACACAAGATTATCTTCGTTTTTCAACATCGAATGGAGATTCTTTCCGAATGTTTCATCAACAAAAGTGTTGCGAAGATGTAACAATAGAGAATATTTGCGGAAATATCAGTGATTTAATTGGTTCACCGATAACTCTTGCCGAAGAATCACAAAAAATTAGTGACCCCAATGAAAAAGATTCTTACACATGGACTTTCTACAAATTAGCAACGCTAAAAGGATATGTCACAATTCGCTGGTATGGAACCAGTAACGGAGATTACAGTGAAGAAGTTACTATCATAAAAGAGTGTAGATAAATGCCAAAAATCGTGGGAAAATCAAAAAGACCTTTGCGAGTTTTTCGCGGAGAATGTTACTCTTGTAGGAGTATTGTAGAGTTCAATGAAAATGAAGTTTCAAAAGAACCGGACGACGGAATTTATCCGGGTAACTATATCGGAAAATGTCCGAAAGATGGAAACAACATAGTTGTTTTTGAGAAAAAATAAGTCAGGTAAGAAAATCCCGCAGAAATGCGGGATTTTTTTGGAGGTTCGATAAAATGGATTTAAGAAAATGGTATTTAGAAAAATCAACGGCACCTGTAACACTTATTTGTATTGGAGCAGTTGGCGAAGATATTTCATATAGGGTTGACGGAATTCGCCGTGAATACGACTACTATTATGTTATCCTTGGAAAAGAAGAAGATGTTCAAGACGACGCTATTCTCATTAGTGACCATATAATATCTTCGTGCGAAACAAACGAAGATATAGTTAGTCGAATTTTAGGAAAAACTGCTTAGATGTGACAAACCCTAACCAAAAAATCCCGCAGAAATGCGGGATTTTTTTGGAGGTTTGAAAATCATATGCAGACGTTTTTACCATTTCCAGACTACGTTGCTTGTGCGAAAGTTTTAGATAATAAACGACTTGGAAGTCAATGCAAAGAGTGTAAACAAATTATAACCGCTCTTTATGCTGGCGAAGGAGCGTGGAGAAATCATCCTGCTACAAAGATGTGGGAAGATTATCCGTATCAATTGTGCATATATATGCTTGCAATGTGCAACGAATGGAGTGATCGTGGAAATAAAATTCGCGAAGAAGTTAGTTGGCTGATAAATCACGAATTTTATGCTCACGCACAGCTTATCAGTGAACCTAAAAAACCTGCTTGGTTAGGCGACGAAAGACTTCATTCGTCGCATCGTCAAGCACTTCTTGTTAAAAATTGGAAGCATTATAAACATCATTTTGCCGATATGGAAGGAGTTAAGAAAACTCCTTTAAGCGCACAGTATTTTTGGCCTAGTCACTGTATCAAATACGGTGGAAAAGGTAGCGGATACTTAGAAGGAAAATACGTTCTTCCTAAGCCGAAAGAAACAAAAACGAACTGCATCATAAAGGTTTCTTTCTAAGAAAATTCAGCAGAAATACTAAGGAAATCCCGCAGAAATGCGGGATTTTTTGGAGGTTTGAAAATGACAACAGAAGATCAAATCGAGGAAATCGTAGAGATTGGGACACCCCAAGGTATAACTTTTAAGAGACAAGAATCCGTCGCAAAGTTTTACGAGTTCTTCGACATTTACCATCGGATGCTCAAAGAGGCCGTCGAGCAAGACCTAAAGAAGCCATGGGAAAAAAGAGAACACAATTATGATAGTGCAGACGATAGGATTATTAACGTTACAGTTATAAAAATGCGTCAAGCTGTCCTTAGAAATAAATACGGCGTAAACTACAACGGGAGTGGCTGGCAAAAAACCTGTAAACATTTTGGTATAAAATATACAGGAAAAGCGATAATCGAATATCTAGAAAGCTAAAACAAAAGCCGCGAGAAATCGCGGCTTTTTTGGAGGTTCGATTCAATGTTTGAAGCTATTGACGGTGAGTTAGATGATTGTTCCGACGACTTTATCCAATGGATTAACGTAACTTTTTCTCAAGATTTCCTTATCTGGAAACAAGGAGAAAGTGTAGAGATATTCTCCATTAATTTTGACACAGGAGAGTGTACTGAATGGGAAGATATGGACACAGTTGTCAAGAAGTGTCAAGCAAGAATTACGTTAATTAAGTAGTAGAAAACCCGCGAGAAATCGCGGGTTTTTTCATAAGTTCATCAGTTTGGAAATATCCATAACGATTTGAGAAAAAAATGCAACAATCAAGAATTGAAATAAATGTATCAGACCTAAGCAAAGCAATACTTTCTGCACTTGCACAAGAGAATAACTTAACCTACATAGAATTCTTGACAAGAGTATGCCAAGATAAAATAGATGAAGTTGTGGAAAAGGTGCAAGATGATAATTCTAACTTAGAATTAAGGCGAACAGTAGAGCTAATAGACGCCGCTTTCGGTATCAATCTATCAGGAAACTTGTAAAGGACAAGAAATGTCAACACTCTTAGCACCAGATACGAAAAAATGGGAAAAAACGGAAGAGCTTCCGAATATCCTAGTTTTTCCTTCAGAGGAAGATTCGGGAATCTTCGCCGCTTCACCTAATCGAATGGTTTACTATCCGAATAGTTCGGAAGCAATCCCGGTCGGTTCGGAAGCATTGAAGCAATTAGGTAGTTTTATTGACTATCCCTACGATTTTGTCAAGAAATTACCAATGAAACTTCAGGCACAAATCATCAACGAAAGAATGGAGAAAACCGTAAACAAGCGATTCTCTATGGCCGGTGTTTCAAAACACGGCAAAATCGAAGATGAACAAGAACCTATGATTCATACGGTTCTACCAAGTTGGCGAGAATTCGCACAGCCCGATGAATATGTATCAAGTTTGCGAAACTTTCACAACAAAGCAGGAATCTTCGAGGGAGAACCAGAGTTCAAATTTGACCAATCAAAACTAAAACTAACTGTATCAGGTTCTTCTATCGTTCGTGAAAAGATTTCCGCAGTTGTTGGTGACGAGTTAAAGTTCGGTTACGAGTTTGAATATTTCCCGGGATTTTTCCAGCAAGGCAAGTTAAAAATCGTTAGGCTTATCTGTTTAAACGGAATGACTTCCGAGGAAACAGTTTTTAGCTGGAAAGCTAAAAACTTCAATACGAAGCTCGATCAACTTGCGTGGGCAAATATGCAGATGGTTAGTGTTATTGGTAAAGCACCGATGATTGCACAAAAAGCCCGTATAATGTCGGAAACAATTATTCAAGACCCGGAAGAAGCTCTAATCACCCGCATGAAAGCCATGGGAATTTCTTCTAAATTTCAGGATGCGGTATTTTCTGCGTTTTCTGAGGAAAAAGGAAACACGGAATGGGCGTTGTTAAACGCCTTAACACGTTTTTCCACACATAATCCAGAACTAACGGAAAAGCAAAGAGCCGAATTCTCTGCATCTGCTGGTGATTGGGTTAAGAACTTCGATATGGTAACTATGCGTTTACCGCGAAAAGTTGCCGTAACAATCGCCGGTGCAGAAATCATTGTTGAGGATGATGGAGCGGAGTTAAACTAATGTCAACACCGTCTTTCACGCAAAAAGAACTAAGAACAATCAAAAATTTGGCAACTGTTCGTGTCAATAATTGTATGTTAACCGAGGATGGAGATAAAAAATGCATGGTTTGCAAAAAACTTCACCCAAATGAAGATTGCTCAGTTTCAACAGCCGAAGGAGTTATTGAAAAACTGAAAAGCATAAAATAAGAAAAGCCGCGAGAAATCGCGGCTTTTTTTGGAGGTTCGATTATGAGAATAGACGAGTTTATGACGGAACTTGAAGATTATAACGACAATATGATTGTGACATACACATACAAAGGGGAAAAATATCTTCTCGGTGATGTTCTTCTACCTAGTCCGGGAAACCAAATGATATTTCTCCCAATCCCTAACGATGAAAAATCACATGATACTGTTTGTGTCCAATGGTTATTAGATCGCTTAGATTCAAATATCGAAGTTGGTCAACTAGATACAGAGTTATTCCTATTTCGAGTGAACGGTCAAAAATTCATTAATTCCGATAAAATTATCGGAATGAAGGCAGAGTATTTTGAATTAATCATCGAACTAGAGTAAAAAAAAGCCGCGAGGAATCGCGGCTTTTTTGGAGGTTCGAAAATGTCAAAAACAGTAGAGGCAAAAACAACGGCGGTAAAGTACGACAACGAAAAAGATTTCCATAAAGCAAAGATAGGAGATTTACTTCTTCTTGATTGTGGATACTCTGGAGAAACTTTTCGTGATGAATACTGTGAAGTATTGGAAATAGATGAGTATATTGGGCTTTTTAACGTAGAAATGATTATGTTTCGCGTAAAATACGGAGGTGGGTCTTTCCATACTTCTGTTCCGAATCCTAACCCTACGGGATGGGCAAATAAGAAATGAGGAATCCCGCAGAAATGCGGGATTTTTTTGGAGGTTTGAAAACTATGCAACCAAAAATTACACGGGCGGATATCGAGGCCGCGTCAAAACGACCTGAAAACTCTGCGCCTTTACTTCTTCTTGTTCGCGGATTACCCGGAAGCGGGAAAACGAGTTTTGCACAGACGCTTTCTTACGAACACTGTGAAGCAGATCAATTTTTCACCGACGAAATGGGCAACTATGTTTTTGACAAGAATCGTATTGTTGAAGCCCACGAAAACTGTTTACAAAAAAACTTTTAATCTTCTATCCCAAGGAAAAAGCGTCGTCGTTTCTAACACATTTGTGCGAAGCTGGGAAATGAAGAAATATGTTCTCGGAGCAATGGCTTGCGATTATCGTTTCCTTATCGTCGAAATGAACCATCATATCATCGAAGATTTAATTCAAACACATGATGTTCCATTCGATACACTCATTCGACGAAAAAAGCAGTGGACTTCACCAACTTTTACTCCAATCGAAGTTGGGAAATTAACTGTCGAATCGCGAGATATCTATTATCATGTGATTCCAGACGTTTATGGCCAACGTGAAACTGATAATGATTTTCTGTTTGTAAATCCATTGCGATACATCACCTTAAAGATGGAGGATTTCGACATTGGATAATTCTCGTGCGTTGGCCTCATGTGAAGCGAGTTATCTTTCCGCTCCAGAAGGATGGAGCGATGGAGATATCGAAAAAGCAGAAGAATATTTGCGAGAAAGAGGTTGCCTGAATCATACAGCAGAAGAATTAAAGGAAAATGATTTTCCTTTTAATGAAGAAGCTCATGATCTTTTACTAACCTGTTCTGTTTGTGGCGATACCACAGACATTGTAGATTGGATGAACGACAACATGGAATTCTTCGACCCTCCTGAGCCTGATTACGATGATTTTGTTTTTTACCCAATACCGTGATAAAAATCCCGCAGAAATGCGGGATTTTTTGGAGGTTTGAGAATGGAAAAACAACCTAAAGTATATCTTGCACTATGTAAAACTCTGTTCGTTATGTTGCCAAATAAAACACGGACAGAGTTGTTGATCTATCGCGATAGATCAAGGACACTTATTCCGTACATCGAGTTTGACGGAGAAGATAAAACTTCTCTCCAATTAAGAGAATCAAATGTAATAAATAGGGTGTTTGTAGATATTGAATACGTAAAAGGTAATGCTGTTTTTGAGACGTTTGCTACTTCTGAAGATTATTTAACAGTTGTTTCACCTGAGGTTATTGCCGAAGAACAACGCAAAGTATTATTCAAGTATCTCGAAATTCATTTCCAAGGACAACTAACTATTTTTCAATATTTAGATAAAGAAGTTTATATTGGAAATATTTCTGCTGAACACTTCCGTCTATTAATTGAGTGCGGAGGCGTAGCTTTCAAATTTGTACAAGACGACTTAGCAGAAATTATTGCACAGAAGTTTGGAGAGAATTTTATTCGTCCAATTGCTGAAAAAACAAGCAACGTAAACAACAATGAAGGAACGGTGGTAACTCCACGAAGTTTATTTGAATCCCTCTTGCGAGACTCAGACCAATCTATTCAAGATTTCCTGAATTCGCCGCGTTTAACAAGAACAACGGCTATCCTGCTTGCAGGATTAATCAACACAGTAATCGAATTACATACAGAAGAAGGTTAAAATGACAACTGAAAACAACCAAATAGATGAACTTTTAGGTGAACCTATTTCTCCACAGCAACAAGAGGAGAATGATAAAGTTCTTTCTGGTGCTATTGAAGATATCCTCGGTACTTTCGATGAACAAGATATCGTAACGGCCCTAGAAAAACTTGATGAAAAAGGTGCTGTAGAAGCCCTAGGTGAACTAGCAACAGAACTAAGGAAATTGGACGAAAAACCCACAATCATTCCCGTAAAGGAAGAGTATTCTCCAGAAAAAGACTTGATTGATGAACTTTTGCAAAGTCCACCAATGAGTGTTGCAAATGGAGCAGAAGCGGGTTTAGAAGTTGTTCCATTAATGGGGCAAGAAGCCGCAGAAAACGTACTTCCATCAACTTCTAAGATTGACCCGAAAAAACTTCTCGTAACCATGCACGGCGGAACAAAGTATCTACCCGCACAAGCAAGAGTTTTCCTTTTCAGGATGTATTTTCCATTATGGTCAATTGAAACAGAAGTTTTGGAATATATTCCTGATGAAATGATTTTAGCAGGAAATCCGCGAAATACAAATTTATCAAACTCTGCTGGTATTATCCCTCCGATGCACATAGCAGGTCGCGCAACTGTTACGGCTTATGTGAAAAACGAAGAAGGGCGAGTCATTGGAATGGCGCGGAAAACATGGAGCGCAGAAAAGAATCTAAAACTTGCTTCATTTGTCCTCGAAGCCGCCGAATCTGGCGCAATTTCCCGCGCAATCGCAGTGGCAACAGGAATCGGAATGCTTTCTGGAGCATACGATTTCCATGAAATGCGAATGACAGAGAAACCTTTAAGATTGGAGTAGAAAAAGCCGCGAGAAATCGCGGCTTTTTTTGTGGTTTCTACCACTTTGCGAAATTTACAAAAAATTACGAAAGAGTTACTATGTCAACACTAACTGCCGGTGCGCAATCTGCGCTTGGAAGTCTTTTCGGAAAAGGCAAGAACGCGAAGGAAGTAACGGATAATCTTCCAGAGAATTCCTTTACTCCAATTCCAGACGGAACAAACGTCTTTGCTGATGTTTTCAGTCTAAAAATTGAAGAAAAGAAAGGGGAGTTTGTACTGGCCGCAGGATACTTGATTAATTCTCCGGCCGAATTCGCTAATCGTGTGTTGTATCAACGATTCTATCTGCGATATAATCAAGCTATCGAGACAGCAGTTTTTAGTAACACGGAAAGTCGAAAACTATTTTGGCAATATACCAATCTTATCGACTTTTTGTGGGAAACAAACTGTATTGGTATTGATGGTAAGTTTATCCGTTTTCCAGAGCCACAGCCAATTGCGATTGCCGCCGCACTAGGCCGCACGATCAAGACAAAAACAAAAAATACCGTGAATCCTACCGATGGTAAAACGTATACAAATCCGGGGTTTCTCGCAAATACCCGAAAAGCCGATACAGAATTTACCACTCACGATAAGATTCCGTTGTTTAGTAGCCCACAGCAGAAGCAGTTCCCGGCAAGGCGTATCGAGAACGATTCGGCTTTACTCACATTCTTTTCCAAAATCCCCAATCAGTTTATTGTAGACCAAATTGCAGATCGCCTGAAAGGAATGGAGCCACTTCCGCGAGGAACAGAAGTTATTGCATCCATTGTGAAAATCACGGACGACGAAATCTCCGATAGAGGAAATCCGTTGGTTAAAATTCAGTGGAAAATCGCGTCGAACAACTTCGATGATAAACGAAATGGAGGACTAATTTTCCAAACAATCACGGCCAATAACCAACAAGGTGCAATGATTTTATCAAATCTTGCAACTGTTTTTGGATTAATTGACGAAGATGGAAACTTTGTTGGCCGCGAGGATATGACATTAACAGAACAATTTATGGGTAAAAGTGCAATGTTCTATGTTGGTGTAAGCGAGTCAGGCTACAACACAATCGACACGGAGTTCTATACCGATCTAACTGCATCAAATGTGGGTGTATTGTAGAATACGACGAAAAAGAAGTTAACTTCGACGGAGGTCAACCTTCTCACTCGCCAATCGCAAAATGCCCTCAATGTGGAAACGAAGTTTCGGTAAATCGAAAAGACCCATTTGCAGACTACATGATTGATATGTAGAGAAAACCCCGCAGAAATGCGGGGTTTTTTTGGGACGACAATGAACATCGAAAATTTGGAAGAAATAATAACAGAAGAACAGGCTCTATCTTTCTTAGAGCAAGCCGTAAAAGGCGGTAAAAAGGCGCAGGAACAACAGAAAAAAGAATCAGATTCTTTCTCTGTATTTAGTTTCAGTACGGCTTCTGAGTTTTTAACTCTTTTGCAGAAAGTTGTAAATCCTAAAATACTTTCTGTTATGGGTACACCAGACCTCCGCGGAGAGTATTTTACTTTTTCTTCCCCTTTTAAGCGATTATACGGAATGGCGGATGAAACACCGTCGTTTCAATTTCGGTGGAAAGACGGTTTCTGGTTCGATAACACAGCGGTTGCACAATCGCTTTTTTCAGAACATTATCCAAACAAAAGAAAGTTAGAAAATCCAAGTAGTGGAAATATTGCACTATTCCTATCATTCTTTGGGCAAGGTTCTAATCCGATCTTTACGCCGCGAGATAGAAGCAACCGATCTGCTGGTTTTTCCATTTTTCAACATGATAACGAATACTACAAGAAGTGTTTTAGTGACGCACTTTCCGCTATTTCTCCAGAAGAAATGCACAAAGTTGTTCATTATATTCATCAGGAATGCTTAGCCGCGAAGATCATGTTCTACGAAGATGGTCACTTTGAAGCTCTTAAAAACAGAAAACCTCTCTGGGCTTTAAGGCTTGGTGATCTTCTCAAAATAGATACGGTTGGATACGTTCCTAGAGAAAAAGCTCTCGTATTTTTCTATATCAACGGCGAAGGAAACTTTGATCTAACTGTAAAGAAATACAACCTGACGTCTACGGCAAAGAATAACCAATTCCATGCGTCAATCTTTTCACTGATTGATGGTTCACCGGCCTTTAGCGAATTCTCAAAAAGAGGATTTGATGAAGAGTCGTTATTTTTTGCATCTTCAAAATTAGAATTATCGCGTGACCGTGGGAATATCAAGACAACTCTAAAAAAACACTTAGTACCGAGCGAAAGAATTCCATCATCGACGGTAATTTTCGCAGAAGGTGAGCCAGATGCCGTTACTCTTGCTCTTTTTGGATATAACTCCGCAAACTTCAAGTTCCAAACAGAAGATGGTAAAATTAGGAAAGACGCGGTTATCCGCGAATTTGGTGTTTTTACTGATAATATCATCTTTTCTGATACTGGCGACGACCAAAAGACTGGTTTTGCGGCGAATTTTGCCCGTGCTATGGGGAATTTGTCGAAAGAACCCGGAAGGAAAAATAGTGTTATTTATTTTGACACTAATGATTTCCCGGAAGGGTCTAAATTTATCACGCGGGAAGAGAATGGAAACAAAACACTTATCAGCAATGTTGATATCACCGATCTTCTCACAGAAAAACTAGATAAACTTAGCGAACAGATAAGCCCGTTTAACGAAGTTGTTCAAAATACATTCGTAGAATCAGAGATAATTCGACTTAAACAGAAAGGTCTGGAGATTGGGTATGAGCTATCTTCTACAATTTCGTATGATACGATAATTCCGTTAGGAGAATCTATTTCTTCCACACAGCTAAGGAACCTAAGACTAGATCAATTAAAGTCGATTGCTCGAATTAATTCGCCGAAGATGGTTCAGCTATTATCTTCGTCTGGAATATCGGGAAATATTGCAAATGCAATTAACGAAACCGATGTAGAAGATTCTGTTTTTACAACTGCGTGTGTCTTACCGATAAGACTTTCGCGGCAAA
>Ga0213917_1000020_pt1 | contig 50422 bp, 65 predicted proteins | sample McNCre117MG_FD_161051 | JGI IMG/M metagenome (GOLD analysis project Ga0213917, IMG submission 161051) | Freshwater microbial communities from McNutts Creek, Athens, Georgia, United States - 1-17 MG | ecosystem: Environmental > Aquatic > Freshwater > Creek | place: USA: Georgia | collected... | reverse complement strand
AGGGGCGACGCTGGGCCCGCAGGGGCGACGCTGGGCCCGCAGGGGCGACGCTGGGCCCGCAGGGGCCGACCCCCCGGCAGCCTGCGCCGCCCGCCCTCCCTAGCTCGTGGTGCTGGCCGGTGACCCGAGAGGCGGCGGCCAGGCGGCGGCCGGGCGACCGATTTTGAAAATCCTCGCCGGTTCAATTTTCATTTTGGGCGAGGGTCTGACAATCCAGCAGCCCCGAGGCGGTAAGCGCCCGCCGAATTTGCCCGATTCGCTCAGGGGTGACCGTGAACCGCGCGGCGAGTACCGAATCCCGCTCGCCGGCCACAAGGGCCTCGGCAATTTCCCGCTCGCGGATCAATCGTTGATCCTCGGCCAGCGTTGGAATGCGGATGTGCTGCCCGGCCCACTCATGCATGAGGCGGCGCAGTGCCGACCGACCGAGCAATACCTGTAGCGGATGACCCTCCCGGGGCTCGCTGGGCACGTAGAGTTTCCGACCCGCATACCACGCGACAAGTTGGCGGGTCGGGGTGTAGCCGATCACGCTGGCAATGTCGTCGAGATTGGTATTGGTTCCCATACTGCCGCGCAGAGTATCGGCCAGTATCTGTTTGTCAACCACACTGTGATTGTGGCGGGGACTACTGGGGATACAGGGGTTACAGGGGTCCGTTTCCCCGAACGTCCATACGAAAACACGGACTTCACATAGCCCCCACTACTATTTACACTTTTGACTACGCAGGCTCAGGAGTAGTTTTTCAATATGCTATTACTGATGGGGGCTATGTGAAGTCCGTGTTTTCTGCCTAGTGGTTCGGGGAAACGGACCCCTGTAACCCCTGTATCCCCAGTAGTCCCCTGCCGCTCACTTCATCTGTTATTTGCACCTGTTGTCAACAGCGCACATAGTCCCCTACATTGCCCCCATGACACACAGCACACGACCCCTGACCCTGAGCGTCCCACCCCCCTACGTCGCCGAGATGGACGCCCTCCTCGGCAAGCAAGGGCGGGTGTTTCCTAGCCAACAAATGACCGCCTGTCGTCTCTGGCCCCGGGTAACCTGGGTGCTGAACCGCCACAAATTGGCCGACATCCACACCCGGGCCGTTGCTCTGGCGGCCAATTTGCGTGACCGAATGACCACGCTGGAGGTCTACGCCACGGATGAGGGGGCCAAAGTCCTGGGCGAAGTGGCCGGCTCACCCGGCCGGGCGGTGGGCATCATGCCTGACGGGCGGGGGCTCATATGGGCATTCGTGACCCCCCGTGACCGACTCGTCCCCCTGCAGGCCCTGGCCACACTCCTGGCCGATGACCCCACGCAGCGATAGGTTATTGACGGTTGCGTCAATAACGATGCACAATGCAACGCATGCCCCCAGCCCGGGGGTGCTCTACGGAGAACCAGCATGTCCCTGAACCCTTCCCTCCCCCACTTCCAGCGCGATGTGGCCGAAATCTACGCGGCCCCCGACCACGCCACCCTTGTGGCCTTGTACGAATCCCTCGTCGGTGAGTTCGACGCGACTGACCCCGATCTGAGCGACAGCGACGATCTGCGCCAGCACCTCATCGACTTCATGAGTGAGTGCTGCCACGCGGCCGGGATCCACGCTATCGAGGCGGGCGTGCATGCTCCCAACGAGCGCCTGCCGCGCTACATCGTGGAGCACTTCAATTTCCCCCATATGGCCGAGGCCCACGAACTACTGGACGCGGGATGGTGCGACGTGTCCGAAGGCAACGACGCCTGCCCCCGCTTTGAGAGCCCGGACCGTACATTGCGCATGTGGATTCAGCACCCGCTGGCCGAGGCGCGGGAGCCGGCTAACGCTCCCCGTTTCGCCCTGTTCGTAATTGACGGCGAGGGCAATAGCACCTCGGTCTATTCTGGCGACAAGTGGCCAACGAACATGGCAGTGATGGGCGGCACCATCACTGCTGACGCCCCGGCCATTCCTGTGGGCGAAGTGCTGGAGGAACCTAGCGCCCGCGACGAGGCCGTGGCCAACGCAGACGCCTACCTGCAGGATGTTGGGTTGCCCACCTTCACTGCCATGCAGCAGTCGCACGGCGAGGTGCTGGCAATGCTCAACGACCTCGACGCCTACCTGCGGGAAATCCGCGCCGAGAATTTGGACGGCAGCGAGCCCGCGCTGGGCGAACTGCTCGACCACTCGCTGGCCCTGCGCACCGCACTTGGGGAGTAAGCGCCATGTTCATTGACGATCAGAAAATGAGCGACTTCAACCCGTGGTTCCGCAATGCCTGTTTCATCGGCTATTCGGAAGGGTATGACCCCCTCTGGTGGGTCTGAACATGGGCGCACCTCTAACCGCCCTCTCCCGCGTCTACGGCAGCCTGCGTCTGACCCAGGCACCTCACCGCCCCTCGTGGCGACCACGGGGCGAACCCGATGGCTACTGCGAGGCCCGCGTGGCGGTCATGGCGGGCCACCACTGCAGCCTCACCCTCACTGAGGCATCCCCAAAGCGTGAAACTTTACATTTGTGGCGCACATAAAAGGCTTGCAATACCGATGCTGTATGGCGTACATTAATGTTCATGGGCAGCGCGGTGCTGACCAGCAACTGGAGAGACGAACATGAGCAAGACCTACACCCTCGGTAACCTCGGTCAAGGCGGTCGCACCGTGAATTTTGCAGGCGGAGAGCTTTTCGAGGCGATGAACAACGGCGAGTTCAAGAACAAGGCCGAAGCGCGCAAGGCGGCGGCAGAAGTCGCGCAAATGTGGGCGCGCGATTCAGAGGACGGCGTTTGCGACGTGGCCATCGTTGTCAGCAGTGACGATGACAGCATCCCTGACCTGCTGACGGTGGCTACTGCAACCCGTGGCCGCAAGACTGTGCGCTGGTCATGAACAATCCGCCCGAACCAAAGAAGGCCGGGCGGCCTGCGTTGCCGCCCGAACTGAAGCGCGCCGCACGCCTGAGCATGCGAACCTATCAGGACGTGGTTGAGAAGGCTGCCCGCGTCGGGACGGCGGCAGTAGAAGCCGCAATCCGGCGCATCAAAGAACCGTCGCAGTGAGCGAGCGGCCTAACCTGTCAATACCGGGCGAGTGCTTCAGAGAGGTGGGGATTCTTTGGACTGCCGCGTTCCCACCCGGCGCGCTGGAACGGCGAGACGCGGCGGGAGACATTGCCCTGCGAATGGCCGCCCCCTATGACGCCATCGAGACCCTGGTGGCGCTGGCCGATCAACTGGCCCGAGAGGCGCCCTGAATGGCCAACAGCCGCCACTACAAATGGCAGGCCCTGTGGTCGGTCGAGGGTGCAGTAGCTCGCCACGAAAGCGGGTTTACCGTGACCATCACCGGCCGCGTGGACGCCCCGCCCGGGGTGCTTGACGCCCTGGCGCAAAAGCACGGCCCCCACAATGCCCCGCAGGTGCAGCAGCGCCTGGTGCGCGAGGGCCTGGCCTGCCTGGCAGCGGCGCAAGCGGGCGTTCCTCTGCGCCACGCCAAACTCTGAGCCGGATCAAGAAGTCGCCCGGTTCAAACGGAACTGCGGCCCCATTGCCGGGTTGAAGGGTAGGCGCTCAATCGTCATGCCAGCCACGGGCTTCTTGATGATGGCGCCCAGCCGGTGCGCGATCTGGCGCGAGTTGTCCAGCCGATCAACGCCCAGCATGTGCAGCGCCTGGCGCAGCAGTGGGCCCTCAGCGCCCACACCTGCAGCCGCAGCGGTGGCCAGATTCGCGGTGGTGAACTCCCGTCCCTGGTACATGCCCGACAGGGCCTGCATCAACTGGTGCAGCGCCTGGTTGTCGTCTGACTGCGCTACGTTTTCCTCAAAACTTGCAGCCGGATCGGAAAAACCCAGCCAGATCATTGGGTATCTGACCAGCCGGTCCCACTGTGAGAAGCGCGAGCCTTTGCCCAGCACCCCGCCGCAATGCTGCACGTAGCCGGCAATCACACCGATCACGTCCTTGATGATCTGTTCGCGCGCCGCCATGAAGTAGCGCAGCACATCCGGCGGACCATCACCGCCGTGGCGTGTCAGGTGCACCGGCAAGAACCGTGATTGCTCATCGGCCGCGAAGGTCAGATTGTTGCCGGTGATGGCGATGAGCACGTTGGTTTGGCACTTGAAGGTCTGCGACACCCCCAATATGCGGGCCTCAAACACCGATGAGGTCAGGGCCTGGGTGAGGGTCTTGCTGCGCACCACATAGCCCTCGGGGATGTTGTCGAAGCAGACCATCTCGGGGTTGCGCGAGAGCACCGCGGAGATGAGCTTTTCACCCTCGTCGCTGTCACGCATGGGCAGATTGCTCACCGGCATGTCGCGCCCCGTGGCCACGATGTGGATGGCACGGGCGAGTGTAGTTTTTCCACTGGCTTGATCGTGCGCCAGGGCGGCAAGCGCGGGGGCGGTATCCAGCACCTTGCGCACCATTGTCATGAGGAAAACGGACAGCGCGGCCGACCTATCCTGCTCAGACTCAAACCGGAACCCAGGCAGGCAGTTGGCGGCCAGGCGCTGGCCGGCGGCCATAGCCTCGTCACGCGAGTAGGCCCGGCAAGGTGTGGCCGCCGATGCCGTGGCAAACAGCCCCGTGGTGGCGTCGAACCCGCCCGTGCTGAGGATGCTGCCATCCAGGCGCACCAGAGGGTGGGTGACCACACCCATGACGGCAGGGGCATTTCCCCCCGACTTTTGGTGCAGCAAAATGTCCAGCGCCGCCTTTGGGTGCTCCACCATCTCCGGGGCGCCACCCTTGCGTGGCTTGTAGCAGGCGCTGGTGCTCGCCGCCACCTTGAGCAGGTCCGAGTAGCCCAGCGGCTCTATCTGCGTCACCGGTGTGCTGCCGGGCATTCCCTGGGGTAAAGGCTGCACGACGATCTGCGAGGGCACGCCGCCATAGAGCAGGAACCGGCCAGGCTCGGCCTTGGTCAGGATGGCGGATTCGATTTCCAGAGCGACCACATGCGGCGCGTCCGGGCGCACCAAGATCAGCGCCCGCTCGCCCGCCGCCTCTGCCACCGCTACCTGACTGGCGGCGGCCTGCTCGGCGTCATGGATCGCCTTGACCTGTGCGCGCAGTGCCGGGGTGGGTGTGCCCAGGCGGTGCCCGACGAACTGCACCAGCGCCTCGGCACCGGCCTTGTCCAGGCCCCGCGCATGCGCGAGCCACTGCGAGGCCAGGGCGTCATTGGTGAGCGGGGTCAGGGCCTCGATGGCACCGGTGGGGGCCACCACAGGGTCATCCTGCAGCACCTGCACCTGCCGGCTGCACGCGCCGCTGACCGTCCGCACCATGTAGTCCTCACGGTCCCACTTGTCGCGCACCAGGGCGCTACGTCTCATCAGGCGCTCGACGCGGGCGGCATCTCGGCCGGTCCAGAAGGCCAGATGCTGGGCCAGAGCCGCGTCGGCGCTGGAGGCGTCATAGGGCCGCTCGCCGCTGTCGGGGTAGCACCGGGCCAGGGCGGGCGCATTGGCCGTCCACAGGTCGGCAAAACTGGCCTTGCCGCCGAAGGCTGCAGCCGCGCCGCCAGAACGTAGAGCCCGCCGCAGCAGTTCCTCGTCATCCGTGGGCCCACGCCAGTCCGCTGCGGGCCCGGTGTCAGGGGCGTCCACCCCGGGCCCATTCCTGAGCGGAAAGCACGAGGCGACCAGGCTGGCAATCTCAGCAGTGTGGTCGGCGCTCGCGTCACCCTGCAGAACCTCGCACGTCAACGCAATAAAGCGAAGCTCGGTGTATAGCTCCAGGCCCAAGGGCACGCATTTCTTGGCATGCGGCGGTACAGGGCCTGAGCCCCAAAAGTGCAGTCCCTTCCGGCTCAGGCTCAACTCAGCGGCGGCGCGCGGCAGCAGGCCAAACAACTGCTTGGCGGTCTCCGACCACTGATCTTCTGGCGTGACGCAGTTGTCCACATCCAGGCACCAGATACCCGTGGCCGGTGTGATGACCCAGCCCAGGCAGTAGCCGGTGCCCCAGGCCGGCAGCAGTGCACTCGCCTGCTCCCACGGCATCCAGATGGCGGGGTTGTGGGCGTCCACCACCTGACCCGAGCGCCAGTCACACGGGAACTTGTCCAGCTTGCCCGGCTTGGTGCGGCTGGGCACCAACTTGACGAGGATGAAATTCGGGTGGGCAGCCAGGGCTGCCAGCCCTTTGACGATGGCGGCCACAGGTCAGCGGGCCAGATAAGCGAGCGCCTTCTGCTTCAACTCGTCGGACACCTTGAGAGTCGCCCTGTCCCGGTTAGCAATCCCCTGGGCGACAACAGGCACCACCTGTTGCTTGACGGCTTCGCGCATCACCAGCTTTCGAAGGGCATCCATCGTGCCCAAATACTGCGAGACCAGGCCGGGGCTCACATCCCCAGCCAGAGCGATCATGTCCCGAGTAATGTGGTGGATGCCGTGTTTTGCCGCCAGATCGAGGGAGACCTTGAGTAGAGCAGCCTTGCGCACCTTGGGGTCGAGGCGCAGCCGGGTGGTGGCCATTACGGACTCCGTGGGTTTGTTGAGAGTGCTCATAGTCTATTACTCGGGCCGGGGGTTGACGTTAGTTGCGGTTAGTGGTAGCACCTGAATAGCTACACGACGCCCACAGTGTGGTCGCTATTGACGGTCGCGTCAATGGCAGAATTTAGTCTGTAGAGATGAGCGTACAGACGCGCTCCGATCCAGGCTACGCAGGGCACCGCCCAAGAATTACCGAGCGCCCGATAGCGAGGGTCGTCGGGGCAGTCCACCGCGGCCCGCCAGCCGAGGGGCGTGAAGGCCACGGACGCGGCCTCTATTCCACTACACGCGCTGCCAAAGGTGAGCGTCATTTTGCCGGTGCCTCAGAGTCGTCTACACAAAACATGCACCCCGCGACGACAGGGGCCTCGGGGACTTCCTCCCCCGCTAGAAAGTCACGCCACGCAAACCGCCTGCCGAGACCTTTAGAGGTTCTTGAGCGGCCGGATAGCTTCGCGGCGTCCTCGATGCGGATAGCCCGAGTTTGCAGTTCCGGGGCCAAGTTGCGGATTTCAGGTTTGGTGCTTGAGGGGCAAAAGAAACAGGAGGATTTAGGAGGCATGGGAAGCCCGACCGACTGAACCTCACGCACACAGTCCTCTCGCCGCATCCCCCACTCGTCCAGCGGAAACCGATAGAAATATTTCTCATCCTCAAGTTTCGCCCTGCTGATGCGCTTCTGTTCCTCCGCTCCGTAGCCAATTATCTTGACCACTTTGCTACCGTACTTCCAGATCGTGCGAGCCGGCGGCCAGCGATTGGTGTCTCGTTCCTGGGGCTCGATCTTGAACTTGTGACTGCACCCCTTTCGTCCGTAGGCGATGGACGGGAGCATCCCAATCCGAATGCAATAGTCCTCCAAAGTCTCGGGGCGTCCACCTTTGCGAGTGACTTCGATGGGGGGAAAACCGAACACGCGCAGCCACAGGTCGAACCGACGAACATGCGTGTAGGTTTCCGGCCTCTCCCCCCCCGTGTCCGCAAATATGATCTTGTGGGGCGGTGGGAATCCGCCCATCGCCCACCGCACCAGAAGGGCGGTGCTGTTCAGTCCCCCACCGAACGACACGACCACAATGTGCTCCAGCGCAAGGCGGTCAAACGGAACTTCCCAAGGGTCTGGTGGTGCCCAATTCACAGCGACCCCCTGCCCGTAGCAAACCCCGCATCGCCACCCAGCGATACCACCAGCTTGGCCCAGGCCAGTTGCGCCCGCTCGTGCTCGTCGCCGCGGTAGTGCCAGCCAGGGGCCTTCATCTCGCGGCAAATGAACTGGCCCACCGTGGCGCCCACATGGGCCTGGGTGATGAGCAGCGGCTTTATTCCCACCAAGTCGGCGGACTTCAGGCGCGCGTTGAGGGCCTTGTTGTCGTTGGCCAGCCCGTAGCGCACCGGCACGCCGCGCTGGTCGAGCAGCGCGCCCACATTGTTGCGCCACAGTCGGATGCCCTTGGCCCCCGCCTCAATGCGGACAGCACTCTGCGCCCACGCCTCACTGCGGCCGCGAGCATCCGGCGGCGGGGGCGGCGGCTCGCACCCCAGGCGCTTGCGCAGATCAACCAGTGCGGCGGGGGGGACACGCCAGTCGGCGGCCCATTGGTCAAGGGTCATGCGGCGCAACCAAAAGCGGCCACAGAAATGCGCCGCTCTGCAAGGTCGAGCCAGTCGTCTCGGTCGATACCGATGAACTTGAACCCGGTGGGAACTGCTGCCTTGCCGGTGCTGCCCGAACCCATCCACGGATCAAGCACAGTGCCCCCCGGCGGTGTGACCAGGCGCACGAGGTATCGCATCAGATCGGTCGGCTTGACGGTGGGGTGGGTATTGCCTTCACCTCGGTCGTTCTTACTGGCCTTGGCGCAGTAGAAAAACCGGGCGGCGCTGCCCGTGTCGCCACGAGGGTCGGGCCGATTGGTGATGTGTTTCAAGGCGCCAAAAGTGTTGTTCCCCTGGTCGGCGCCATCGGTGCGTGCACGGCCCTGCTGACCCTGCGCCTGCGGAAACGCGGCCAGCACCTCGTCGCTCCCATCGTGAATTAGGTTCGCTGGCCAGCGGCCCCGTTCAGTCGAACCGGCCGCAACGCTTGAGGCCAGGCTGCCGTCCAGTCGTCCAGCAAGTGCGTTTCCTGCGTATTGCACGCCATCGCGCAGCGGTGCAACCACACGAAGTGGCCGCCCCCCGGCCTCAGATTCCACGCGGCACTCGTCAATATTCAACGCGCCAGTACCCCAGGCCAGCACATTGGCCGCCACTGTGCCAATCAGCGGTTTGCGCGCCACGGTGATGGGTTCTAGCGCAGGTTTGAGGGCGGTTCCCCACCCCTGCCACTGGGGGGCTGCGTCGGTGGCGGCGTCCAGCGCCTTTGAAACATCCAACGACTTCGGGAACCCCGACCCGTACACCCAGGCGATCATATCCCGAATCTCAAAGCCTGCATCCTCGATACGGACAGCCATGCGGTGCTGGGTGCGCGTACCCGCAAAAGCGAGCAGGTAGCCACCGGGTTTGAGCACCCGCAAGCACTCTGCCCAGGTCTCAACCGGCGGCACGTCATAGTCCCATTTCTTGCCCATGAACGACAACCCATAGGGCGGGTCGGTCACGATGGAATCAACCGAATTGTCAGGCAGAGACCGCAGCACTTGCAGGTTATCTCCCCGGTACAGGCGGAACACGCCCCAATCCCGAATGTTGCTCACGCGGCCCCCTCCACCCGAGCCCGCAGTGCATCCGCATCCGCAGCATTCAACGTCTGAGCAGTGCCCACATCGACCCCAAAGGTGTAGAAGAAAAGTTTTTGCTGCTGCGAGGTGTCCAGGCCGCGCCTGGCCGCCATGAGGCCACCCCAAGCAGCGATAGCCTTGCGCAGCGTGTCCTGGGCCTGCTGGCGCTCCCAGTGGTGGCGCTTGACGAATCCAGCGGCTGCGGGGCCAGCACCATAGGGCAGCACCGGCGCACCGTCCACCCGCTCAATTTCGCCCCGCAGCCTGTCCAGCGCCTCGGGCGTCAGTTCCACCAGGTCACCATCAACTTGAGCCGGTGAGCCCCGCGTGGCCGGTGGCGGCGCGACGGTGCCGCAGAACGGGCAGGCCGGCAGCAGGCGCTCGTAGACGCTCACGCAATCGGTGTTCAGGCAGGTGCGCAGCGGGATTGCGTCACGCGGGCCCGCAGCACGGCGCTCGCGTCGATCGAGCGACCAGCGGCGCGGCGCATCGGGCAGCCCGTGGCGCTGAACGTTGCCAACGTGGTCGATGATGAGCGCAAATTCCTTGCCGTCCATGAGGCGCAGACCGCGGCCGAACTGCTGCACATAGAGCCCATAGGACTGCGTTGGCCGCGCCATGCTGACCACCTCGACAGCAGGCACATCGGTGCCCTCGCCAAGAATGTCCACGCTGACGATCTGCAGCACCTGCCGCGAGCGGAACCGGCGCATGATGGCTGCCCGCTCAAGCTCGGGCGTCTTGCCGCTGATGACCTCGGCCGGGATGCCGGCGGCGCGGAACGCCTCGGCGGTCTCGGTCGCCCCTTCCACATCCACGCAGAAGGTCATGCCCAGCTTACCCCGGGCGATGCGCAGATAGTGGGCCACCACGTCGCCCACGATGTGGCTGCGGTGCACCGCCTTGCGCAGTGGCTCGGGCGAGTAGTCGCCGCTGGCCGATACCGCCACGGCAGTCAGGTCAAGGTCTGAGGGCGGCGCAAAGACCCGGTAGCGGGTCAGCCAGCCCTCGTCGATCAACTGGCGCATCGGTGGGCCCACCACCATCTCGTCAATCAGCCCGTCAGCGTGGCGGCCCAGCCCCTTGCCATCGGCGCGCATGGGCGTGGCGGTCACACCCAGGCCACGAGCGTTGGGGAACAGGGTGACGGCGGTGCCCCACTTATTTTGCTCTAGCAGGTGGTGAGCCTCGTCGCACACCCACAGGCGCACCTGATGCCGCCAAGGGTCGGACTCCGGCAGCCGCACGAGTGTGTCAACCCCCGCAACTGCGGTGCGTGCGTTGGGGTCGTAGAAGCTGCGGCCGAACTCGGCCACATGGATGGCGGCGCAGTTGCGGCGCAGGCTGTCCGGGCCGATGACCCGGTGCACGATCCCCTCGCGCGCCAGGGCGATGCTGGCCTGTGAGACCAGTTCAGTGCGGTGGGCGATGAAACAAGACGCGCCGGGCTCATCGGCAATGAGGCTGGCCACCACCACGGTTTTGCCGCTGCCCGTGGCCGACACGGCAAGGACGTTGCGAACCCGCGACCAGGCGGCTTTGACGCCGACCACGAGGTCGTGCTGGTAGTAGCGAAGTGAGTGGGTAGGCATGGGCGCCGCGAGTCTCGCTATTTCTGACGCAACCGTCAATAGCGAAAAATTAGCCCGCTATTTTTTTCGCTATTTGTGCTTGTTGACAATTAGCGTCAGTAGCAAATATGGTCGGAACCCTCAACAACTGAAGGGACGCCAAATGCGCCTTGCCATCCTCGACCGTCACGAAGCCGCCGACTCTGCCGTCATGGCCAACGTCGCCCGTTACCTGCTGGGCGGCGAGCCCATCACCATTGCCCACGCCGACCGCCCGGACATGGGACGCGAAGTTGCCCCCACTGTCATCCCCGCAACCCAGGGCACCCTTTTGGGTGCACCCACTGCGGTGATCCCGCCGGTGGCTGCCCCTTTGGCCCTCGATCCGGTGGCGGCTTTTGCCCCGTCTTCTGCGGCTGCCGAAGCAGCACCGACTGCCCCCGTGGCCACCATCCCGCCCACGCCCCCCGCGGTGTCGGCCCCTGCACTGCCGCCCGCGCCCGTGGTGGCTGCACCCTCGGCGCCTGTCGCTCAACCGAGCCCTGCCGCCAGCGTTGACAAGAACGGTTTGCCGTGGGATGAGCGCATCCACACCAGCACCAAGACCACCAACAAGGACGGCACTTGGCGCCAGAAGCGCGAGACCGACCCGGCGCTGGTGGCCCAGGTCGAGGCCGAACTGCGCGCCCGTGTCGGCCTGCCTGCTGCCGCCCCGGTTGCTCCGCCGGCACCGGCTACGCCCCCCGCACCGCCCTCGGCCGCCAGCGTCTTTGCAACGGGTGTCGCTGCTGCTGTCGAGGCCGGCGCACCTGCCGCGCCCAATACCTTTGGCGAGTTGATGCTGTGGGTGACGCCCAAGATGACTGCCGGCAAGCTGGACAACGCCGGCTTGCAGGGCGTGCTCACCGCCCACGGTGTGGCCAGCCTGCCGGCCCTGATCGCTGCGCCCGACAAGGTGCCCGCGATCTACCAGCACCTCGCCGCCATGCTCGGGGCCTGAAGTGTCGGGCGTGCATGCGCTCGTTCAGCCCTCGGGGCTGGCTCGCACTGTCCAGTGCCCGGGATCGCTGCGCATGCAGCAGACCCACCCGGGTTATGGCGATGACGAACCAGCCCGCGAGGGTGAGGCAGCCCATTGGGTCGTCCAGCACGCTGTGGCAGGCACCTGGGCACCGGTGGATACGCCGGCCCCTAACGGGGTCATCGTGACCGAGGAAATGCACGAGGGGGCGCAGGAGGTCATCGAGACCATCACCGCCGACCTCGCGCCCTACGGGATGGGCTTGACTGACCTTGCGGTCGAGGTGCCCGTGGCCATCCCGACCGTGCACGCCGAGTGCTGGGGAACACCGGATTACCGTGCCTGGATACCGGCGAGCCGCACACCCTCGGGCCGTGCCAAGCTCATGGTGTGGGACTACAAATTCGGCCACTCCCCGGTCGAGGTGTTCGGCAACTACCAGCTTGCTGCCTATGCGGCGGGTTGCATATCTGGCACCAAGCTGAGTGACCTTGAGGTCGATGTGGTGCTGGGCATCATCCAGCCGCGGTGCTACCACCGCCAAGGCGCCAGCCGGTGGTGGGCCCTCCCGGCAAGCGACCTGCGCGGCTACATCAACCGGGCAGCCGGCGCTGCTGAGGAAGCCCTGGGCGACAACCCCCGGGTACAGACGGGCGACGAGTGCGGCAACTGCAGCGCCCGTCACGCCTGCCCAACCCTGCAGCGTGCCGGCTACAGCGCGGCCGAGCGTGCCGGCCAGGCGCAGCCACTGGAACTGGCGCCCGATGCGCTGGGTCTGGAACTGCGCACCTTGCTGCAGTCGCGTGACCGCCTGAACGCGCGCATTTCGGGGCTGCAGGAGCAGGCCCTGGCCAGCGAGCGTGCCGGGCGCCGCGTGGCGTGGTTCAAGGTCGAGCGTGCACAGGGCCGGCAGGTGTGGGTGCGCCCGGCCACCGAGGTCATCGCGCTGGGCCAAATGATGGGCCTGAATGTGGCCAAGCCCCCGGCTGCGCTCACCCCCAAGCAAGCGATCAAGGCGGGCCTGGACGAGGCCCTGGTGGGCGCCTACAGCACGCGCCATGCAGGCGCAGCCACGCTGGTGCCGGATGACGGTAGCGAAGCACGGAGGGTATTCGGATGAACAGCAGTAAATCAACGCTGGCCGCGCTCGGGCTCGCACTCGCAGCAGCCGCCGGATTCCCGGACTCGGCGGTATCGGCGCCCGGCGTGGCCCAGGCCCAACAGCAGCGACAGGACGCCCTGCCCTCGCGCCGTGTGGCCACCAACCGTGACCACCAGGCGCAGCGCCTGCGCCACATCCAGCGCTTTCTCAATCCCAAGTACCCCAAGCCTGGCCACACCGTGCGCCAGGGTCAACGCATGGCGTGCAAGCGCCGCAACCAGCAACGCAACCGGAGGGCACACAAGTGCTGATTTCTGACTACATCCAGCAGGCCCTACGCACCGCAGCGCCAATGCACGACCAGGCGGGCGAGCTTGAGCACGCGGCCCTCGGTCTCATCACTGAACTCGGGGAACTGGCCACCGAGGTCAAGCGCCTCCGCATCTACCTCAAGCCCATCGACCGTGTGCATGCCGCCGAGGAAATTGGCGATGTGCTCTGGTATTGGGCCATCGCCGCGAATCGCTTGCTGGACCTGGGCGTCGTGTCGTTTGCCGGTGTGCAGGCAGACCTGAACCTCACGCCGGGTGTCACCACAGACGTTTACCTCTCGCGCGGTGTACGACGCCTGGCTGCCAACGTGGGCGAGTTCAGCGCCCTCATTGAGACCGGCAGTTATGAGGACGCGGCTGAACGTCTGCACGACACCCTCATGTGCCTCGCTGCTGTGTGCTGCGTCCTCAATCTGAACCTGCAGGACTGCGCGGCAGCAAATATCGAAAAGTTGCGCGTGCGCTTCCCCAACAAGTTCACCGAGGCCGACGCAGAGGCCCGCGCAGACAAGGGCGGTCTGGACGCTCGCGTCAGCTAATTTCTGCTATTGACACCTCCGTCAATAAATAGCAGACTCTCTACCACACCAACCCTGGAGCACTCCAACGTGAGCACCGCCAAGACTTTCACCACCCCCGTGGGCCGCCTCGTGCGCGGCAATCTCTACAAGCCGCAGACCACCGACGCCGAGGGCAAGCCTCTGGTCATCAAGTCGGGCCCGAACGCCGGCCAGGCCCGTGTGGATTACTACATGGCCATTGCCATCCCCAAGCAGGGTGAAGCGCACTGGAACCAGACCGCGTGGGGCCAGGTCATCCACACGGTGGGCCTGGGTTGCTTCCCGCAGGGTCAGGCCCTGGCGCCGACCTTTGCCTGGAAAATCATCGACGGTGACAGCGCGGTGCCCAACCGCCAAGGCAAGCGGCCGGTCGATCAGGAGGGCTACCGCGGTTGCTGGGTGCTCAATTTCGGCGGCGGCTACGCCCCCCGGATTTTCAACGCCAATGGTTCGGCACCCATCGCAGAACCCGATGCCGTCAAGCCCGGTTACTACGTGCAGATCGCCGGCAGTGTGGATGGCAACGGCAGCATGCAGCAGCCCGGCATCTACCTCAACCACAGCATGGTCGCGCTGGCCGGCTATGGCCCGGAAATCACTTTCGGCCCCGATCCGACGCAGGCCGGTTTCGGCCAGTCTCCCCTGCCCGCTGGCGCCAGCGCCGTGCCGGTGAATGCCCTGCCCCCCGCTGCCGTGGCGCCCCAGGTGCCTGTGGCCGCTGCGCCCGCCGCCTACGTGGCGCCACCGGCCGCCCCTGTGGCGCCCCCTCCCGTGCCGCCCAACCCGGCTATCCTCGCAGTGCCTGCCAAGCGCATGAGCCCTGCCGCCCTGGCCGCCGGCTACACCTATCAGTCGTTCATCGATGGTGGCTGGAACGACGCGCAGATGATCCAGGCCGGGCACCTGCTCCCCTGATTGCCATGTGGGCCCCCGTCATGCCCTATGGCTGCGAGCGGGTCTGCCGCCACGGAAGCACTGGCCTGTGTCAGTGCCCCGCGGTGGTGGGACGTCAGCAAGCGGTGCCTTTCGAGCGGGCGCGGGCCCACGGTGGCGCCTGCGGCCCCGAGGCCGAGCACATGGATTTTCCGGGCCTGCACCAACCTCAACGAGGAACCCAACATGCAAGTCAGTGACGTGACCCAATCGCGCCGCCGAATCCGTGCGCTGCTCGACTCCGAAGACCTCAAGTTGCTGCTGGCCAAAGCAGTGGCCGCCGAGGCCGGTGTGGAACTGACCGACCCGGATGTGAGGGTGCAGAGCGTCGAGGTGCGCCCCGCCCTGCAGGGCGTGCTCTGCGCCACTGCCGAGGTCATCATTGAGGTGGCACCGTGATGTGGGGGCTGATCGCCCGTGTTGCGGCAATGCCCTGTGTTGCGCAGTGGCTCTACAAGCGTGCCGAGCGCACTCCCTACACGCACATTCGTTCGGCAGATGGCCGCAGCCTCTACATGGGCAGGTGGTGGCTGTTCAACCCCTACCCCGAATCGGGAGCGGCTAAGCGATGGGAGTGGTTGCCGTCGATCCGGGTACACCACATCTGCAGAGCTGACAGTGACCGGCACCTGCATGACCACCCCTGGAATGCCCGCACCATCATTCTGCGCGGTGTCTATGTCGAGGAACGCTTGGACGGAAAGCAACTGCTCCGCGCTCCTGGTGAAACGGCAGCTATCAAGCATGGTGAGTACCACCGGATCGTCAGCGTGTCACCAGATGGCGTTTGGACCTTGTTCATTACGTGGCGCTACCAAGGCACCTGGGGTTTCTTTGTTGACGGGAAGAAAGTCCCGTGGCGCCAGTACCTGGGGGTCAAGTGAACTGCAGCAAATGCGGCGCGTGGTCTGAGGTGCTGGACACCCGGGCCAAAGATGGCGGGCACCGCACGGAGCGCCGCCGCCGGTGCGCCAATGGCCACACCTTCCCCACCATTGAGGTGCATGGGGCGGTGTACTGCAGCGCAAAGCAACGCCAGCGCAACTACCTCGCCACCGTGGCCGAGCGCGTTGCCAAGTTCGCCCGCAACGCTGAAATCGTGCGCCGTCGCCGCAAGCATGGTGAGCCCTTGGATTCCATTGCCAGCGACCTGGGTGTGAGCCGCAGCATGGTGAGCCTGATCGAACGGAGTGCCCCGTGACCCGCGCCAAGTGGATACCGCTGCAGGAGTGGGCCGCCGCTCGCTACTCGCCTGTGCCCAGCATCCACACGCTGCGCCGGTGGTGCCGCGAGGAAAAAATTCATCCGCCTGCTGACAAGGTGGGCGCCGACTACCGCGTGTTGGAGACCGCCGAGAAGGTGGGCGCCGCACGTCCTGACTATGTGCCGCTCACGCAGCGGCTGGGGGTTTGACATGATGAGTCCGTGCCAATGCGGCGTGCGAGAGGCCAGGGACTGCCCCGGCGCTTGGGAGAAGGGCTGCGACCTGGGGGCCAATGAGGCCCATGCGGAAGTGGCAGACCCGGGCTGGCTCTACGGCGCCCAACAGGTGCACGAGGCGGCCAGTGAGTTGATCCGTGTGGCTGCCGAACGCGGCCTCGTGCTCACCATTGAGCAGGAACCTCTGCAGCCTTTCGCAATGGGCCACTACGCGCACCGGGTCACCGTCCGCAAGGCACGCAACTCTGGAGGCCCCCTGTGAGCGACTGCAGCACCTGCAAGCACCTGCACCAGCCGGCTGGTTCGGAACCGTGCCGCACCTGCCCCGGCATCGATGGGCCCGCGGAATCCGCGTGGTCTCCACGCACAGAGGCTACGGGTATCGAGGCCCTGGTTTGCAACGAGATTGCCGCCCGGCAATCCCACGGGATCGCCAAGTACGGCACCACCGTGGCCGACAACCCTCTGGCCCTGCGTCAGTGGTTGCAGCACGCTCTGGAGGAATGCCTCGATCAGGCGGTCTACTTGCGCCGCGCCATTGCCGAGATGGACAAATGAACGCCGCCCGTCACATTGCGATGCTGGAGCGTCGCCTCGCCTACCTGAGCGAACAGCGCAGCAACCCACCCCTGGCGGTGGCCGAGCTTGAAGCACTGCGTTGGGCGCTACCCCTGGTGCGGCCGGTGGCGGCACGCGAAGCGCCGCGGCAGGCTCTAACTGACCCGTGCCCGATGTGTCGAGCGCCTGGCGGGTTCACCTGCGCGCATTTGCCGCTGCGGACGTAGCACCATGCCCGCCCGCCGCAACTTGAAGCGCCGTGATTGGCCTAGGGGCCTCTACGAGACCGCGCCCGGCTATTTCGTGTTCCGCTGGAGCACTTCCGATAGCACTCTGCATCAGGCAGTTATCGGCCGGGTTCCGCTGCAGTTCGCCAAGGATGAGGCCATCGCCGCGCTGGCGGCCCTGAGCGCACGCAAGCCTAGCCTGGTCGCGCGCATCATGGGTGCCAACAACACCATGTCCATGCTGGTGGCCAAGATGCCCGTCGCAAAGATGCCCAACACTGCCAAGACATGGCGCGCACTCGATAAGTTGATCCTCGTCGGCCTGGGCGCCGAGACCCCGGTGTCAAGCGTCCGAGTGATTGACTGCGCAAAGTTGCTGGAGAACAGCAGAGAGCGGGGCCACGAGCGCCAAGCGCAATCGTTGCGAAGTCGCATGGTGCAAATGTTCAAGCGCGCCATGAATCTTGGGTGGGTCGAGCGGAACCCTGCGGAACCCACAGAGGCGCCCTCGCCGCGCATCAAGCGTGACCGCCTCACTCTGGAGCAGTTCAACGCCGTCCTGGCAAAGGCCGAGGATTGGCTGCCGCAGGCGATGCTGCTGCTGCTCGTGACCGGGCAGGACCGTGAGACGGTAGCGCGTATGCACACCAATATGCTACAGACGATCGAGGGCGGTGAATATCTGGTGGTGCAGCGCAACAAGACACGGGCGACCAATCAGCCCGTGGCCATCCCGCTCGACCTCAGCGTGAACGGTTGGACGTTGCGCGAGTTGGTGCAGGCTGTGCCAAAGGGCTACCTCGTCGCCTGGCCTGACGGCAAGCCGGTTTTCGTGCAGCGCATCACCAAGCGGTTCACCGATGCCCGACAGCGCGCGGGCATACCGGACGTGATGCCCAACGGCCAGGTAGCCCCTACCTTCTACGAAATCAAGTCCCTGGCCAAGCGCCTCTACAAAGCCCAGGGCAACGTGGACACGCAGCACCTTTTCAGCCACAAGGATGAGAGGACTGACGCACTCTACGCCGACCCGCGTGGGGTCGAGCCGATCATTGTGAGGATCAAGCCTTGAGCACCCTCCTGCAGTACGTGGGGTACTTCTACTTTGGAGAATGACATGGCGTCCAAGTCCGTGCAAAAACGCCTGGCAGTGCAGATGCCTGACGCGCAGCCGGTGGCGCAGATTGAGCGCGACGGCCTGGTGTGGCTGGATACAAACCCGCACCGGCTGCCGATTGGGACCAAGCTCTACACGGCCCCCGCCCAGGCAGTGCAGCCAGCACCGCAGCCCGGATGGTGCCAATCCTGTACCCCGGATGTCTGCCCGGGGTGCGGGCCGTATAAGTCAGCGCCGCAGCTACAGCAATACGACCAAGGGTGGCTTGACGGCTACCGACACGGCGCGTGGGCAAATACTGTGCCAGCGCCGAAGGAGAGCGAATGATCTACACCACACTCAACCGCATCCGTGCGAACTATCCGTGCCCAACAGGATGGGCAAAGCTCCTGCGCGGCCTGGGCAAGACCACCGCGGACGACGAGCCGCTGGGCTTTGACGCGATCCTGCGCATCAATGGCGCTGATGACGCGCTGTGGTGCCTGCGTGTAGAGCCGCAGCATGACCGACTGTGGCGCGCTGTCGCTGTGCGGTGTGCCAGGCAAGTGCAGCATCTGATGACCGATCCGCGCAGCATCACCGCGCTTGATGTCGCCGAACGGCATGCTCACGGCGAGGCGACCGATGCCGAACTGGACGCATCCAGAGACGTAGCCTGGGCTGCGGCCAGAGACGTAGGCTGGGCCGTAGCCAGGGCCGTAGGCTGGGCCATAGCCTGGGCTGCGGCCAGAGGCGCAGCCAGGGCCGTAGCCATGAAGTGCGCTGGGGAAATCTTGCTGTCTGCAGTCTCGTCGTGCCACGCTGATCCGGGCTGTCTCGGCATCACCGCTGCGCCCACCACCGACAAGGGGCAGGGATGATCTACGACCCTGACTATGCCCGCGCCTACAGCATCATCCGCTGTCTCGCGTGGAGCTATGGCTACGCCGCCTGCCTGCATGGCAGCTTCACCCGCGATCTTGATGTGGTGTTGGTGCCCTGGGTCGAAACCACCGCACCACCCGAGCCCGTCATCAACATGATCGCCGAGCAGACCGATACCAAGGTGAACGGGGCGCCCGGAGACAAGCCGCATGGCCGCAAAGCGTGGACGCTGCTGTTCAAGGGCTTTGGCGATCCGCGTTGGATTGACATCAGCGTGATGCCGCGAGTCGTGCCGGCTGCGCCCACCACCGACAAGAAGGAGTGAGGGATGGTTACCAAATACCCGCAGTACCGCGTGACGCAGTGGATTGACACCAGCGAAGAAGCGATGAATCAGCCTATGGCGACCATCATCTACGGCGTGCAGACGATGCGCGAGAAGGGCGGCAAGTGGATGCACTGCGCTATGGGCTCGAAGCCAATGCACTACGACACGCACGACAAAGCCAGCGCTGCTATTGCATCCCTGTGCGCTGACGATGCCGCCCAGGCTGCGCCCACCACCGGGGAGTGAGCATGAACCGCACCCAGCACCCTAGTAACAACGATGTTATTGGCGCTCCCCCAGGCATGAGCAATGACGAGTGCTTCGCCCTGCCCATCACGCGCCTCCAATACAGCGACGGCGCCCCTGCGGTGGCTAGCTACTGGACGCACCCGCCGCTGATGTTGGGCGTTGATGGCGACGGTGAAATTTAGCTATTGACGACTAGGTTAGTTACCGTTAATATTCATGCAATAACTACTGCCTACCGACTGGAGAACGTCATGGGATACGAAGTAAGCTGCCGCCGTATCTACGGCCCAAAAGACCTCTACTGCAACGGCAGCGGTATCAGCGTGCTGTGTGGCACGTTTGCCGAAGCCGAGACGACCTATGAAGGTTTTTGCAAGAACGACGCGGGCTACCCGGCCGCGGTGTTCCTGTTTGGCCTCGGTATGCACGTCATCAAGCAATCCGGGCCGAACTTGGTGGATGTGGAGCGCGCCCAACGTGCGGCATGGGGTCGGCGCCAGCAGCAAGCTGGGGGTGCCCTTCCAGTGGAGGGCTAAGGAATGACCTTGCTCACCTCACCGGCTGCATCGAACTCGCATATGAACGGCTCGCGGCCCGAGTACCCACCCATGCGGTTCTTGCTGTTGACGATGAACCGGGCGTTGCGGCCACTGTTCAGGTCAACAACCATCGGCTCAGTGAAGCGTGCGCTCTCGGGGTCGATGAGCTTGGCCAGGATCGCACCTTTGCACTTGTCGAGCGCCACCTGCTCAGCGGTGGGCGGCTTGCTGCAGCCCGTGGCCAGCAGTGTGATGAGCACAAGGAGATAGCGCATGGCGCAACAGATTACACCGATTTCCCCCGAGGACGTTATTTTGTGGCCCGATGGAACGTGGTGCCTGCGTGCAGACTTGGCGGGCTATTCCTACATGAGCGACGACTATCTGGTCATCGCCTTTGGGTCACCTGAGTGGGACGCTCGTGCGGCGGAGTGGGAATAGCGGATATGCACTTGATGTGCATTTGATGTGAAAAGGCCGGGCTACGTCATATTGCCGGTGCAGACGAAAAGTACACCCATCGCCGGCTTCTGCCGCCGGAATTTCTTAAATAGATCAAGCACTTAGCGATCTCTACACAGGATTAACGGAATGCCGCACGCTTACAAACCGCCCCGTGACGAATCAAGCACTTACGGAGGGGAAGTACATCACGATAAACCGTTCACTGCAGACGAGTGGCTGAGCATGACCGCTGCTGCGCTCGACCGTGCTACCTTGGCCAGCAAGGTCTCGGGTGGCCCCCACGCTGACGCCCATGCATGGTGGGCCTCGCGGGATGACGCCCGCGCCGCCGAGAACACCGTGGTGGCCAACCTTGTGGCCGCCCACGCGCGCCTGGCTGCCGCCGATGCGCTGGCCGGGCGCTACGTGGACGCCCGCGTGCCGTGCCCCTCACAGGCGGCCACCATCTTGGAAGGGATGGGCTACTGCTGGACGGATCAACACGGGTGGCTGGCCCCCGCACCTCGGGGTGTCCTCGATGCTCCGCTGGATGTAACCGTCTCGGTCGGTCGGAACAGCGGAACCGTCTTCAGGCCCGGTGTACCAGTGCGGGCCCTGGTCGAGCACCTTGAGCAACTGGCCAACAAGCTGGAGCGCGTGCAGAGCGCCCACACTGCGGCCGATGACGTGCTGACCACGATTCTCAGTGGTGTCGCGGTCAGCAACGAGGCGATGTGTGCCGCTCGCAACGGTCTGCGGCAGGAATGAGCGCGCTACCCCTTCCCCCACCGGCCTGGTCAGCGGGCCAGCGCCTCATCGCCGGCCTGTCATACGCCGAGGTGCTGGCCGATCTGGACTTTGAGACCGCCAGCGAGGCCGGTGCCGTGTGGCAGCCGCAGGATCGCAAGTGGTGCCCGCTTCCCAACGCTGCCAAGCGGGGCCTGCCCACGGTCGGCGCGGCCCTCTACGCGCGCCACCCGAGCACTAGGGTGCTGACTCTCGCCTACGACCTCAAGGATGGCCAGGGCCGGCGCCGGTGGCGCCCCGGGCTGCCCGAGCCCATCGACCTGTTCAACCACATTCAGGCCGGCAAGCTGCTGGAGGCGTGGAACGTGGGTTTTGAGTGGCAAATTTGGGCCTGGGTCTGCCACGCGCGCATGGGCTGGCCGGCGGTGCAGCCACACCAATGGCGCTGCGCAATGGCCAAGGCCCGCAGCTACTGCCTGCCCGGCGGCCTGGACAACGCCGGCACGGTGCTGGCCCTGCGCACGCAGAAGGACAGCGACGGCAAGCGCCTGCTCGACAAGTTTTCGCAGCCGCGTAACCCCACCCAGGCCGACCACCGCCTGTGGGTGCTGCCGGTGTGGACGCCCCAGGAGGCCGAGGCCCTAGCCCTCCAATATTCCACTGAGGAATTCCCGGGCTACGAAGCCAAGCAGTGGGGCCGCGCGCACGTCAAGTGGCTCAAGGTGCTGGCCGAGGATCACGCCGACACGCTGCGCCTGCTCGACTACAACGAGACCGACATTGCGGCCGAGGCCGAGGCCAGCGGGCTCATCCCCGACCTCGACCCGGTTGAACTCGGCTACTGGCAGGATGACCAGACGATCAACCGGCGTGGCGTGGCCATCGATGTGGCCGCCATGCACTCCTGCATCTCGATCATCGAGCAGGCGCACGAGCAGTACAACGCCGAACTGCAAGCCCTCACCGGTATCGACGCGGCCAGCAAGGTCGCGCAGATCGTTGGCTTTCTGCACGGGCTGGGCGTCCACATGGATGGGCTCGATGAGGACGCGGTAGATACCGCCCTCAAGCTGGAACTGCCGCCGGTAGCTCGCCGCGTGCTGGAAATCCGCGCCGCGGTGGGCAGTGCGTCGGTCAAAAAAGTCTTTGCGATGCGCAACATGCTGTCTCCCGATGGGCGGCTGCACGACCTCTATCTGTGGGCCGGTGCTCGCACGGGGCGTCCCACCGGCAGCGGGCCGCAACCGACCAATCTGCCACGCTCTGGCCCACCGGTGGTGCGCTGCAAGCACTGCGGCCACAGGCACCGACCGGACGCCGTGGAGTGCCCCTGGTGCCGCTTCCCGTGCCCGCCGGGCCGCAAGCCCGACGAGTGGAGCCCCGAGGCCGCCGAGGACGCTCTGGCGGTGCTGCACAGCAGATCACTGGCCTACGTCGAGCACGTCATGGCCGATGCGATGGCGGCGGTGGCCGGGGTGTTGCGAGGGCTGTTCATCGCCAAGCCTGGCACACGCCTGGTCAGCAGCGATTTCACCGCGATCGAGGGCGTGGTGGTGGCGGCGCTGGCCGGTGAGCAGTGGCGCATCGATGCCTACGCTCAAGGCGCCCCGATGTACCTTCTATCGGCTGAACGGATGTTCGGGGTGCCCGTGGCCGAAATGGTGACCTACGCCAAGGAAAACGGAAAACACCACCCGCTGCGTCAGAAGGGCAAAGGCGGTGAGCTTGGCCTGGGGTTCGGTGGCTGGATTACCGCGCTGCGCCAGTTCGGTGTGGATGGCACCGACGACGAACTGAAGGACACCGTGCTCAAGTGGCGCGATGCGAGCCCGGCGCTGGTGCACCTGTGGGGTGGCCAGAACCTGGGCCCGCGTGGTCGCTGGTCGCCATGCATGTTCGGCCTGGAGGGCATGGCCCTGCAGGCGGTGCAGCGCCCGGGTGAGCGTCAGCAGGTGCTGCGCCTGGATGGTCAACCCTCGGGCATCTCCTACCAGTGCCAGGGTGATGTGCTGCACTGCACGTTGCGCTCGGGCCGCAGCATCGCCTACCACCGGCCGCGCATCACCCAGGCTACCGAATCTTGGCGCGGCCTGCAGTTGTCTTTCGAGGGCTGGAACAGCAACCCCAAGAACGGGGCAATGGGCTGGCAGCGGATGAACACATACGGGGGCCGGCTCTGCGAGAACGTGGTGCAGGCCACGGCACGCGATATTCAGATGAACGCCATCCACCTGCTGGAGCAGGCCGGCTACCCCATCGTGATGCACACCTACGACGAGGTGGTGGCCGAGGTGCCCATTGGCTTGGGAAGTGTCAAGGAACTGGAGGCGATCATGGCCCGGCTGCCGGCCTGGGCCGAGGGTTGGCCGATCAGCGCCGCCGGGGGTTGGGAAGGCCCGAGGTACGTGAAAGCATGACCCAAGTAGAGCAACTGCTGGCACTGCTGGCCGACCAGCCGATGACCACGCAGGAGATGGCCGAGGCGGTGGACTTCTCAGCGGGGTATGTCCGCACGCTGGCGTCTTACCTGCACGCTCAGTGGTTTACCCCGAGGTGCCGTGGTGTCAAAGGTACGCGCACTCGCAAGCTCAAGCAAATTTATATCCAGTCGTGGCGGCGCGATGACGACACCACCGGCATCCACACGCGGGCGGTCTACGCTGTCGGGTCGCATAAGGACGCGATCAAACCACCCAAGCTGACCCGCACTGAGCACAACACCCGCCACCGCGAGAAAAAGCGCCGTGCGGTATCCACTGTGTGGGCGCTGGCTATTCCTTTGGATGATCGTCGGCTAACGGCCCGGGTGCGGTCACGCCCCACCGCTTCTCTGCCACCTGCTCTGCCATAGCGAGAGCGCGCGTGCCCATGTGGCCGGCAATGCCAACCAGGCTGGCAGTGAGCAGCGGGTTGAACCCTTGCCACTCGCAGAGCCAGAAGCACAGCAAGCCCGCCAGGGCGCTGGTGGACAGTTCGCCCACCAAGCTCATCAAATGCCACGCCTGCACTGTGCCGGCGCGTACCTTTGCACCCCAGGAGACCAAACCGCCAAGCAGAGCCACGGCGAGCACCAGCCCGTACTGCCGCAGCGGGTAGCTCAACGGGTCTTTGATGGGTTCGGCCGCGTGGGCTTGCATGGCCAGGGTGAGGGCAGCAAGCCACAGGGTGATGCGTTTCACGTCAAACCTCCACGGTCACGAGGGTCAAGCTGGGGGCGCTCCCCTCGATCGCGCCGGCCCGGATGAACACGTTGGTCGCAACCGTGGCCTCACCGCGAACGATTACTTGAGCGCCGCCTGGAAACTCAACTGTAGACGCCCCACCACCCGAGGAAATAACGCGGCCGACGAGCAGCGGCGGTGCGGGAGTGAGGCGGCGAAATTGGGCGAAAAGGTTAGTTGACATGGGTTTCTACCTTGATCGTTTGCCATACCTCGGACAAGGCCACATCCACGCTCACCGAACGTGCCAGCCCCAGGCGCACCGTTGACCCGTCCGTGTAGCGCACGAACTGGCCGGGGCGGATGACACCCGACTCGGCCAGCACCGGCATGCGTAGGGTCACGTAGGCGATGCGCCCCGTGTCGGCCAGCACCGGCAGGCCCCGCTGGCGCGCAGCGTTAACATGCGTGATGAGCGGATCGGTGACCATCTGCGCGACCACATCACCGGCGGTGCCCGTGCGGGTCACGCGGCCCAGCACGCCCGTATTGGTGCCCGACACATAGACCCGGTTGTAGCGGGCTTTTTCCACCCACTCAATGCCCTCGCGTGTCATCACCGCGGCAGGCACTTCAATGTCGGGCGAGACGCTACCCCAATCCCACGGAGCGACCGGGTAGCGTGGCAGCACCGTGATGCTGCTGGCGCTGGCGTGCGGCTGCACGTAGCCGCCGCCGGCCGCCGCAATGGCCAGGGCCGCCGAGATGGGTGTGCCCTGGTGTGACCATACACCGCCCGGTACGCTCCAGGCAGTGAGGTGCCAGTCAGCCGTCCAACCGGTAGGCAGCGCCTGGTTGAGCAGTTGCTGCGAGGTGAGCGTGCTGCCGGCGCTGAAGACCTGCAGGGCCGAGTAGGGAGCATCAAGCACTGCGGTCTTGCCACGGCCCTGCACGCGCACGCTGGCCTGCCCAAACGTGCGATCCCGGCCCAAGCTCTCAGCGATCAGGCGGAACGCCGTGCCATTCACCACCGCCTCAAGCTCCACCGGCTCGCCCTCAGTGCTGGGCTCAATGAGCGAGAGAGCATCCGCCGGCAAGCTGGCCGAAAAGCCCCAGGCCCAGCTATCCACATCCAGGCTCAGGCTCAGGCCAAAGCACGGGATGCTCACATCGCCCACAACTCGCCGCAGCGTGGTGGTGTTGGTAACCATGTAGACCCTCCTGACCGGCACGAACTTGATTGCCGTGCGCCGGCATGCAAAAACCAGAGCCGCAAGACCGGTGTGTGTCTCGCGGAAGATCAGCCCGACTGCACCGCCCGGGTCGGGCAGGTAGCACGGTGTGGCGGGCGCCGGGCCGACCGTGGGGGGAACCCAGGGCCCTCCGTGGCTGACGACCAGCGTGCCGGCCCGCCACGAGGCACGAGCCGCCCGGCCTGACCGCTGGCCCGCCGAGGCTGAGGTGACGGTGAGCGTGTTGATGGGCCGCCCGCCCGCCCAACGTGCGGTGGTCACAGGGTAGGCAGCGATCCCCGTGCGCCAGCCGGCGACAATTGAACGCTGAGTGGCGGCAGCCTGGCGCGACGGAACGACCCACTCCGCCCTCAGCGTGAGCGTTTGCTGCCACGAGGAACCGGTGGCCTCTCTTGCGGGCGTGGTCCACCGCCAAGCGGTAGCGGTACGGCAGGCGACTGCCCCTGTGCGTGCCCACGGCAGGCCGATTGCAGGGGCCGCAAGGGCGCCAGCAGCCCACGAAGCACCCCACGCCTTACCTTTCCCCTGCGCTGGCTGCCACGGGGCTGCCACGGGGGCCGGCGCAGTACCCGCCGCCCGCGCCCAGGGTGCACCAATAGCGAGCCGCAGCGCCCCGCTGGGTGGGTCGGGGGTAGGCGGCGGTGCACCGGTGTAGCCGAACAACAGCGCGACCGCGCCGCCCGGCTGCGGGCCCAGCGATTGCGAGAAGCGCAGGTCGGTCACACCACCGCCATTACTTTGTCTGCCACTACTGCGTTGTAGAGGCGCGTGTGGTCATCGCTCAGAATGATGTACTCGGCCAAAGCCAAGTTGGCAAACTCAAACGTGCCGTCATCGTTGCTCCAAACTTCACGCACGACCCGCGCCGTGGTGGTGTTGAACAGCCGCACCCGGCGGCGCACGGGCGTAGCGGGGGTGCCGTCAATGGCAACAGTGCCAGCCACCCGGTACTGGCCCCCGTCCGCAGCATCGTGCCGAATGACCTGGCCAACGACACCCATCGTCGAGGACATGCCGGCGGGCCAGTTGGTATTGAGGCGGGACACCTCCCCTGCCCTTGTGACGACCGGCGCAGTAAACCCGCTGAACACCGTGGTGGCCGAGGCAGTGAGTGTCAGCGTGGCATAGGGCGCGAGCGACACCCACGTCACGCCATCGTCCGAATATTGCAGGAGTGCCCACGCTGAGCATGAGGCAATGGCGGCCGGCTGCGTGTGGGCGACCTCTACCACCGTCACCGGGGTGCCGAAGTCGTACCCCGCCCAATGCCCGCCGACCCCTGCTGCGCTTGACCACTCTGTCGCGGTGCTGTTGTCAAAGACGTTGGCGGCGGCCCCCGTGGTGGTCCCGGAAACAACCGGTGTACCCCCCACGCACATATCGGCACCACCCACAGAGCCACGCATTTCCAACTCGGCAATACCTGCCCGAGCGTTTGAGTTGGCGGTGTCCAGCAGCAACCGCCAGTAGCGATGCGCGCCCATGATTTACGCCCAGGGGCCGGTCAGGTCGAAGGCGGCCATGCCGTAGGAGCCGGCCTGCTGAAACCCCGTCATCAGATAGCTCTTGGTGCTCCCCGTGAAGCCGCTCAAGACTTGCCGGTTCATGTTCGCTGCAAGCGCCCCCACCGAAAAGTTCACCAGCGGCTCGGCCAGGCCCCGGAACGCACCGCGCAGGGGGTACACCATGACCGAATTGTTTTCTGCCGCGAGCACCTGCAGCGACAGCGGCAACCCGCTGTCCACAGGGCTCGGGTATGGGGCTCCGTGTGCTCCCAGCATCCCCGCGCCAGGAGTTACTGACACCGCGTAGATCGCAGTCCCGACCCCGGAGTACGGACGTGACAAGACGCACGCATTGCTACTGGAAAACACCCCCAGCGACTGCCCGGACCCTGGAGAAAACGAACTCGTCCCCCCAGCCGAGGTGCTGCCCGACAAGAACGCGCCATAGGCATCGGGAGACCGGAAGGATGCGAGGTCTCCGAAACCATAGATGCCGGTGGGCAACTGGTTGAAACTGGACGCCGGGTAGGTAGAGCAGTCGCTGAACAGGTAGAACGTCCGCGAGTCCCCGACGATCACCCATTTTTTGGCGGTGGTGCTGTTGGCCCCTTTGGTCCAGTAGAACCCGCCACTCAATTGGGTGTCGGTTGGCGCCGGCCCGGTAAACGTGTTGAGGTCCGACCACGCCTCGACCATTCGGACACGCGCCGCATCGACCGTGGCGATGCCCGCACCCGTGTCGTCAATGCGCAGGCCCATTGCCGTTGCGGCCGAGTCGCTGCGCTTGTAGATCGACACGTTGGCCGAATTGAGGTCACGCAGCCAACCCAATGGCGAGCGTTTGGCGGTGATCGACCCCGAGATGGTGCCATCGGCCACGCCAGGCGCGGGGAAGGTGAACGATCCGGAACCGGTGACTGTGATGAGCTTGCGCCCGTTGATGGCCGAGGTTCCTGCACCGGCAATATCGACCATCTTCTGCGTGGTGTAGCCGTGGCTGGCCAGTGTGACCGTGGCCACTCCGCCAGCCACACTGATGGCCAGTCCCGACTTGGGATTGAACCCGGTCACCAGGCAAGCGTAAAGGACCGCATCGAGCGAGCCTGCAGCGTTGTTGAGAGTGGGGGCACCCGTCTCGGTGTCGTCAAACCAGACAATTTCGTTGGCCATGTATGCCTCGCGTTATGCGTTGAGGTCGCCGCGCACGGCGAGGGTGAGGGAATCGGGTGTGCTGCTGGGCGCGCTAGGCAGCACCGCACGGGCCACCCACACGGGGGCGTTGGCGCCAGTCGTGTTGAAGCGCAGCACGTTGCCTGCTGCCCAGCCCGACCCCCAGCCCATCTCAGACAGGGTGAAGTAGGGCTGACCCGTGGCAGGGTTCGTGGGTGCCAGCGCGCTGTTTACCGACCCCGTGGCGATCTGGCCCACGCTCTCACCCACCACACGGTAGGTGGTACTGGTGAGGAAAATGAGGGCCCATCGCTCGCTGATAGCCCCTGCGTTGTTGACCACGATGGGGTTGGCCAGTTGCTGGTACTGCGGTGCGATCACGCTGCCGATTCGCGCATCCGCCCAGGCCGCCGTCCACGATTCTTGGCTGAAGGCCGCGCCCGTGCTGGCTTGCAGATCGCCCAGCAGCAGCATGCTCGACACCAGCGTGCCCGAGGGGAACGCTTTGGTCAGTGCGCGGTTGAAGGTCAGTCGAGTAGGCGTGGACTGCGGGGCGCTGGCGGTGCCTGGGGTGGCATAGGAGCCGCTGGATACCAGGGTGACAGGGGAGTGGCTGGTGATTGCCGCAGCAATGCTGCTGTCCCCGGATAACGAAAAAGTTGCAGAGCCTGCAGCCAGGTTGACGTTGAACAGCCGGAAAGAAGCCCCAGCAGTATCGATGTAGTAGGTCAAATCGGTAATGTCCTGGCCCGTCCGACTGATGACCCGAATGCTGCCCACATTAGTCCGACCGCAGTACATCGTCAGCCCGGTGCTCAACGTGAACGGCGCCGTGGCCTGCGACGACCCCGAGCCCGTCGAGCCACCGCTTTTCTCACCGTAGCCGGTACGCGAGCAGGCCACCACTTCCTCAATGCTGTGGCGCACCTTGACCGGTTGAGCCCAGCCAGTGATGCTGGTCACGGTGACGATGCCTGTTGACAGGTTGACCGTCCAGCCCGAGAGGATGCTTGCGCCATTGGTGTCGATCAGGCGCACGTCAGACAGGCCCGTGCGCCCCACGTTGATCGTGTTGCCATTGGTATAGGTAGCGGCGGCCACATCGGCGCTGTGTCGCAGCACCAGACCGTCCCCTGAGCGAAACCCGATGGCGCGTCCAGCAGGCAGCATCGCCGATGCGTCAATGCCGATCTGCGCGGCAGAACCGGCCGCCGCCCCGAGTTGCTTGGGCACCACCGGCACCAGCAACGAATCAACATCGCAGTAGGTTGCCCCGATGGACAGCGCGCCCGTCACGGGCCGCGTGGTGGACAGACGTGGCGACGAGAGGCTGGGCACACCCCACTGCGCCCCGAGTGTGTAGGTTGTGCCCGAGGTCAGCGCCAGGGTGCCGTCATAGCTCACCGCGTAGATCGTGTCACCTGCCACCGTGCTGGAGAAGCCACCCGTGTCACCGGTCACCAGTGTGGCCGAAGTGAGCAGCACAGGGGTGGAGACGCGCCCGTCCCCCTGGGTCATATAGACCACCGTACCCTCGGACGGCGGTGCCACCCCCGCCGGGCATTTGATGCGCGAATAGAGGTAGGGTGAGGAAGCCCATACCCAGCCGCCGGCTGCTGCGGGCTCCCAATGCGACACCTGCAGACGGGCCAGCAGTTCCTCGCGGCTCTCGGTGGCGCTCGACCCCAGCAGCGCCCATGCACCCACATTGGTGTCGTCGGGCATGTCGTCGAGGATGACGTGGGCGCCCAGCATCGTGTCCGTGCCGCTGTTGAGAACGGCGGGGAACACCTTGCGTAGCGCCAGGCGGCCAAAGGCCCTGTCGGTGCTGGACACGTCGGGGAAGACGTTGTTTTCGGCGCCGTCCTGCACTGCGGTGCCGGTCATCGGACCGCCGCCGTTGGCATCGTCGTTCATGCGGGCACTGGCCAGCAACTTGATGTCAGAAATGGTGATGGTGGGCATGCTTCAAAGCTCCATGAATCGCAAGGTGGCGCGGTAGAAGTCGCCGCTCTGCACGTCCGCGTAGAACACCACCGGGCTCGCATCGATGGCGGTGTCTTGGTGTCGCCAAATGACGGTGTGGCTGACGCCTCGGTAGTTGAGGGTCAACTGCTGGCCCGGGATGAGTGCCCACACGCGGCATTGGTCCAGGGCGGCGCGGGTGAGCCACCCGGCCTGCTCATCGCTGGCCGCGAGCGTGATGGGCCTGCCGGCCACCCGGGCGGCGGCCTGCACGATGACCGCGCCGGTGATGGTGCGCTGCACGGTCTGCTCGACCGGGGCCCAAGCAAACTCATCGCTCCAGGCAAGATCAGCGCTCAAGGTGACGGTGGTGGTGCCGTCGCTCAGTGTGGTCATCCGCCGCTCCTGGCCGACGCGGCGGCGAGTTGTTGAAGCATTGCCTCAAGCCGAGCAGCATCGGCGTCACTGGCCACGTTGATGCTGGTGCTGCCCATACCGGTGAGGTTGATGTTGACGGTACGGGTGCTGCTGGCCGCCGGGGCGGCGCTAGGCTCCGTTGCCACAGGGCTTTTGACACCCGGCACGGGGGTCAGGCTTGCCTGCGCTGTTTGAAGTGCAGCCAACGCTCGGGTCAGTTCCTCCTGCAGTGCGCTTTGACGGGCACCCGTAGTTGCTGCGCTAACCCCGGTCGTAGAAAAATACTTGCTGTAGTTCTGAACCTTGTCAGATGCGAGCAGATACGCAGACAGGGCGGCATCGAAAGTGGCCTGCGCGCTGTTCGCTTGCTGGCGCGCTGCAAGGGGGTCAGCAGTTCCATTGCTGGCAGTCAGCCGCTGACCGTCTGCGCCCAGGGTAAACTTTTCAGCGTCGTACTGCGTTGACTTGAGGGCGCTTCCGTACCGGAGCGCAGCGTCTGTTGCCTTCTGAGCCGAGTCAGCCACATGGTCAAAGCCCGCAGCCATCTGCTTGGTGTTTTTCAGTGTCAGGTCCGCCGCCTGCACGGTAGCCTTACCATTCTCATCAATCTGGATGGTGGCACCGCGAATAGCAGCCTCGACCTTGACCCACTCGGGCACGATGCCGCGGTTGGCATCGATTGCCTTGGTAGCGAGATTGACGAACGCCTGGCCAACTTCGCGCTCAGTGGCCTGCCCGCCCACCTTCAGGCGCTCGTATGCCTCCAGCGATGCCTTCACACCCGCGTCGGCGCCGCCGCCGATTTTGTCTTTCAGTTCAACGCCCAGGAGCCTGGCGTCTTTGGCGGCCTGCGACATTGCGGGAGACAGTTCAATGACCCGACTTTTGATGCGTAGAAGCTCTCGCTCTGCGTCAGGGCCCAGCAGCAGGAAAGCGTCTCGGGCGCGCAGCACTTCCGCTTTCAGAAACTCCAATTCCTCTTTGGTCTTGGCGGCCTCGATCTGCTTGTCTAGGGCAGCGCTCAACTGAGGACTGGCTTTCTCAGCGGAAACCCCGAGAGCCTTCAACGTGGTGATGACACCATTGATGGCGCCCACCTGCTTGAAGTAGTCGTCGCTGATGCCAGTCTGCAATTCGCGTAAATCAACACCGACCTTCAGGGACTGTTCAAGGGCTCCGCGGTAGAGCCCTTGCGCCTGCGCTGCCCGCGTGGTCGCTACGGTGACTTGCTCCTGGGTGACCCAACCGTCCCGCTGGCCTTGGGTCAAACGAGCCAGTTCCTTCTCTGAGGCAGTCCAGGCGTCTTTCAGTTCCTTGATGCGGGCGGTGTTGTTCCGAGCCGCCTCAGCAGCAAAGTTGCTGGCCTCCGCCAGGGCACGCTCTTTGACCGTAGCCGCAGCAGTCTGCTCGGATGCAGCTTGCTGGGCGGCCAGCTTCTCGCGGGTGACCTTCAGGGCCTCAAGGTCTGCCACAGTGGACTTTTTGGCCTGGTCTTCCTTGTCCTCCAGTACCTTAAGCAGCGCTTGCTCCCCTGGGGCGAGGCGGCCTACAAGGTCTAGCTTTTCACGCAGGCTATCAAGTTGCGCCTGGTCAGAGGCCAACAGGCTGCCCTTGACGGCGATTTCGCGCTCCATGCGCGTCACCAGGCCCTCGGTGGCAACAGCCTCGGCCTTGCGTGCCTTGGCCTCTGCCTCCAGCGCCACCACGTTGTCGGCACGGGCCTTTGCAGTGGCCTGGAGCTTGTCGCTCTCACGACCCGTCAGGTCGGCGACAGCCACGCTGGCGTCGCCCACATCCTTGACTGCCTTGACGTGCTTCTCAGCGTTGACAGTGGCCTCGTTCAGGGAATGTGCGAGTTCCCCATAGCGCACCTTTGCCTGGACCAGGGACGCCTCGGCCGCGCCATGCTCTTTGGCGGCCAGTGCTGTCTGCTCGGCCTGGTACTTGGTGTACGCGGCTGCCTGCTTGGCAGCATCACCGAACCCGAGCATGCCGGCGGCAGCTTTCAGGATGGCGGGGCCAAACTGAATCATGGCCAGCCCGGCAGCCAGAAGCAGGCCGGGCAGCCCACCCATCACTGCCAGGACTCGGGCCCCGGCAGTAGCAAGCGCCCCCTTGGCAACCGTGAGGGTATTGGCGGCGACGGCAGCCGCCGTGACCCCCGTGGTCATTCCTGCAGTTGCAGCAGTTTGGGCTGCGGCATTGCGCACTGCGGCGGCAGCCGCAATATCGGACGCAACAGCGGCGGCGCGCGTGGCGACTGCCTTCTCGGTGGCGGCCACACTGGCGCGGGTAGACGCTGCAGCCTCTGCGGTGGACGCCTCGGCCGAGCGCAGTGCTGCGGCTGCGGCTGCATCGGTGGCCGCCTTGAGGCCGAGGAAATTGGACGCGAGGGCCAGCAACTTGCTGATGGCCAGGGCCTCGAACATCACCACGGCGGCCTTGCTGACCACACCGAAGTTGCTGGCCAAGCCGTCCAGTACCGCGCCGAGGGCCTTGACCGCTCCCGAGTCGCCGATCTGCCGGTACGCCTCAACGAACTTGTTGCCCAGGCGCTCCATCGACGCACGCAGGCCTTCCACGCGGCCGCCAGGGGCAGCAAGCGTGTCCATCGCCTTGGCCAGGGGGCCCAGGGCCTCGCTTGTGAGCAGCTTGCCCGACTCGACCAGCTTGACAAGTTGGGGCTCGGTGATGCCCAAGCCCTTGGCCAGCAGAGACAGTGCGCCGGGCAACGACTCGCCCAACTGGCCGCGCAGTTCCTCCATGCTGACCGTGCCCTTGTTGGCCATCTGGCTCAGGGCATTGAGGATGTTCCCCACCTTGTCGCTGCTCAGGCCCAGGTTGCCGGCAGCATTGGCGGTGGACTCGAAAACTCGCTGCACGAGGTCAGTGCTAACCCCTGCGCTTTTTGCCGAAGCAGCGAACTTGGTGAACGCCTCGCCAGTGGTGGTCACGTTCAGGCCGGCGGCCTCGGACACGCGGCGCACAAAATCAATTTGCTTGCCTGCTTCTGCGGCGGACCCGTAGACCGTGGTGAGCACGCGGCGCATGCTGTCCAGGGCGATATTGGCGTCAAGGATGGGCTTGACTGCAAAGCCGACCGTGGCCACCGCAGCGCTCAGTGCACCAAAGCGGTTGACCAACGACAGCACCGATGCATTCATGCGCTCCAGCAGCCCCGTGGCTGCCGGCAGTTGCTGCATTTCCTCACGCAGTTGCTGCATGCGGGCCGCGGCTGAGCCGGTGGCACGCTGGAGGTCATAGGCGCTGATGGCACCCGCCTTGAACTGCGCTTCAAGATATGTGAGCGCCCGGCCGGTCTGCGAGATTTCAGCCTGGATCAAGGCCACGCTGCGCACGCCGGCCTGGCCGAACGCCTTGGGCAGTGCATCGGCAGCCTGTTGGGCGGCGGCGGCCAGTTGCTGGAGGGCGTCGGCCTCGGCCTTGATCTGCGCAGCAGTGTTCTGCTGGTAGGCGATACGACGGATATTGGCCAGCGCGGTCTGGATTCGCTCGGCCTGGGCTTGCTCGGTATTGAGCAGGGCCTGCGCTTCGGCCTCGGCCTTGATCTTGGCGGCAGCATCCTGCTGGTAGGCCAAACGGCGAATTTCCGCCAGGGCCTGCTCAGACTTCTCGGCTTGGGCTTGGGCTTGGGCGAGGTCACGCGCCGCCTCCGCCTCCGCCTTGATCTTGGCCGCGTTGTTTTGCTGATAGGCGACTTTGCGAATTTCCGCCAGGGCCTGCTCAGACCGCTCGGCCTGGGCAGTGGCCTGTGCCAACTTCTCAGCAGCGTCCGCCGCTTCCAGCATCCCGACGCGGTTTTTCTCAGCCGCGGCAACCACGGTGGTGAGGGTGCTGGCCAGTCGGCTTTCCTCACCGGTGAGGTCGGCCACATTGACACCGGCAAGGCGGGCGGCCTCTGCAGCCTCGCGCAGTGCGCTCGACCGCTTGGATTCGGCGGCCTGATTTTCTGCCAGGCTTTTGGCGGCTCGCTGGTGGGCGTCCGCGAGAGTGCTTTCCTCCTTGGCTGCTTCGCGCGTGGCGGCAGTTGCCTCGGACAGGTCTTTGCGCTTGGCACGCAGTTCGGTGCCCAGGTCAAGAATGTTGAGTTTGGCCCGCTTGACGGATGCGGCGTACTCGTCAGTGTCCTTGGTAGCCGCGCTCGCCTCCAGGCGCTGGCGGCGCAGGGCATCCCGGGCATCGTCCTGCGCGCCCTTGACGCGAACCACCTCATCGGCGGCCTTTCGTTGAGCATCACGCAGTTCGTTGGTGGCGGCGGCCTGCTGGCGGTAGGCGGCACCGGCGCCCTCGGCAATCGTGGCCGAGTTGCGCAGGGCTGCACCGGCCGCGTCCACCTCGGCGGTGAGCGCCTTGAAGTTGTCAACGGTGCGGGCTTGCCCGGCGAGCGTGTCAAGCTCCGTGGCCAGCCGCTCAAACTCGGGGGCGGCGTCGGTGCCTGCTTTGCCCAGGGCCCTGACCTGCGTGGCCAGGGCCTTGATTTCGCCCTCCCCCGAGGTGTTGGCCTTGATGGTCAGGCTAACGTCGCGGGCATTGGTCGCCATGTGTGTGCCCGTGCAGGAGGGTAGGCGCCCCCGAAGGGGCGTCGGTCAAGTCAATCAGCCTCGCGGCAGACGAACCTCAAACGGTTCGTTCTTGCCCACCGGGGTCTTGAGACGCCCCGACAGCGGGATTTCGTTGAACTTGTCCGAGAGGAAATCGAAAGCTGCCGAGGATGACAGAACCGCCTCGTAGCACTCGACCACCGCCGGTGCGCCATCGGCCATGTTCACGCCATCAAACAGAATTTGCGCGCGCAGTTGGGAGTTGGTCACGCCCTTGATGCGTGAGCCGTTCACCGTGGCGGCCACATAGTCCACCTTCAGGCTCTGCAGGTTGGTGATGGCGCCACCCACGTTGGCCTTGATCCAGCCGAGTTGGTAGTTGACGGTGTAGTCAGTACCCTCGACGTAGGTGGTGGAGCCGGCCGAATTGGTCACCACCACGCTGTTGGCGTTGAGGTTGTTCTTGAGCAACTTCGACCAGGCACCCAAGTTGGCCACCAGCACCTCGTCGATGACGGTCGCGCCGGCCTGGGTCAGGGTGGCCTGAGTGCCCAGCAGTGCCAGGGTCAAGGATTCTTTGTTGACCTCAGCCAGGCTGATGGCGAATTCGGTGGGCTGCGGGATGGGCACCGATTCCACGATCTGACCATAGCCGTCGCGGCTGCGCGAGGTCATTTCCACCAGGTTGGTGGTGGCCTTGATTTCAAACTTGGTGGACTCGTAGGGCCCCTGCATGGGAAGGAAAAGGCCAGAGGTCGTGTCGAAGCGGCTGATGTAAATATCGCCGGCACCGAGGAAGCCGCGTGCAGTGGTCATGTTGATTGACTCCAATAGGTCTGCGAAAAGTTTAGGGAGGTGCGGCCTTTGTTGTCGGCCGCCTTATTTCTCAGGGAGTGGCCATGTCCTCGTACAGCGTGACAGCGATGGTCAAGACCGCCAGGACGAAAGCCGCGCCATCGACACGGGGGGCAATATCCGTGCTCTTGAATTCCACGTCTCGGGCCTGCGCCAGGCCGGTGAGGGTGGAGTCGGCCAACACCCTGCGTTTCATGTCACGCAGCGCAGCGTGGGCGGCCACATTGGGGTCATCCGGGTCGCACGGCACATAGGCGTGCAGGGCATAGTTGGCCTTGATTGCGTACTGCACCGCGCGGCCCCCGCGCCGGTCGCCTGCGTCGGCCTCGCCCTCAACCAGCACCGCGCACGGCATCTGGTCATCGGTGATGTTGCGCCGGCCGCGGTAGACCTTGGCGCCCAGGTTGGTCTCGGCGCCCTGCAAGATGGTGCACTGCTCCAGACGTGCCTTGATGGCCGCACCGACCGTTTCGTAGGCGTGCGTCACAGGTCAATCGCCTTTGCAAGCTCATCGAGCGACGTGTGCTCTAGGTCGTCCTGCAGTGCGGCCACGCCGTGCTCGACTTGGAACCGGAACAGCGAATAGGGGCTGACACCATAGAGGTGCTTCCAATTGCGCTTTCTGATACTGCCGTCTGCATTCTTGAAGTCGGGGCCCAGGCGCTCAAAAACGCCCATCTGGTCGCCGGCCACAGTGCCCTTTTTGAGGCGCATGATGAATGCGCGGCGCTCCAGGCGCTGCGGCTTTCCGCGCGTGGCCTCGATCGTCACACCGCCCGGCCGCGCCAGGCTGCCGGTGAACGTCTTGGGGTTGTAGTGGCCCAGGATGGTGAGCCCCTTGCGGCCTTGGCGCCCGGGGCCTGCCGCGGTGATAGTCACACGGGGAACGCCGTCGCTGCGGTCAACTTCCATGCGGCTGCTCACGTAGGCATCGCTCAGGGCAATGCTCGCGTTCATCGCACGCCGGGCCTTGGTGTCGAACCGCTCCGCAGTGGCCTGCACTGCGCGCACCAGGGCAGCGTTGAAGCTCGCACCGGTGGCGCCCTCCAGGCGCTGCGCCAGGGCCAGCACCTGCTCAGTACCGATTTCGACTGCAAAGGAATTTTGGCGGCTCATACCGGCCTCACCACAAAGCGCCTGCTGGCGCCGTTGTCGCCCAGCAGAGCGTCGAGGACAAGACTGCCCTCTGTCGGATGAATCAAGGTCTTGCCCGTGGCCGGGGCATGCTGCACGCCGATGGTGGCCACGGTGCGGATCACCGCCACGTCACTGAGGTAGACGCGCACACCATGCTCGATGTGCACCGCCCCGCAATCCACACCGTTGAGCATGCTGGGCTGGCCGAGGCGAGCCCGCACACGCTCGCTGGCGCGAATCGCGGCGGCGCTCGGCATCAGACCGTCAGCTTGACGATGGCGCGGGGGCGAGTGCAGAACGACAGCGGATTGCTCTGCATCTCGACGTTCACACCCTTGTCGTAATCCATGATTTCCATCTTGGAGTAGAAGGGCATGCCCATCGTGTTGACCGTCTCCATGTACGGGGCCGGCGCGTAGTGCTGGGTGAACAGGTCAGGCACGCCCTCGGGCACCGCATAGGCGGCGTTGGCCTCGATGAACCGGGTGGAGCCCACGCTGCCGCGGTATTCTTCCCACAGGACACCACCGAACACGAAGCCGTCACGCACGTCGCTCGACTTGAAAGTCTGCTGGTAGTAGGTGAAGGCGTCACGCACCAGCGGGTGGCCGGTGAAGGCATCGAAGAACTCGGGAGAGCACTCGACACGCAGACCGCTGTAGGGGATGCCGCCCAGCTCGTCCTCGACCATGCGCTTGAGCGCGACCACCTTCTGCAGCACCTTGGTGGTATCGGTTCCCAAGGCCATCGAAAGGGTCTGCTGGGTCACACCGAACTCGGCAAACAGATCAACCAGCACCGTGCTGCCGTCCGAGTCCAGCACCTGGCCCTTGATGGCGCCAATTCGGTGGTATTCCAGCGTCAACTCGATGCGACGGCGGGCAACAGCCATCTTGCGGTTCAGCCAGGCCAGCGCGGTCGTCTCGTCGCTGTCGGTGCCGAAGGCGCGCAGACCCTGCACCTCATCGGCCAGCACACTCACCTCGGTGGGCAGGTGGACGGTGGACAGGTTGCGCAGCGTGCGGCGGTTCGGTACGACCGGAGTACCCGGAGCACCGCGAGGCTTGCTGGCCACCAGCGCCAAGGTCTCGCCCTGGCGCTCGATCTGCACCGTGGTCGTGGTGATGGGCTCTTGCGTGAACAGGCCCAGGCGACCCAGGCGAGTGGGCATGAACGGAATGTCATTCAATGCCTTGGAAAGGGTGGCGAGCTTGAACGGGTCACCCTTGAAAACGTCGATCAGCATGTGGTTGCTCCAGTGAGAAGGTTGCGGGTGGGCGGGGCGATCAGCGCAGGACGATGCCCAGCGCCAGCAACGAAGCGGCGGCACCCGTCAGGGGGCCGGTGCCACCATTCAGAATGGCACTGATGGCTTCGGTATCACGAGCGAAAATGACGGCGGAGTAGTCGCCGTTGGTGCCCGGAAGATCGGTCAGCAGGATGGCGGCGGCATTCTGCGAGCCGTCCACCGCAGCAGTGGAGTGCTTGAGGTACTTGCCGGTGGCAGTGACCTTGCCGAGAACCGTGCCCGAGGGCAGTGCCACAGCGCCGGCCACAGTCACGGTGGCGGTATCGCGCGAACCGGTGCCGTCCGCCTCGGAGATCAGCCACTCGCCAACGAGATAGCCCTGGGTGATGGTCGTCATTTCTGGTTGCTCCAGTTGCGTTGGGGATCAGGCCGCCGACTTGACTGCCCAATAGGCCGCAGGCCCCGTGGGTGCAGCGGCCGGTTTGGGCGTGTTGGTGGGTCCGGGCTTGTTGTCCACGGGGTTGCCCTCGTCCTCGGCGGCCAGGGCCAAGGCAATGGCTGCCTGGGCCTCGGGCCAAGTGGCGCGGGAGGTGATGAGCTTGCTGGCCATGTCAGGCTTGCCCGCCACAGCGGCGAGTTGCACCACCTCTCGCGCCTGGTCGATGGCGGCCTGGGCCTGCTCAATCGTGGCCAGCTTGGGGTCGAGCACGAACGCGGCAGCGTAGGCACCCAGGCCGGCGGTCTCGGCAGCAGCCTTGATGCGGTCGGCCAACGGGGCGACCGGCGGCGCGGGCGGGCGCAGGCTGTTGCGCACCGCCTCGGGCAGCTTGTCCATGTCGAACTCGGCGGTGGCCGTCACGAGGTCAGTGGTCTCGTCCGCGAAGCCGGCAGCAACCGCCTCGTCGGCGTTCATCCAAGTGTCGCCTTTGTCCAGCAGTGCCTTCACCTCATCAAGGGGCTTGCCGGTGCGGGCCGCGTAGGTGGCGGCAATCGAGTTGTCCAGCGTGTCAAGCACTGCGGCGGTCTCGCGCATTTCGTCAGCGTTGCCGAATGCGTAGTTCGCGGCCTTGTGCACCATCATGTGCGAGTTTTTCGGCATGACGATCTTGCTGGCCGCCATAGCAACGATTGACGCGGCGCTGGCGGCCACACCCATGATTTTGGCGGTGACCGTCTTGCCGCTCGTGGCCAGGGCGTTGTAGATGGCCAGCCCGTCGAACAGCGAGCCGCCGGGGCTGTTGATCGACAGTTCGATGTTGGGGGCCTTGATCGCCTTCAGGTCTGAAATGAACTTGCTGGCAGTCACGCCCTCGCCGTCCCACGTATTGCCGATGGGTCCGAAGATCGAGATTTCGGCGGTGGCTTCGCTTTTGGCAGTGATCGAATACCAGATTTTCATGATGATGAAATCCTATTGAGTTGCCCGTGGGAATGTCGGCCGCGCTATTTCGCTATCGCAGCAGGAACAGCAGCACATCGTCATCGCGGTCGCGGCGCGGCGCGGGCGGTTCTGTCAGCCTGGTGCGGTTGCGACCTTTGCCGCGGCCCCCGGCGCTTGCCTCGGGTGCTGGTGCGGGCGGCGCAACCTCAGTGACACCGTGGAACAGCCGCCCGGCGAACAACTTGCCACCGAACAGCCGACCCTTGAACTGCGTCATGGCACACCGTTGAGCGTCATGTCGAGGCGATTGCCTTGCGAGTCAAAAACCGCCGCGATCCGTGTGGTGGTGCCGTCCACACCCAGGTAGGTCTCAGTGCCAGTACCGATGCCGTTGGCCTTGCCTGCCAGCGCAGCGAGCGCGATCCGCAGCATTTGCTCAGCGGTCAGCCCGTGCTCAATCACACGGGACCAGACTGCTTGGGCAATAGCATCAAGGTCGGCAGCATTGAGGGTTGGGCCCACCAGCGCACCCGTGAGGCTCAGGCCGCCGAGCGTGATGTTGCCGCTGAGCGTTGGGGTTCCAAAAGTACCCGTCACGGTGAGCGACCACTGCAGCACTCCATCGGCGTAGACATTGGCCGTCCACGTCCAGGAACCATCCGCCGCACCGGTATGGCTGAACGTGCCGTCCTCATAGATCACCAAGGCTCCGCTGGCAGGCGCAGTGGTGACCCGCCAGTAATACTCGCTGGCGCCCGACAGGCCCAAGCCGTACAGCGGGCCGGCGCCGCTCTCACCACCCGAGCTTGCTGCATTGATGACTGCGCCCGTAGCCCCCAGGCCGCTGTATTGCGACGAGAGCCAGCCACCGACCAGGCTGGCGTCGGGCGAACTGACCCAGCTCATGCGGCAGCCTTCACCGGCATGCGCCGCGCGCCGCTGGCGGTGAGCCAGTCGGATGCGTAGCTGGTTCCAGCGGTCAGCGCCGCGTCGGTGAATGACACGATGCCAGCGCTGTCAGTTGACAGGCCCGTGCGCGACACCACCAGCGCGCCTGTGGTGGGGTTGTAGAGCCGGTAATAGGTCAGCGCGGTGCTGGCCTGCACGGCGCCGGTCCAGTCCTTCAACACTTCGCTGGCGAATGCGCCAGGCTGTGCGCCCAAAGTACCGGTCGGGTCTACATCGGCGAGCGTGACGTTGCCGCTGAGAGAACTGGCGACGCTGCTGAGGCCGCCGCTGGGGGCTACGTCTGCGAGCGTGACGTTGCCGCCAAGCGTGGCAGACGGGGCGCTGCCGGTGATCGAGAAACCGAACAGCGACAGGTTGTTGCCCGTGGTGCTCCACGTCCAGTCCATCACCGTCGATGTCGCTGCGCCGTTTTCACTGAACCAGGCCTGCCACACCAAGCTGGTGTTGTCATAGCCGACTGCAGTTGTTCCGCCCGATCCGGTGGCGGGAAGCGTGCCGCTGAATGCTTGGAAATTGCAGGCTGCGACAAATGCCAAACACTCGGCTGCGGCCGTGGTGCTGGTGACCGTGAACGATTGGGCAGCCGGGCTTGATCCCGTAGTGGCGACTGGCGTACTGCCGACGATGGTGATGGCCGGCGATGCGCCGGCGTCGTTGAACACGTAGACGACATAACCTCCGCGCCGCGTGCCTGTCCATGTCACGTTGATGGTCTGCGAACCACTCGGAATAGAGTTGCTGGTCAGCCAAAACGCACGCCGCCTGGAGGCGTTCGTATTCCAGATCACCTCGGTGCCGGCTGTGAACGACAGGCCAGAACCGCTAATCGAGCACCCGGTGAAGCTGAACGCCGCATCGGCGGTCGAGTCTTGGAACGCCACCACCAGGATGGCGTGCGCGCCCGTCAGATCAACGACCAGCGGAGCCGGCGTGGTGAAGTCGTGCGCCTTTGATGCCGTGCGCAGAAGGGTTGGCTGTGCCATTTAGACGCCCGATGACGGTTTGTAGGACCAGACGCGCAGCAGGCTGCCCAGGTACGAGGCGAAAATCACTTGCCCGAAGTCGCTGGCGTAGTCGCAACCTTGCCAGTACCAAGTGGTGGCGCTGCCCGCCGTTCCGACATTCAGCGAGTGCCCGCTATCGGTCAGGCTGTTGTCTGCTGGGTCGAAGATGAACGGGCGAAGCAGGCCGCCCGCAACGTCTTTGAGGAACCCGATGACACGCCCGCTCGGGAGCACGGCCCACGGCGTGTCTCGCGTAGACAGACCCGAGATTGACGCGTAGCTGGCCTTATTGATCGTGACGTAGGCGCCGGGGTTCGCCGGGTCCACAATGCTGAACAGCACCGTGTCGCCCTCGCCGCCTGCGCCAACAATCACCCGGCCATTGGGCAACAGGAGGCTGTAGTTGTTCACCCCGCTGATAGGCGGTGACGGCCGCGATGCGCCCAAGGTGAAGTCGGCCAGCGACAGCTCCGCCCAGCCGACGGACCCACCAGGCCGGCCCATGATGCTGTTGCGCGAGGCGCTGTAGACCAAACCGTAGCTCACGCCGAGCATTGCAGCCACGTTGGCGTTGTTTGCGCCGCCATCGATATAGCGCCAGGCTTTCGTGCTCGGCTTCCAGGCCCAAATGACCGGCTTGGTAGTGGTCGCCACGCCCTCGTAGATCGGGGTGTTCGCTGGCGAGCCGTACCCGTCAAAATAACTGTGCTGCATGGCGTCGTAGCACACCCACAGCTCGTCACCAATGACCATCTGCTGCCTGAAGCCGTGCATCGACCACGGGCGGGTGTGTGCAGCATCCGCCCAGGGAATGCCATCAGTGCTCAGCCGCTCAGTCGTCACCGGATCGTCGGGCAGTGCCCGCGACAACTTCATCGTGTCGAGTTCGATGATGCGCGGGCTATTCACGCCGTTGTACGGAGCATTGCCGTGCGTCTCAGCACCGAAGCAGATCATTGACCGCAGCGGCGGGAAATAGACCATGCCCTGGTGCTGCGTGAATGACCCGTAGAAGTCGAGCGCGCGGTCGCCCGAGGCAAGCAGCGTGAAGCCGGCTGACGTCACCGACGATGGCAGTGCAACGGCAGTGATACCCAGGTTGGCATCCCATGTGATCGCGGTGCCCAGCGTGCCGGTCGGGGCTATGTCGGCGAGCGTGACGTTGCCGCCCAGGATCGATGCAGCGCCCAGCGACCCGCCAGGCGCAACATCGCCCAGCACGGGCGCACCAGACAGCCGCCCACCCGGGTAGCGCCCGGCGTGGATGCCGGCGCCACTGGCGGCGCTGTAGCTGAGAGAGACGGCTGTTGCCACGGTCAGCCCAGGGTCAGGGGTTGCCAGCGGTCATGGTGAGGCCGGTGACGGTGACGTTTTGGCCGTTTGCCACGTTACCGGTGAATGAAACGGTGCCCGCGCCAGTGCCAATGTCAACGTCCATCACGACAGTGCCGCTGCTGTCAGAGAAGCGCACGAAGGTGGGCGTGCCGTTTGAGTGGGCACTGTTGGTCTGCGTGACGGCACCGATAGTGAGCACACCGGCTGACACGGTGCCGGCCGGGTTGCCCAGCGTGAGCGTGGCCCGCAAGACCCCCGCCGGGGTTCCCAGGCTAGCCGGCTTGGCGCCATCGTAGAGCTTGATGGTGCCGCCGGGGATCAGCGCCAACAGGGCGTTCATCTCGGCAGTGCGGCCGGCGGTGGAAATGGAGAGGGTCATGGGTGGCTCCTTCAGCCGTTACTGGATGGTTCGTTCGGTCTGAACCACGTTGACGATGTTTCCCGGGTCGTCCCGTTCGATGACCGTGGTTGTTTCTCGTGGGGGGAGTTCGACCACAGCAGTGACCTCGGCGGGCGGCACGTTGTTGGTCACGGTGACCTCGGGTGCAGCGACGTTGACCACAGTGGGCTCGATCGTCACTGCTGCCGGCTGCACGTTGACCTCGGTGGGTCGGTCGGCCAGGCTCTGTGCCAAGGTGGCCATTTGTGCCTGCGCTTGCTTCAACTGCTCGGCAAGGGTGTCCACCACGGGGGCGAGAGCGTTGGGGGTTGGCGGCTGCGCAGCGGTGCGAGCCTCAAACTGGCGCAGCATGTCCACCAGGCGGCCCTCTGCCTCGGGGCCTTGCCGCTGAATGCGGGCGACGACCTCGGTAAGTTCTACAAGCGCCTGTTGCTGCTGCTGCTGCTGCTGCTGCTGCTGCTGCTGCTGCGCCGGCTCGGGGGGCGGCGGATTCAAGTTCAGCGCCTCGGCGCGTTTCGCATCGTCGGCGCGCTCGGTGTCCACGGTGGCAGGGTCGTCGCCACGCTCGCTGATGACCGATGACCGACTGCGCAGGCCCGCCGCTATTTCCAGAATCTTGCCCTGCGGGTCTTGCACCGGATGGATGTGCTCAAAGCCTTCAGGCGACCATTCAACTCGGCGTGCGTCGTCAAGCTCGCGTACCCGGACCTTGCCCACCAGGGCCGCAGCAGTCACGAACGCCTCGATGACGGGCTGGCACATCATCGGGATGACCATGTGCCATTGGCGCTGACGGGCCAGCCGGCGCAGGTCAATGATGAGCACCCGTAACGTGCGGTCACTGACGTGCCGAATGTCGCCCGAGAGCAGTTCATAGGGAAGGCCGCCGGCCGCCGCAGTGCCCATGTGGACAGTGCGCAGATAGTCGGGGTGCGAGATACCGGCCTCGGGCGGGTTGGCAAACTTCACGTCCTCGCCGGGCAACAGTTCCTGTGTGGTGCCTGGCGACATGGCGGCCACGGCGCGGCCATCGCCGTCATACCACTTGGGCAAGCCCGTGTTCTGGTCAACATCCACGTCCTCCCAATCGTCGGGCATGGCCTTGGTGACGAAAGCGGTGAACAGGTTGGCCAGGCGCTGGCGATCGAGCACGGCGTCCTCGAAATCACCAGCCATCCGCAGGCGCACCAGCACAGCGGATAGCTCGCTGACACCCCGCATTTGGCCGGGCCTTTTGGGCTCGAAAATGTGGCGCACCTGGGCCGCCGGCACGCGCACAAGCATGCTGGGGGCGATCACACCTCGCGCATCGCCCGGGTGCTCGCGGTGCATCCAGTAGGCAACTCGGCGCCCGTAGTTGTTGATTTCGATGCCCTGGCGGATGCGGTTGCCTTCGGGCATGCCCTCCCACGCATCGGCGTCCATCATGGGCACGTAGTCGCCCTCGATGAGTTGCACCTGCAGGGGTACGGGTAGCGGGGCGTCAACCAGGCGGGGCCGCAAGCGCAGGAACACCTCACCCGAGTCGAACCACGTCCGAACGGCCAGGGCCTGCATGCCGTAGAAGTCGAGCACACCGTCAGCATCGGCCACGCGCGTCCAGTCATTCCACAGGTCAACGAGCGCCTGGCGACGGGCTCCTTCGGGGATGCGCTTGAACCGCGGCTGAATGCCCATCCCGATGAGCGTGGTAACCCACTTCTGGCTCGCGGCAAAAGCGCTCCAGTCGTTGCGCGCGGCATCCCTCGCCCGGTCACGAATTTTGGGTAGTGCCTCGACCGCACGCTGGCCGCCGGTGGATGGTGGGCGCCAGCCAGCGATGCGTCGGCCACTGCCGCCCGCGTCGTATTTGTTGGTAGGGGTGATGGGTTTGCGGCGGCGCGGCATCAGTACCCCCGGCCTTGATAGGTGAGCACAGTCTGCCGCGGTCGGCGCTTGCCTTCAGTGCGTGCGGTGGCAGCGTTCAGTTGGGCCAGGAGGTCATTGCGCGCACGAATCAGGGAGTCGGTGGTGTTGTAGGTAATCGACTCGCCGCCGATGACCACTTGCCGCTCGCCTGACGCGATAGCCGCGTTGAGCGCATCAATGTCTGCCTGAGTTACCGCCATAGTGGCGGCGAGTTTGCCGAGAGGGGGGCGTTAATGTCGGCCGGGCAATTTCGTTGTACCCAAATGCCCCGCATCTCTATGTAGAGTTCCGGTATGGACAAGCCCCCTCGCCGAAAGCCTGGCCCCAAGCTGGCCGACCCCTCTGAGCCGGTCAAGGCGACCACCTACAGCACCAACGAGATGACGCGCCGCCGGCTCAAAGCGATTGGGGGCGGCAATTCCTCCCGCGGCCTGGAGATTGCCGCGCGGGTGGGCTACGAGTGGTGGCAGCGCCAGCCCTAGAGGTAGTTGGAGGGCGTTGACCGGCGCTGCGGGAAGGCCCGGGGTGCCTCTTGCGCCGGTGTGGCCAGGGGCGTGGTGGCGATGCGCTCGTTGTCACGCATCTCGCGGCGGGCGTCGGCGCTGATGAGGCCGGCGTTGCCTGCATCCAGTGGCAGGGCCCAGGCCGGCACATTGTCCCAATCCTTCCACTTGTCCACGCCCAGGATGAGGCAGCCGGCGCGCACGTACTTGCACAGGTCGGCGCTCTCGTTGCGGGCCCGAATCTGTGTCCAAGTGCCATCGGCGTTGCGCACCTCGGCGCTGAATTCCTCAAACCAGGCTGGTGTGAGCCAGTCGGGGAAACGCAGCGCACCCGGCCCGCTCTCACGCTTTGAACTGGCGTCCACCGCGTCCATGAGCAGGTTGGAGTTGAGCAGGTGCAGCGGCACATCGCCCTGCCCGGCCTTGCCGCCGACCTTGGTGGGGCGCACATACCAGTCAACTTTCTGGCCGGTGCCCTTGATGATGGCCACCCGCTTGCGCTCACCCTCGCGGCGGATGCGGCGGAACCACTCATAGGCACGCTCGGTGACGCCCTCCTGCTTTTTGCCCTTGCGGCCCTCACCACCGGTGTCCACCACCACGAGGTGCACACGCAATTCGTCATCGCGGCCCTCAATGCGGTAGGTGCTGCGCAGCACCCGTTCGGTGATGCAGTCCCAATCCTCTGCGTAGCTGGCCGGGTCTACCGGGGCCTTGCCGCCCACACCATCCCGAAAACTCTCTGTGATGTTGTAACGGTCAACAGGGGCCTGCTCTTGGTAGGGACCAATGGCGTGCACCTGCACCACAAACCGCGCGCCGATGCCGCCCTGCACATCCACTGAGGCCACAAGGAACCGCGTCCAGGGCGGGCAGATGAACCGCTGCAGGCTCGCATCCTTGCGGTCTGAGGGGCTGGTGGCGGCCTGGGCCGCAGCGAGCGCCCTGGCCATGTACGGGCCGCCCTGATCGGTGTTCACTGTGGTCTGCCAGGCCAACTCGTTGCCGGTGAGGGCGAATTCCAGCAGGGCCTGCAGGTGCTTGCGCAGCAGCATTTCCCACGAGATATAGGTGGCGGCCACACCGCCGAGCCAGTAACTGGCAATGTCCGAGGTGCGGGCCTCGCCGCTCATGCGGCGCTGGGTATCGATCTTGACGCCATCGGGCAACCAGACCCCGCTGCGGTTCATCCAGTCTTTGTGCTCAGGCCCAATCTCTGCGGCGCAGTGCGGGCAGGGGATTCGCGCGTACTGCCTGGCCATCTTGTCGATGTTGATGTGGCGGATGGTGGTCAGTAGTTCCTCAGTGCTGGGCAGGCCAAATATATCGATGCCCGGGGCCGCCTCGTGGAATTCCTTGCAGTGCGGGCAGGGCCAGTACCACCGGCGTCGGTCCCCTCGGTTGTAGATACCCAGGATGCCATTGACTGGTGGTGCCTCGTGCGGTGTGGCTGGGCGCCAGTGGGGGTCGGTGACCGGGCGGCCGGGACTCGACTCCACCGCAATCATGCCGCGGCTCAGAAACGTGGTCGTGCGCTTGCGGCCCAGCGTGAACGCATCACCCTCGCCGTCAATATCGTCGGCAATCCGGTCGTAGTCGGTGATGGCCACATAGCGGTAGCTCGTGCTCGACAGGTTGGTAACCGTTGGCCATGCGATCTTGGCCCACATGCCGTGGCGAAACAGGAAATCGTGGATGGTGGCATCTTTGCCGCTCGGCCCCTTCAGGGCAGCCAGCTTGGGGCTGTTGCGCAGCATGCGCTGCACCCGCTGCTTGCTGTACTCACGCGCCTTGTCCTGGGTCATCTGGACGCACAGGAAATCGCCGGGGTCGTTGGCCACGGCGTGGGCTAGCCAGCCGTCTACCAGAGCGACAGTGTTGTGGGTGGGCACCATGCCCGGCCCTGCCAAAAACAGGTGGCGTGGGTTGTCCACGAGGATGCAGCGGACTGGCCGCGACGGCACCGGGGTGATGGCGACAATGCCGCGGTGTCGAACATCCTTCTCTGCTGGTTGGAAGTTGCTTGCCTTTCGCGGCAGTCGAAACACGGGCAGGCCCGGATACACGGAGAACGTGACGCGCCACGCCACGCCATATCGACGCTCTCCTGCGTGCGTCCAAGTAGTTTCCTTGCGCGCCGCCACGGGGCGCAGCCCGAGAGAGCGGGCCAACTCTAGAAACTCGTCTTTCAGCCGGTCAATGACCGTGGAAAACTCCACTGCCGACTTGCCTTCGATTCCCGGGTATCCATCCGTGTCCATAAGACCCTGCAGTAGGGCCAGGCGCTGGGTGTAGGAGGCGCGCAGGTACTGCGGCGGGATGTGCTTATTGCCGAGAACGCCTAGGCCCTGCAGCAGGGGCGCAAGATCGGGCGCACGCATCCACACAGTATTCGGGCCGTCCTTGGATGCCTCGACGTGCTGCCCGCCGCGCCGGAAAGCCTCGACGTAGTGGGGTAGGTCTCGATCCCAAAACGACAGCACATCTGTGCGCGCGGTGCCGTTTCCAAGCCACGCGCCCAGCACGTATGGGTCTACAGGCAAGGCCAGCACTGGCAGGGCCAGAGGATCGGTGTTGCGGAGGTGGAACCGCTGACGGTTGCCGCCATAAATCGCGCCCTGCTTCCGCATCTGTGCGGTGGTCAGCGTGACCTCGCGCCAGTTCGGTGCGCCCCAATAGAACCGATCAACTGTCCAAAGGTGTTCATCGTCGGCCACGATGCTCGTGCCGTCTGAAAATTCAACGCGATAGCAGGGCCGATCGAGTTGCACCGCGTGAGCGGCGAGCACCTTGCACGGGTAGCCGTCGTCGCCAAGCACCACATCCCCAGCTACGAGGTCTCCCATGCGTGTCCAGCCGGCGGGGGTTGGAATGGGCGTATCTACATCAAGCGCCTTGCCAGTTTGCGCCGGGCCGACAAAGCACACAGCGCCGTGCCGCCGGCTGCCGAGCATATCCGCCGGTTCAACCATGTAATTGGTCTCGGCGGGGTTCCAGTAGCCGGCGGCGCCACCCGGGCGCTTGATGTAGAGCGTTTGGGCGATGCCCTCGCTGACGGTCACACGGTTGGGCGGGCGCAGGGCCTCATACCCCGAGCAAACGTCGCCCAGGGCAATCGTGAAGTCATCCATTGGCCATCTTTTTCAGGTCGTCGGCCAGCACACTCAGGGCCTCGTCAATTTCGGTGGAGATGGCGGCGGCGGCCTCGGGCGCCAAGCCCAGCGTGCGCTCAAGGGTGTCACCGATGCCGCGGCAGTGCTGCGTGAACACCGCCAGGAGGGTGGCACTGGCCGCCTGCACCGAATCACGGTTCACCAGGCGGCCCTCCGCCACACCCAGGTCAAGCTCGGCCTGCAGCGCCTTGGCGCGCTCGCTGCGCGCCCGCCAGTGGTCAAAGTCCTGTTTGTCTTCGCTGGGCGGCTGACGCGGGCCGCTCGGTGCGCCGGCCCCTTCTCGCGCGCCGCCATGCCTGGGGGTCTCGCTCATTCGCCTTGTGCCGGGCCCAGCACCTCGATGCCCTCCAGGCGGTTGTTGCGCAACTGCCAGCGCTCACGCACCCGCACGCTTTCCTTGGTGTCGAAGAAACTGAACTCCACCGAGTCGCCCACATACCACGCATAGGTGACGCCGGTGAGGGTTTTGATGGCGTTGCGGCCAGGCTCGGGGTTTCCCGAGAGCGCTGCAGTCATGCCCGGGGTGCACAGACGAGACAGGGCGAACTTGTCATCGTCCATCGAAGCCTGCTGCACCGAATAGAAAAAGTGCAGTTCGTCGAATTCCTCATCGTTCAAATGGTCCTCCAGTGCCTGCTGCAGGTGATACCACCAGAAAGCGGCAGCAGCGATTGCCAGCAGCAGGATGGCAAACCAGAACCAGCCCCACGGAAATCGCTGCTCGACCACGAGCATGCTGGGCGTGGCGCCAGCCAGTGCCATGCCGTGGGCAACTGCAGTACCGGCCATCACGGGTGCGGCGACCACGGGGGGCGACGGGTGTGAGAGGGCATTGCCAACCAGGCTGCCGGCCGCGCCGCCAAGGAACGATGATGCGAAGCCACCGCCTTGGTTGATGACGGTGGTATTGCCGGCAGGGGTAGGCGCAGCCACGGGGCGGGGCGCTGGCGGCGGGGTGTACCTGGGCGCAGGCACAGACCGAGCGATCGAGGGCGCGGCCCTGCCGACTGAGACACCGCCACCGGCGCGGGCCCAGGCACTGTGTGTGATGAGCAGCGCGACCAGCGTGGCGGCCACAGTCAGAAGTTTTTTCATGGTGACGATTCGGTCAATAGGGGTTGGACGGTCCAACTAGGGTAGTTGCTATTGACGAAACGGTCAATTCCGCTAATTCAAGTTGGAATTGCTAAAAACTCTCGGCCACCGCGCTCTTCGCGCCCGCG
>Ga0213917_1000019_pt1 | contig 50877 bp, 53 predicted proteins | sample McNCre117MG_FD_161051 | JGI IMG/M metagenome (GOLD analysis project Ga0213917, IMG submission 161051) | Freshwater microbial communities from McNutts Creek, Athens, Georgia, United States - 1-17 MG | ecosystem: Environmental > Aquatic > Freshwater > Creek | place: USA: Georgia | collected... | reverse complement strand
CGCAACGCTGAGCCCGGGTTTGCAGAGATTATCGACTTAAAAGGCTATCCCATACCCCCGATCGCGGAGCGGAGTATCCAGCAGGGGGGTGTTCAAGGGTGGCTTGACGGGTTATGGTGGTGTAGGTGTAAGCGATGCGTCCGTGGTTTTTACGGTCAGCTTGTACCACAATAAAAAACTTCAATGAAATCAAGCACTTGCAGCGTTCCGATGTCTACTACCCCTAGATGGGTAGGTAGTAAAGAGTAGGCGGAAGGCAGTAAATAGCGTAAATAGCGTAAATAGCAAATAGCGTAAATAGCACCACACCACCATGCATACACCAGAGAGATGCAACCCCCACACGCATCGGGTATCGGACGCATCGCCCCTGCTTGAAAGTTCAATGAAATCAACAACTTAGGCCCCTTTTGGAGGCATCGGAACAGGCGTCGGAAGTTGTAACAGGCGTCGGGAAATAGGCGATATTTGGAAATAAGACCAAATAACGGGCCCGCTATTTAATTTAGCGCAAAATAAAGGGCCCCGAAGGGCCCGCTATTTAATTTAGCGCAAAATAGCGGAACACTATTTACTCGCTATTTTTAATCCACTTCCGGTAATCCTTGCCGCTAATTGTTTTTGTTTTAGGGCTGTACCCCAAACTACGCAGGCTGTTCCCAAGCCGCCTCTGTATTTTCATATCCAACCTGCCTGCATCCAAGCCGATCCCCTTCGCCAGCTCAAACATTGTGAAAGGTAGCTCCCCGTTCCGCTCGGTGCGCACGGGGTTCCCGGGAACGTGCGGAGGGATGAGGTCGAGCCACACCTGGATGGCGGTACCCAACTCATCCACGACGCGGAACAGCACAACCTCGTCCTTGGCTTGCTCCTGCGCGCCAGCCCACCGTATGCCCCCGCTCCTCCACATCACAACGGCCTCCGCCCACAGCTGGTCTCGGTCGCGCTCCATCGCCTCAGGGTCGCACCGCTGACCCACGGTGATCGGCAGCCACCGGCGGTCCCCTGCAGGGTCGTCCAGCAGCTCAGGCTCGTTGGCGGTCCCGATCATGACCAGCCGACGCGGGAAGGACGCCTCGAACTCCTTGAACTTGGGCACCCAGCGCTCGATTCTGCGGGTGATGAACGCCCGGGTGGACTCGACGCCGCGACCGAAGAGGCCCCGCATCTCCGCGATCTCGCCGACCAGCTTCCCGCGCATTGACCGACTCAGGTTCTCGTCCTTGTGCTCAAGGTTGATCTCGACAAAGGATGAAGCCTCGGGGCAGATGGCAGCCACGGCGGTGGTCTTACGCAGGCCCTGGCCGCCGATCAGGATTGGCACCATGTCCACCTGGCAGCCGGGGTTGAGGCAGCGCCCGGCCAGCGCGGTGAAGAGGTACTCGCTGACGGCGGTGGTGTAGTCGCCCGGCTTGCAGCCGAAGTAGCGAGTGAGCGCGTTGGAGACCCGCCGCCGGCCATCCCACCGCAGCGACTCGGCCCACTCGATCGCGGTGTCTACGTGCCGCCGGTTGGCGAGGTAGGGAACGACCGATTTGATGATCTCCGCCGGCACAGCCTTGAACGCCGCCTGCTCCAGCAGCACGCGCAACGTGGTGTAGTCGTTGTCGTCGAACTCGCGCCAGGCGCCCGGCTGACCGATCACCACGCATCCCCGGAAGTCGTCGTAGGCCAGGCCGATCTTGCTGGCTTGCCCCTGCAGGTAGGCGGCGACCGTCGAGACCGTCGCGGTCATCATGGACCCGTTCGGGCTCGGATCGAGGTGGGTGCCGGCGACCTCGGCGTGCGCAGGAGCTTCGAGCAGCGCGCCCTCGGGGATGCTGAAGCCGGCCGCCGCCGGATCCGCGCCGCGCCCCCGCGCTGGGTTGGCCCACAGGCCGGTCGCTTCAGCGCGCTTGAACACCGCCCGGTAGTCGGTGCGATCGGCGCTGAAGGTTTGCCACTTCTGCTCGCAGGCGTCGGGGTCGTACTTCGGACTGCAGGCGGACCACTCGTTCCACAGCTCGAAGCCCAGATCCCCCAGGCTGGACAGCTCGATCCCGACGTCGGCCCAGTTGGCGTAGCTGTCAGCCTCCAGCACCGCCAGTGCGGAGCGCAGATCGGCCACCGTGGCGGCGCGCTCGCTCTCCGACTTCTCATCCCAGCCGCATGCCGCCACCGGCCCGCCGCGCGGCTGGAGGTAGCTCTCGACCAGCCACTGCAGCTGCGGCGTGCAGTCAGTGCTGGCGCTGCCGAAGAGCTTGGTGCCGAGCGCGATGAACTGGCCATCTGCGTACAGCTCGACCACCCCCCACGGCGTCACCACCTTGGGGCGCTTGCCAGGGCTCTCGCATGAGTAGGAGAACCAGATGTGCAGCCCCCTCCCGGACACGCTCTTCTCGACCGCCGCACCGGTGAACAGCGCCACCCAGGTGTTGGCGTTGTCGGTCAGCTCGCCGGTCTCGGAGATGCAGTCGTCGATATCGATGCAGGCGACCTGGGTCTGTGGCACTGGCCGGAAACCAACGCCCATGTGCGCGCCGTGGTAGCGTGCCCAGGCCACCGCCTCCTCGACCGAGAGCAGTGGCGCAGGATTCCAGCGGTTGTGGTTGGTCACACCGTCATAGTGCTTCGGCAGCTTGAGCGGCTTTTTCCCAAACTCGTTGCGCCCAAAAGTCCAAATAAGCCACTGCCGGTGGCGAGCCAGAGCGGGGTCATTTATCATTCTTGGCCTGCCTCTGGATATAGCTTGTTATTTCTGACATCGGAACCGTAACAAGCTTCCTCTCTCGTTCGGTTCCGAGGGCCATAACCTGCGCAGACAGAGATAAACTCCCACGCTGGAGACCAATCACCAAGGCATCATGCCGGAACCCCTCGAAATTTCCAAAGTAGTGGGTAACCAAACTGGGTGACACTGCGCAAGCTGACGCCAGTAGCTCCTTGGTTACCGCATATCTCCCTAGTTTTTCCATCAGCTCGACCATTTTGCTGAGCAGGCGAGCTTTCTGCATGTCACTTTTCATGCTTACCCTTTGATAAAGCAAGCGTCTCCGCCAGCAGAGCAGACCAAGGAGGCCCAGTTGAGTTGGGCCAGCTCGCGCGGAGTGCCCGACCATTGCCAATCACCCGACTTGCACTCACGGCTGACGAACTGGCCGATTGTTTTTCCAACCATGTCCGGCGTGATTAACACCGGTCGGCATCCGATCAGGTCAGCGGACTTGATACGCTCGTTCATCTGCTTGGAGGTATTGGCGAGGCCGTAGCGAACAGGGATACCTCGGTCATCCAAGAAGGCCCCGACGTTATTGCGCCACAGGAGAGCGCCAGTTTTCGCTTCCCGCAGAAGTACCCGGCCTTGCACTGCCGCCTCACTCATCCCAGGGAGCGGGTGCTCTGGAAGCGGGCAGAGCCGACGCTGGAGGTCGGCCACGGCGGCGGTTGGTAGTTTCCAGGCTTCCGCCCATTCTCGGAGGGTGTTCATAAAAAGGCCCGGATAAAGGTTGCAGCCACCTGTGGCACGATCGCGTTTCCATACCCCCGAAGTCGCATCACTCGCGCTTCCGCCGACCGCTGGGGGTTGATCTCCAGGCCAGAATAGCGGCTCGGCACCACTCCGGTGGGTAACCCATTAACCAACGGGAATGTGCTGGGTTCAGCTGGCCGCCACTTGCCATCCCGGCAGCCGAGCCAGTCAGCATCTCGCCAGAAGCCGTCAAGCGGCACGGCCCGGTGATCGCCGCCATGTCGTCCAGATTCCTGCGCCCCCCTTCCAGTCTGGCCAGCGCTACATCCGAGGATGGGGATCCTCTCCGCCCGTCCCCAAGCTTTGCCGTCGGCGTCGGCCAGCCCGCGCCCCGGGGCCTCGCGTCCTTCACGCCCCGGTGTGCATCCTGCACCGTGCAGGTCGGCCAGCCGCGTAGGTGCACCGCGATGTCCGCCGTGCTGATCTGCGGATCGGTCGGCTTGCGCCCCGACGTGATCGGTGGGTTCGGCTTCGCATCCACGAACGTGCTGTTGGGCGTCGGCCACCCAGTAGAGTCGCTGCCGGACGTGGGGCGCGCCGACGCCCGCAGCGCACAGATCGGCCGCCCCGACGGCCCAGCCCGATCCTTCCAGGTCAGCGCGTACAAGGTCGAGCCACTGCAGGCCGTCAGAACTCGCAACCTGCTCTCCAAATACTGTTTCAGGCCGGCACTGACTGATGAGGTGGTGGAAGGCAGGCCAAAGGTGCCGCTCGTCATCAAACCCAGCTCCTTTACCTGCCGAGCTGAAAGGCTGGCAGTTATGAACTGCAATGCCGTCGGCACAGTAGCTCTCGTCCTCCAACACGGACATGTTGTAGACCCTTCCCTTACCTGCTGGCTCGACTGACCGAATGAGTCCAACTCCATGCTCCTGAGTGAATGAAAAAGAGCGGGCGTTCTGGTACGCAGTAACTCGGTAAAACCCGCTTTCTGGGATCTCTCTTCCTTCTATTTCGGAAGCTCTGGTCCAGGAGAAGGTTATAGATGCGGAGACTCCGGCTTGGTTAAGGAGAATGCGGATACCCACCGCAAGCGCCCTAGATACCGTCGTCCACGCTTTTACCGAGCGGTCACTGTGACCGTCCGCCTCCGCATACCCGAGCAGAAACGCCTCTCGGTACGCAGGGCTAGCCCCATGAAGCCATGCCGGGAGCCTTTTACCACGGCACGAGCTACCGAAGTTTTCCGTGAGCCACGTAGATAACACGGAAGACCCGCAACGGGCTCGCGCGGTAGTGCGCTCTATTGATTCCGAGCAGGTTAGCCCGGCTCCGAGCATAATCTCACGAAGCAGCGGCCCGTGGTTTTTGGCACCGCACAGGAAGACTGAGTTTCTGCTAACCCAGCCGTCCCCAGTCCAGTAGCCTAGAAATCGCGCGAAGCCAAGCGTTTTTGGGTCCACTGCGTCAGCTCCTCTTACATCAATCTCCCCGGCATCAACGGCCACTTTCCGGCGGTCAACAGCCAGTTGCTTGCTCGGGTACCTACCTAGGTATATGGTTTTTCCATCTCTCCAGCCGGTGGCCCGCCACGCCCCCCGGTCCGCCATCACTCCCCGCCCGTTTTCCACAGGAGGAATGTCCGCTTCCGGCACTCTGGCAACGGTACGCCACCTTTTACCCCGCAGGTCTACTGCCCTAGTCCACTCCTCCGGGCCGGTCAGAAAAGGATGACTCGGCGTCGTCACCAAACCCCAGTGCCCTTGCCCGCGCACGAGAGCTAGGTCGGACTCCTCGGAACCGACTGCAGTTACTGGCCTCCAACGGGCTTTGTGGGTCAGCACGGTGTCCCCAACAGTAACGGATTCAATGGGGACCGAACCGCGCTGGGTGAGGATGAGTGTCCCCGCCGGGAAGCAAGGACACGATCCAGTCCAGACCGGCTTTGACTCTGGCCACCCTGCAAGTTGGAGGGCTCGGCTCCACCCACCAATACCGGCGAAGAAATGACACTGGGTAAATCCAGACAGGTCGGAGGGATGGACATCTTCAATGCTTCTTTCGTCAACGATACCCGCCGGAATCAAACCTTCCGACACGAGCTGACGTAGCCAAGCCGCTGCGCCTGGGTCGAACTCGTTGTAGTAGTTCATGCCTTGACCCAGCGCGTAGATACCAGCCGAGACCCATGCCATTGCCGATCACATGAGCAGCACGGCTCTTCAGTAGTCGGCAGTTTCGAGTGAGCGCAAGTCGAGCACAGCTGGGGTTCAGCCGGTTGCGTCGGGAAGAAAGGTTGCTTGCAGTGGCTCGACCGGTGGCCGGTATTGCCACAACGCACACAGCGGTTATCGTAGTTCATTTCTGCTCCCAGTTTTGGTAGAGGCCACTCCTCCCCGCGTCACAGGACGCGCAGGGTTCCGCGTAGTATTCACAATCTCCATTTTTGCAAGTGCTGCAGTTTTTCACCACGCTCGTACTCCCAAAACCACCGGTGCCGCGTTCGGTTTCCGACAATTCCTCAACTTCCAGAAACTCGGCTTGCTCGATAGGCAACACCACTCCTTGGGCGACCGCAACGTCAGTATCCAAGCCACCCCACGAGTCACCATCCAGTGTGAGTTTGACTTTCACCTCGCCTCGATAGCCGCTATCGATGACGCCAACACAATTGGCCAGCCGCATCCCATGCTTGAAGCCGTGGCCAGAGCGAGAGAAGACAAAAAGGCCATACCCACGCGGGACTTCACAGGACCAGCCCGTAGCCAATTCGCAAGTCTTGCCGCTGAAGTGAGCCTCAGTGGCGAAGATGTCAAAGGCGGCATCTCCGGGCTTGGCGTAGCGCGGAGTCTTGGCCGACGGGTGCAGTTTTTTCAGCTTAACGAGCATACTATCTTCTCCTTGAGTGCGTTAGCCTCCTTAGGAGGCAGGGTTTGGGCAGTCAAAACGTCTATCCCGAAGCGCAGGTAGAACTCTCTCTGTTGCTCTCGGTGGCTCTTTCCTTGTGAGGTCTTGAGTCCACCCCACACGTCCATGACCAGCAACAGGGAATCCCGAGCTTCACAGCGCTGAGCATACCGCTTTTTGACGGCCCCGACAACTTCTGGAGGTGCGCCGTAAGGCACGACCAACTGCTTGTTGGCCTCTCCGCGCAGCCGCTCCAGGACAGCCGGGTCCACCAGACATAGGTCGCCGTCCACCAGCTCCGGCCCGCCGCGCGCCGCCGGCTGGGGCTCGAACCCACAGAACGGGCACGCAACCAGGGAGCGCTCATAAGGCCGGGTGCACTGCGGGCACGAGCGGAAGGGGATCACGTCGGGGTCGGCGCCCTTCTTGCTGGACTTCTCGCGGCTGTCGAGGCTCCAGGTCCGGTAGCGGTCGGGCGGTCCGTGCCGCGCCAGATTTCCAACATGGTCGAACAGCTGCGCGCGCTTGCCGCCGGGCTTCGGGCGCAGGCCTCGCCCCACCTGCTGCAGGTAGAGCGACAGGCTCTCGGTCGGCCGGGCCATGCCGACATACTCGATCCCGGGGACGTCAGTGCCTTCCGAGAGCACGTCCACGCTGACGACCTGCAGGATTTCCTTCTGCTCAAGTTGTTTTAGAACTCGGGCGCGAGTGATAGAGGGAGTGGCCCCGGTGATAACCCGCGCCGGGATACCATTGGCCTCAAACTCAGCGCAGGTCTCTTCCGCTGCGAGCACGTCGGTCGCAAACACCACGCCGTTCATCCCATAGCAGTGGGTTAGGTAGTGTGAAACAATATTACCCACCAGCTGTTTTGACTTGTGAACCGCGCTACTGAGAGCCTTTGGAGATAAGTCTCCTGTTGCGGTAGTGCCGACACCGGACAGGTCAAGGTCGCTCGTCGGGGGCATGTAGTAGTCATAGTCAGCCAGGTGCCCTAGCGCCATCAGTTCTCTTGGAGTAGGGCCAAGCACCATTGAGTCCATTACCCCATCAGCTTGTCTCCCCAGGCCTTTACCGTCAGCTCGCGTCGGGGCGGCGGTGAAACCCATACCAGTCGCATCGGGCCGGAAAAGGTTGAGGCACTGCATCCACTTACCCGGCTTTCCGGCGGTTCCGCCCTCCCGAGTCAAGTGCTGGGCTTCGTCTACAATCCAGCGGGACACACGCTTCGCAAAATGGTGGTCCGGCGGTAGATTGCGCAGGGTGTCCACTGATGCCACGCACTTAGTAGAGCGGGCATCAAAAAAGCAAGATCCGGTAACCTCCATGTGGAGCCTAGTAATTTCGCGCAGGGTTTCCTGTGACGCGATAACTCCATGCCTAACCCCGAACCGAGCCAGGGCCAGACTGAGCTGCAGGACCAGCACATCGCGGTGGGCCATCAGGCACATATAGCCGTCGTATTGCTCGGTGGCGTGGGCGATGATCGCAGACTTACCCCCGCCGGTCGGCAAAACCCCAAGGACGTTTTGTGCGCCGCCAGCCAGGTCGGACGCCATCCTAGAGTATAAGGACGATTGGTAGTCACGTAGTTCCATAAATAAGGAAGCGGGCCGGAGCCCGCTGTTGGTTATCGTATTAAATCAGGCAGGTTCCACCCGTACAGGCCAGCTCTTGGGCGCCTTCAGTAAGGTCATCCTGCTCGATAAACTGGTCCCAGTTAATCACACCGGGATGTTTCTCGATAAACGACAAGTACTCGGCCTCGGTTACCTCTTGGAACGGCGCCTGCCGGTAGCTTCCGCCGTCATAGGGCAAGAAGCTAACCCCGCACACCTCGTCAAAATGGCCGTACACCCAAGCGCCCACTTCTGGCCACTCGTGGTCCCGCACATATACGGTGATCGATGGTTTATGCTCACACCAGTGCCGTTGGAACATGAGCCAGTGCTCAAGTTGTGCGATAGCCGAGCGGTCGTTGCGAAGCACTGAGCCCTCGGGGCTCTTCACGGCGAAAGAAAAGATCGTCTGGGTATCTGGCTTACTCAAGCACGGCTCCCAGTAGACGCCCTGGTCCTTCAGAAATTGCGTCAGCGGGTCTTTGTTATCCTGCCGGTAGGTTCGGATGTAGAAGGGGGCGTAGCGCGGGTGCAGGCCCCCCGTACCGGCGTCAGTCAGCTGGGCTACCGTCCCACTCGGTTTGTTGCAGGTTATGGCCGCAGAAACCGGAATGCCGAAAACACCGGCCCACTCGGTAGCTACACTGCGGCAGAAAGCGCGCAGATCGCTCAGGAGACTCTCTGTCTCCGGCGTCACGGTGCTGAGCAGCGGGCTATCCATGACTCCCGTTATAGAAACCCCTAACAGGCGCTCTTCTTCGCAGTTTTGCTTCAGCAACCCATCGACGTTCTTGAAGTCAGTGAGTGTTGACTGGAACACTCCGAGTATCGTGCACGCCTCGACTTTTGCTCGGAGGCTTTCAGGAGTATCTTCCGGTCGGGCCACGGCTTCCGTGAGGTTGCACAGCTGGTGGTCCCGGAGAAGTATCTCACTCTGTCCGGTCACAGTCCCATTAAATGTCCCGGTATGGTTGAGGGGCTCCTCGAAGCAGAACGCCTCCGTCACCCCGAGTGGTATCACTGACTGCACTTGCACGAACCGGGCTGCGTCTCGCTGGGGGGCGCTGCGGTGCCACTGGAGCCGGGAGGTGTGGAGCCCCAGCATTCCGAGCTTGTACACGGACATGTTCCCGATCAACAGCCTCCACGTATCCTGGCAGACGTACTCCTTTTCTCCTCCCGCCCCATCCGGCATCAAAAAGCTACCTTCCAAACGGGCAAGCTGCAACTTGCTTGAGACGCCCATTGAAGTCAGCATGAGACGTATGTTAAGCAAAAAGTCTTTGTCAATCGATGTTATCTGAAAACCGTTGCCATTGATGTCCCGGGTAACAGTTCCGTCGCTGTCCAGAATACCAGCTAGCCAATTAAGCCTGTAGCTGAGCGAGCCATTCACAGGTACGAAAGATTTCGGCAGCATAGGACCGTGCACCCAGCAGCAACGCCCGTAGGTGAGGTTTGCCTCTTGCACTTCACCGATGAGTCGGGGGGCACACATGAGTTTCGGGAGGTACACCCAAGACCTAGAAGAGTCCTTATTCCCGTCACCACCGTAAAACCCTTGGCTGTACGCATCTACCGGGTACTCTTCTCCAAGTAAGACAATAGGCATGTCGAATTTCGCCAGCCGGTCTCCCGGAGACAGTTCAGAAGTCATGCGCCGGAATGTCTTCCCTCGGAACCCCTCTCCAAGTACGAACTTGTGGTTTGCGGTGCAATCGATGTACGACCCATCGCTTAAGCTAACCCGAAAGACAGGGTGCTCCCCCACAGAGAAGGGCGTAACCTCTGACCACTGCTCGCCATTCCACACTAGCGTTGGTTTGCCGACCAGTCCTTTGATAGGAAGATGCCCATCTATGGTAAGCACAAAGGTATCCCCAGTAACGCAGCAGGGGTTGACTAAGTAGTCATAGTTTTCGCTGCGACGCCCCCACCGACTCGCCTGCTTTGTTGCAGCCTCCCGGTTAAAAATTCCCCGCTCCCCCGACTTACTTTTAACTAAAGACAGCCATTCCTCCATAAAAGTTTCGGCGTCCGGCTTTTCAGTGTAAACTGCAGAGTTATTTGCTAACTCGCGGTGGGGGTGCTCAGCCCACCATGCGCCAATCTTGGCGTCACGCATGCGACGGTCAGACAAATTACTGAGGCTGATCAGGGCACTGCGGCGGACTCCCCCGACCACCACGATATCCGCAATCATGCAGCAAACGTCGTGGACCTCAATCGACGTGAGTTTGCGTCCCTGCGCGTTGCGGAAAACGGAAACGGTGAACTCGAACAGGCGCTTGAGCGGCTCTGGACCGCTCGCCCGACCACCAAAGGTCTTCAGGCGGGCACCGCGCGGCCGGATTTTTGAGTAGTCAATACTGGGCTCCGTGCCACGATAGAGGAAAGTGAGCAAGTGGAAATACGCATCCGCCCACCCCTCTTTACTGTCCTCTACCTGGAGGACATCCCCGGTTTTGCGGATCTGCTCTGGTATGCTCGGGAGCTTAGCAATCTCCTGACGCTCGCACGAGAACCCGCTACCGGTCCCATGCATGAGAATGAGCAGCATGTCACTGAACTTATGCACTGCGTTTATGGCCGAGGCGTGGCAGTTGTAAGCCGCCAGGTGGTTGCGTTTGATGGCCTCCCCTGCGGTCATGAGCAGCCGCATTGACGGCATGGCCTCAAGGCGGAGGACGGAGGTCTCAAGCCTCGCTTCCACCTCCCGCCAAGCACCCAAGGCGTGCGGGAACTTTTCTGCAACATGCTCTCTGGCGAAAGCGAAGTAGCGGGCCACTGTCTCAGGCCATGACTCTCGGCGCAGCTCGGTGTCGAGGTAGCGGGCGTACTTGGACTTGGCGATGTAGCCTTGTTGGGGGGTCTTGAAGGTCATGGTAGCTGCTTGAGGTAGAGGTCGCTTCCGACCCCGAGGAGGATGAACCGACCGGAGAGGCCGGGGAACAGGAGGGAGAGCATCGTAGCCGCAGACCACCCAGGGGGTAGGCGGTCCAGAGCATCGATCTGCGGATCAGTGAGACGGATCACGGCGTTGAAAAGCTGTTGACACCATCAAAAGTGTGCCATAAGATTACGCTACTAGCAACACCCTTCGATAGTCCAGATGGTCAGAGACAGCATTCCAGTGTGGCTGAAGGCAGGAGAGGTTGTAAAACTCGTCAACTTCAGCTATTATAAGGAGCTAGAGAAAGAACTCGGCGGTGTTAAACTTACTGACGAGGTTTTTGAAGCTGGTGGGATCTACTTTGTAAAGGACAGGAGCTATGGTAGTCTTTGACGACAGGTTCTCGGCAGAGCGGGACTCCTATGGGTGGCACCTCACTGAAAAGAGGGTGGGGCTCTCTAAGGAGGGGAACGCGATAGTCACGGAGAAAGTGACTCACCATGCCCGCCTGGAGCATGTTTGTGAGCGCATCGTAGATTTCTACGCCGGGCAGACTAATGGTGGCCCGGAAGATGTAATAAAAGCGATAGAGAGTTCCACAAACCGAATAAAAGCAGTCATACTGGCAACATGCTGATCCTACTACTCCTCCTGCAGATGCTGTCCCTCCCGGCTCAGCATTTCAGCGGGCCGCGTCATACCGAGCCAGGATGGGTTCTGGCTTTACCGGTAGCCGGGCGCCATGCGTTTGGCAGAAAGCTCATATGGCGATCCCATACGCCCATAGGCAGCCAGTCGCATAAGCCTTGAGCGTCATTTAAGCGGGCATACCCTGACCACCTCGGGAAAGCAGCGGGGAGCAAACTACCGAAAAACCATGTTCAGTCTCAAAACCAAAATCGAGCGCCAAGCAATTTTGGCCGCCCTGCTGGAATACATCCGCGTCATTGATGGCGCCCCCGGCCAGATCGACCCGATCGACACTCCTGACGTCGGCGCACCGGCTTCTCAGGCACTCAGCGCCGCAGCAGCCGAGGTGGCGAGCGCCTTCCAAGCATTCGGCGCAGCTGCCGCGCCGCCGGTGCCTGCTGCGGTGACTGCCGCGCCGCCGGTGCCTGCTGCGGTGACTGCCGCGCCGCCGGTGCCTGCTGCCGCGCCGCCGGTGCCTGCTGCCGCGCCGCCGGTGCCTGCTGCGGTGACTGCCGCGCCCGAGGTTGACTCGGCGGGCGTGGTGTGGGACTCGAACCTGCACGCCAGCTCCAAGGCCAAGAACAAGGACGGAACTTGGCGCGCGAAGCGTTCCCCCACCTCGGCCGAGTCAACCGCTGCCGCGCCGCCGGTGCCTGCTGCGGTGACTGCCGCGCCGCCGACTCTGCAGCCGACGGCAAAGTGCGCAGGTGCCACGCTGGACAGCTTCCGTGCCGCTGGCTGGACCGACGATCAGCTGGTCGAGCACGGCTACGCGGAGCGCCCGGCCGCCATCAATGCGCCTGCGGACTTCAACGCCCTCATGCGAGAGCTGGCTGGCCTGATGCCAGGCCGCATTGCCCCGCAGCGCGTCAACGAGCTGTGCGTGCAAGCCGGTCTGCTGAATCTCGGTGACGCACGGGTCAAGCCGAACTTGATCCCGAGCCTGTGGTCACTCATCCAGGCCAGTCTGTCATGAGCAACGCCACCCACGCTTTCTTGCCCCCGAGCGGGGCGGGCAACTGGGTGGCATGCGCCCAGTGGCCAATGGCGCAGCGCGACAACCCGCAAGGGCCGGCGTCGGAGTCTTCGGAGCAAGGCACGCTCGGGCACGCGGCTCTGGTTGCTGCGCTTCAGGGCTCGCACGAACCGGACGGGCTCGACGAGGAATTGCGGCGGTCAGTGGCCGGCATGGTGGACTACGTTCGGTCACTTCCAGTTGATGCCTGGGAAATCGAAAAAGCCGTCAGAGGGAAGGGGCATTCTCACCCGGAAAACTGGGGGACGCCCGACCTCTACGGGTGGGACGGGATGACCCTGCATGTAGTCGAGGCAAAGTTCGGCCATGCCTTCGTGGATCATGTTCGCAACTGGCAACTGACCAACTACACGAAACTGATTCTTGACGGAGTAATCGCGGATGGTTTAGTTGAAGCCAAGATCGATGTGGTGCATCACGTCATGCAGCCGCATTACTACCGGGCCGCCCCTTACCGCCATTGGAAAACTACGGCGGTTGGCCTTCGTGCAGCATTCAATATCATCGACAACGCGGCCAACGCTGCAACTCGTGGAGACCGCAAGGCGACAACCGGCCCCCAATGTCTTCATTGCAGAGGGAGAGCAACCTGCCCGTCCTTTGTGGCCTCTGTTACGTCGGTGATTGATTATTCGAGGCAGGCTGGCACAACCCTACCTGGCCCGTCAGTTGTCGGCGCTGAGCTTACTTTAGTGTCCGAGGCGCTGGAGCGGCTCAAGGCGATGCAGACCGCGCTGTCGTCGCAAGTGGAGTATCACGCCTCAAAAGGTGAGCAGGTTCCCGGCTGGGAGTTTACCCGTGGCGAGTCTCGCCTGAAGTGGAAGTCCTCCCAGCAGGAAGTAGTTGCACTCGGACAGATGTTCGGGGTAGACTTGGAGACTACCGGGCTAGTTACCCCAACCCAAGCGATAGCCAAAGGAATACCAACAGAGCTAGTCAACTCAATGGCAGCCCGCACGGCGGGTGAGCTGAGACTTACCAAAACTGACCCAAACCGAGCATTTGAAGCTTTCACAAAATGAGCAATTTCACAACTCCCGCCGGCAGACTGGTTTCCGGTAACCTGTACACGCCCAGCACGACCGACCAGCAGGGCAACCCCCGTACCTTCAAAACAGGTAAGGACGCGGGCAAGCCGAGAGCCGAGTTCTATTTCGCCATCGCTATCCCCAAGGGCGGCGAGCAGCACTGGGCATCCACATCTTGGGGCGCCGAGCTGTGGAAAGAAGGCCACGCCGGAAACCCCAATGCGGGCAAAATCCCTACCTTCGCTTGGAAGGTGAAGGACGGCGACAGCACGGCGGTTGACCCGAAGGGTAAGGCATACAACACCCGTGAGGGCCACGCTGGCCATTGGATACTCTCATTTTCAGGGAGTTTTCAGCCGAAGATCTACACGCTTCTCGGCGTGGCGCCAGGCGGCGCTCCGGTCGAGCTGGTGGAGAACGGAGCTATCCGCCTCGGATACTACGTCCAGGTCAACTGCTCGACTCGCTACAACGGCAACACCCAAAAGCCGGGCGTGTTTATCAACCCACACATGGTCTGCCTGGTCGGCTACGGCCCGGTGATCGTTCTTGGGCCTGACGTGGCTGACGCTGGCTTCGGTGCGGTGACCCTGCCGGCCGGCGCCAGCACGACGCCCCCCGCCGGTTTCAACCCGCCAGCTGCGCAGCCGCCCGCACCACCCGTGCCTGCTGCGCCGCCGCAGCCGCCCGCACCACCCGTGCCTGCTACGGCGGCGCAGGCGTACACCCCACCCGTGCCGGCCGCCGCAGCGCAGGCGTACACCCCGCCGCTCCCACCGGTCACCCCGGACCCGGGTTTCCGCCAACCGCCGACTCTGCAGCCGACGGCAAAGTGCGCGGGCGCCACGCTGGACAGCTTCCGTGCCCAGGGTTGGACTGACACCCTGCTGGTCGAGCACGGCTACGCTGTGATGGGTTGATTTTCCTGGCGGGCCTTCGGGCTCGCCACTTATTTAAGGGTGGATATGATTCGAGGCTCCCACTTTCCCGCCGGACTTACCTGGTCCACCGTGCGGGCCGACTGCGATTTTGAGACCTACTCAGAGGCCGGCCACGTCTGGAATCCGGATACCAACAAATGGGAAGGGCCACCCGGAGCCCCGAAAGGAAAAAAGGGTCTTGAGATAGTAGGAGCCGCCAACTACGCGAGTCACGAGAGCACGGAAGTGCTCTCTTTTTGGTATGACCTAAAGGATGACTCCGGCCGTCATTTTTGGCGCCCAGGCCTACCAAACCCGACCCCCTTGCTGGACTATGTAAAAGCGGGAGGTGTCATCGAGGCGTGGAACGTCGCTTTCGAGTGGTGGATATGGAATGAAGTTTGCACCAAGAAGTACGGCTGGCCGCCGCTACTGATCGAGCAAACCTATGACGCTATGGCGAAAGCCAGAGCACACTCCCTGCCGGGTGGTCTGAAGAAAGCCGCTCAGGTAGTGCAGTCTGCAGAGCAGAAAGATGAGCGCGGCACCGACCTGCTGAAATATTTTTCGGTCCCACGAAACCCGACCAAGAGTGACCCACGCCGACGTATCGCGCCGATATGGGATGAGGAGCAGGCGGCTCAGGGGCGCGAGTACCTTGTCGCGTGCGGGGTCAAGCCTACGCAGGCCGACAAACTGGTACTGGAAACTCGCGCGAAGACCACTGAGCTGTGCCGGTACAACGAGCAGGATATTATTGCGGAGGCGGCTGTCTCTAAGGTTGTCCCAGACCTGTCTCCCACAGAGTACCGTAACTGGATTCTCGATCAGCGCATTAATCGTCGCGGCATAGGCATTGACTTGGACCTGGTGCACGGAGCCATCTCCGTCATCAATTCTGCATCGGGAGACCTCGGCCGCCAGATGTGGGAGATTTGCGGGTGCCGGCCCACGGAAGTTGCGCAGATCATCGCTTGGCTCCATGGCAAAGGCGTGCACCTCGACAGCCTGGATGAGGACGCGCTCGACGCCGCCCTGGGCACAGACCTACCTGAAGACTGCCGCACCGTGCTGGAGATCCGTGGTTTGCTCAGCTCGGCATCCGTCAAGAAGGTATTCGCGCTCAACAACACCGCCCGGGCCGGTCGGGTGCATGACCTCTACGTCTTCCACGGCGCGCACACAGGCCGCCCGACCGGCTCCGGGGCCCAGCCGACGAACCTGCCGAAGGCGGGGCCGGCAGTCTGGCAGTGCGAGGAGTGCGGGCATCACCACTGGGTCGAGCACGGCAGCGCCTGCCCCTACTGCAGCGCCTTCTTTGATCGCGCTTCTAAGCGGCGCGAGTGGAGCCCGGAGGCGGCCGACGACGCAATCCGTATCGCAAAAACTGGCAGCTTCGAGCTGATGCGGTGGTTCTTCTCGGACGCCCTGTTCGCGCTGGCGGGCTGCCTACGTGGGGTATTCGAGGCCAAGCCAGACCACACCTTAGTCTCCAGTGACTTCAGCGCCATTGAGGGCGTGGTGATCGCGGCGCTGGCCAATGAGGAGTGGCGGCTTGAGGTGTTTCACGGCCACGGCATGATTTATGAGTTATCCGCAGCCAAGATCCTCGGTATAACTCTGGAGGAGATGCTCGACTACAAAAAGAAGAACGGTCAGCACCATCCCGCCAGAGGTAAGATCGGTAAGATCGCGGAGTTGGCTAGCGGGTTCGGCGGTTGGATAAACTCTTGGAAAGCATTCGGGGCTACCCAGAGTGATGAAGAGATAAAAGAAGCCCTGCTGGCATGGAGAGCGGCGAGCCCCGCGATCGTTTATCTCTGGGGCGGCCAGCGCATCACCGCTGGTCTAGCGACAGAAAGGGCGAAGCGGAGAGGAGTCGCTAGCCCCACTGCGAGTTGGACGGATAGAGAACTCCGGTGGGGGGTTGACGAGCTGTTCGGGTTAGAAGGAAGGGCCATAGAGGCTTTGCGCAACCCCGGCTATGAGAAGCACGTAGAGCGACTCGATGGAACCTCGACAGGAATAAGTTACCTCTACTACGAAGGTGTGTTATACTGTCGAACGCCAGGCGGCGGGACCATCACTTACCACAGCCCCACCCTTGAACCTTCCGAGCAGTCGTGGCGGGGAATGTCCATCTACTACTGGGGATGGAACACCAATCCCAAGAACGGCCCACCGGGGTGGATCCAGAAGGGGCTCTACGGTGGCCGCATGGCGGAGAACGTGGTCCAGAAGGTCGCGCGGGACATCCAGATGCATGCGATCGACAATCTGGAGCGCGCCGGGTTCCCGGTAGTGATGCATACGTATGATGAGGATGTGTGCGAGGTTCCCATAGGCGCCACAACAGTTGAAGAGGTCGAGGCGCTGATGATGGATTTACCAGACTGGGCCAAAGGATGGCCCATTAAAGCGAAAGGTGGATGGTGTGACACAAGATATCGAAAAGGCTAAATACGCGGACAAGGAAAAGCCACATGCTTTCAAAAAGCACTCCCACTACCACAAAGACGTCCGCCGCCTCGGCAGCATTGACGTCTACCGGGTTCTGGAACTTTACTCGGTTGTCAACCCTTGCCTGCAGCACGCCATCAAGAAACTGCTGGTGGCTGGCGGCCGGGGTGCCGGCAAGGACATACTAACGGACGTCCAGGAGGCTATTGATAGCTTGGAGCGGTGGAAAGAGATGCGGGAGGAGGATAGCCATGGATGACGTCGATATCACCAGCGAACGCACGGCGGTGTTCGAGGCGGCAGCCGTCGCGGCTCTGCGGGCAAAAGCCCAGGCGATCCCCGAGGGAACCCCCGGTGACTGCGAGCACTGCGGTGAGGAATCCAAGCGCCTGGTCGGTGGATACTGCTGCCGTTGTCGTGATAAACTGAAACTACCATGAAACAATACCAAGACCTGCTCAAGCTGGTGCTCTCCCAAGGGTACACCGAGCTGAATGAACGCACTGGCAAAACGGTAGTCACCCTACCGGGGGCTTCGATGCGTTTTGACTTGCGTGACGGGTTTCCGGCCATCACCGTGCGTAAGTTGGCTTTCAAGACCGCAATGGCAGAGCTGTGCGGTTTCCTGCGTGGCTACACCAGTGCTGCTGATTTCCGGGCCCTAGGTTGCGGCGTCTGGGATCAAAACGCCAACGAGACCCCCGCCTGGGTATGGAGCCCCTGGCGGCTCGGGAAGGACCATCTCGGCCCAGTCTACGGGTCGCAGTGGAGGCACTGGAAAGCATACCGAACCTGCAGGACATCGGATGTACCGTGCGCAACAGGAGAGGGGTGGGCTACTAAGTATTCGGCCCCAGGCAGTGCGTTTATTGCAAAATCGATAGACCAGTTGGGGGATTGTGTTCGCAAGATCATCCTCGACCCCTCCGATCGCGGTATCCTTTTTCACGCATGGAACCCAGCTGAGCTTGATCGAATGGCCCTCCGCCCATGCCATGTGCTGTATCAGTTTCTCCCATCTCCATCGCAGCGCCAGCTCAGCATGTCGGTCTACATCCGAAGCAATGATCTGGGGCTCGGGGCGCCGTTTAACATGGCGGAAGCCGCCGCCTTGCTTTGCTTGGTCGCGCGCTTGACTGGTTACGAGCCACGCTTTCTCAACTACCACGTTGGGGACGCCCATATTTACCAGGACCACGCTGAAATGGTCGAGTCGGTGCTATCCCGGGATCCCCTGCCGCCTCCAACCCTGGAGATATCAAGCTCCATACCCTCCTACTCGGTCTCGCGGATTGAGCACGCGGTAGACTGGCTGGACCAGGTATCCCCGGGTGATTTCACCCTGCTGGGGTATTCACACCACCCGGCTATTTCGGCACCGATGGCCGTATGAGCGCTACCCCCGACCACAGCGCCGCCATCATGGCTATGGGTTCTGACGGTATCTCCGCCAGCGACCTGGCCCTGCTGGTGGGGCTCAGCCCTGCTGAAGTCGAGAACCGCCTGACCGCTTCTGATGTAGCGCCGCTCCGAGGCCGGCAGCAGCGCAGCCGGGTATATGACTTGTGGCAGGCGATGAGCGCGCTCACTCGCGGCGGGGGATCGGAGCTGACGGACCAGCAGATCACCACCGCCGTCCAGAAGATGCGCCCCTCCCAGCTACCCCCGGCTCTGCAGTTGGAGTTCTGGAAAGCTCAGCAGGCTCGTTCGGCCTACCAACTGGAGAACAAGCAGCTGTGGAGGACCGAGCGAGTGCAGAAACTGGTTGGCCGTATTTTCAAAGTAATCCGGCAGAACATGATGCTCCTGCCGGAGACCGCCAACCGACAAACATCCCTGACCCAAGAGCAGATTAAAATCATTACCGGGATGGCGGATGCCACCCTAGACGAGATCCGAGAGGGCATCGTCGAAGAGATGGGCGCTTGGGAAGGGGCCGATCGTGAGTCTGATGATCCGAGTAAGTGAAAATGAAGCTACTTACCTACCTAGCTACTGGTGTGATGCTCCTCTTAGTCACCTGGCCCTTTGTGCTTATCTTGGGTGACTCCCTAACATTTTGTATTACAGGGGAGTGGGTGCTACCATTCAGTTGGTGGTCACCTAGGTTCGCACTCGAAGTAGCGTCGAGCATAAATACCATGCTTATCCTGTACTACTGCGGCAATAAATGAGCAAACGACCCGCTAAAGCGCAGTCGGTCACTGAGTTTGAAGACCTGGGTGACCTCTGCTTGGGGATGCTTGAGGGGCTGCAGCCCCCCGAGCGGCTGTCACCTGCGGAGGCCGCTGAGAAGTACCGCATAATCAGCAACCCGGGGGCCTACAGCGGCCCTTTTCTCTTCGACACCACCCCCTACATGCGCAAGCCACTGGATGCGCTGGCTGACCGTACTAAAAATGCGATTGTGTTTGGGGGTGGGGCGCAGACAGGTAAAACCGAGAGTCTGGTGCTGAATGCGCTGGCGTTCACCATTAAATGCATGCCGGTAGATTCCATCGTCTACCAGACTAGCCAGAAGGTGGCGGCGGACTTCTCGCGCACCCGGGTTGACCGGATGCACCGCAGCTCCCCGTTGATTGGGGAATGCCTCCTACCCGGAAGCGCTGACGACACAGTGCATTCCAAGTTTTACAAGTCGGGTATCGTAGTTAATCTATCCTGGCCTGCTATTAATGAGATGTCGGGCAGGCCTCGGGGTCTGGCGATCCTGACGGATTACGACCGGATGCCGCAGGATATTGACGGCGAGGGTAGCCCGTTCTACCTCGCCCGGAAGCGGACGACCACCTACGGCACACTGGCCAAGACCATCTGCGAGAGCACGCCGGGCTTCATCATCCCAGTAGGCACCACCTGGCTGCCGAAGTCCCCGCACGAGATGCCCCCGTGCCAGGGCATCGTCGGCCTCTACAACCAAGGCGATCGGCACCGGTGGTATTGGCCTTGCCCCGAGTGTGGTGGGTGGTTCGAGCCGACGTTTGACCGCTTGCGCTACCCCGCTGACGCCGAGCCCGCCGCAGCCGGCCGAGCCGCCACCATGGAGTGTCCACACTGCCGTGCCGCGATCCACCCGAACCAGCGCTACGGACTCAACCTCCGTGGCCAGTGGGCGGCCGACGGCCAGCGCCTCGACCGCGACGGCAGCTTGCACGGCGACGCACCGGAGAGCGACATCGCCAGCTTCTGGCTTGCCGGCCCCGCGAGTGCGTTCGTCAGCTGGGCGACCATCGTCTCGAACAACATCAACGCCGAGCGCGAGTATCAGCGCTCGGGTGACCAGGAGCCCCTCAAGAGCACCACCAACCTGGACCAGGGGCAACCTTATGCCTGGCGCGGCGCCGGCTCGTTGCGCACGCCGGAGGAGATCAAGAACCGAGCTGAGACTTGGCAGCGCGGCACCGTGCCGAAGGACGTGCGCTTTCTGGTCACCACGATCGACGTGCAGGGGCGGAAGTGGGTGGTTCAGGTTCACGGCGTGGCGCCAGGTAGCCCCGTGCAGGTGGTGCTGATCGATCGCTACGACGTTGCCAAGAGCGCCCGGCTCGACCCGGACGGCCACCCCCTGCCGGTTGACCCGGGCAGTTATTTGGAAGACTGGGAGCTGCTGCGGCCGGTGATCGAGGCCAGCTACCCGATCGGCGATGACTCGGGCCGGCGCATGCAGGTGAAGCACACTTTCTGCGACAGCGGCGGCCGGGAGGGTGTCACCACCCAGGCTTACCTATTCTGGCTCAGCCTGCGCGCGGACGGCCTGCACCGCCGGTTTCAGCTGGTGAAGGGTGACCCTCTGCCCGGCGTGCCGCGCGCCCATATCACCTACCCAGACGCCAACAAGAAGGACAAACACTCCCCCCTGCGCGGCGATGTCCCCGTGCTGATGCTCAACTCCAACGTGCTGAAGGACCAGCTAGATAAGCTGCTGGACCGGAACGAGTTGACTAAAGGGGTCGTGTTCCCAGAATGGTTACCGGATACCGCTTTTCATGAGTTATGTGTAGAGATTCGGACTATAAAGGGTTGGGAAAACCCAAAGCGCAAGCGCAACGAGACCTGGGACTTGCTTTACTACTGTCTCGGCGGGATAGTGTGGTTGGGGGCAGAGCGTATTGACTGGCAGAACCCACCAAGCTGGGCGCTGCCTTCTGACTCCGGTAATCCTCTCGTTTCGGAGCTGGAGAGTGTAGAGAAGCCCGCCACCGCCCCAAAAACCCGGCATAATCTAGCCGATCTTGGAAAGGCATTGGCATGACCACTCAACAGATGCTTGACGAAGCGCGTACCGCGTTGCACCGGCTCGCCACGGGGCGGCTGCCGTCCGTGGTGGTGGACCACAACGGCGAGCGCGTCGAGTTCACGCGCGCGACTCTACCCTCGCTGCGCGCCTACGTCCGCGAGCTTGAAAGCGCCCTGGCCGGGACTTTGGTGACGGGCCCGGCCCGCGTGGTGTTCTGAAATGGCGTCGATCGGCATTGAGGGGGCCAGCCAAAAAAGCGCGGAGCTGGCGCGCTGGCTGCCAGACCTTCGCCCAGCGGACGCCATCATCAACCCGGCCAAGGAGCTGCTTGACGCCCGCACGACCGAGATGTCACGCAGTGACGGTTTCGTCTCAGCTGCAGGTGATCGAACAAAGGACTCAGTCGTTGGTGCGCGTTACGTGCTCAACGCCCAGCCCGACACGACCGTGCTGGGGGCACCTGATGGCTGGGCCGAGGAGTTCCAGCAGGTGGTCGAGGCGCGCTTCATGCTCGAAGCAGAGTCCCCCGCCTGCTGGCTGGATGCCAAGCGCAAGCTCACCTTCACCGACATGGTTCGCCTGGCGGTCGGCTGCTACACGCTGGGCGGCGAGGTGGTGGCGACGGGAGAGTGGGTGCGCCAGGCGGATCGGCCCGGGTGCACCGCCGTGTCGATGGTGCACGCCGGGCGGCTCAGCAACAAGTACGACGCTGACGACACCCAGTTCATGCGCCGGGGCGTCCAGTTGGATAACTGGGGTGCCCCGGTCGGCTACTGGTTCCGCAACGCCCACCGGTACGAGCCCTACGCTGGGGCTGACCCCTACACTTGGCAGTATGTGCCCCGGTTCCTCCCATGGGGGCGCCCCCAGGTGTTGCACATATTCGAGGAGATGGAGCCGGGCCAGAACAGAGGCATTGCGGCAATGGTGTCAGTGCTCAAGGAAATGAAGATGACAAAGCAATACCGGGACACGGTATTGCAAAACGCCGTCACGAACGCTTCCTACGCTGCCGCCATCGAGTCCGAGCTGCCTAGCGATGCGGTATTCACCGCTATTGGCCAGGGGCAACAGGGCGACGCTAGTTCCGTGCTGGGGGACTATATGGCGCAACTGAATGCCTACGTTGGCGGTGCTGGCGGTATCACCATGGACGGGGTGAAAATCCCCCACTTGTTCCCCGGCACCAAGCTCAGTTTCCACCCAGCCCAGCCGGTTGGCGATACCACTTTTGACAACCGACTGCTCCGCCACATCGCCACCGCCTTTGGATTCTCATTCGAGGAGTTCACAGGTGATTTCACACAGACAAATTACTCCAGTGCCAAAGCTGCCGGGGTATTAACCTGGCGAGCGATGCAAACGAAGAAAGCCAAAGCCGCGAACGCGATGGCCAACTTCATTTACGGGCTCAGGTTGGAGGAAATGATCGCCAACGGCGACGTACCCCTGCCCCCCGGTCGTACCCGAGACGACTTCTACAAACCACTCCACCGCGAGGCCTACTGCCAGGCGGATTGGATTGGCGCGTCTCGTGGCCAGATCGATGAGGGCAAGGAGACCAAAGCCGCTGTCGAGCGAGTCACCAACAATCTCAGCACTTACGAGGACGAGCTGGGAAGGCTTGGCAAAGACTGGCGGAAAGTGTTCGCCCAGCAAGCGCGTGAAAAGAAACTTCTTGAGTCCCTGGGGCTTCAACAGATCAAGGCAGCAAAATGAAATTCAATTTTCGACACATTCTCACCAACCCTCTGTTTGTTGCGGCTCACGCGCACTCAGAATTCGCCAACGGCCTACTGCTCGGCGGAGTCCCCGAGATTCGCCCGAAGACGTCCTTTGGTTGCGACATCGGGATGGAGTGTGACAACGAGGAAGACGACTACGACATCATCAAGGGTGTCGCGCTCATTCCGGTTATCGGCCCGCTGCTCAACTCCTTCCTGCCGGAATGGTGCAACGGCTACTACTGCACTGGATACCAGAATATCCAGCGCAGCGTGGCAGACGCATGCAACGACCCAGGAATCAAGTCGATCGTGCTACTGGTGGACTCGCGCGGCGGCGAGGCGGTCAACTGCCTGGAAACCGGTCGGGCTATCCGCACGATGCTGGAGGCCAGCGGTAAACCGAATTGCGCAATCGTGAAGGGCGTAGCTTACAGCGCGGGCATGGCCCTCGCGGCAGCGACCTCGATGATTTACTGCCTGCCCTCCGGCGGGGTCGGCAGTATCGGCGCACTCTTGATTCACTCCGACTACTCGAAGGCCCTGGAGGGTGAGGGCATCAAGACAACCCTCATTTATCACGGAAGCCATAAGGCGGACGGCAATCCCTACGAACCCCTCCCCGAAGCGGTGAAAGCCGACATGCTGGCGAAGGTGGATGCCCAGGGCGAGATGTTCGACTCCTACATGGCGGAGATGCGCGGGGTGGATAAAAAGGCGATCGTAGCCATGCAAGCTGCGACATTCACCGCTGCGGAGGGGCTGGCAAACGGTCTGATTGACGTTATACTGCCACCGTCCGACGCATTCACGTCGTTTGAATCCTCGGCCACGCCGGCCGCAACATCCATGGAGTCACCTATGCCGCAAGCTGATGCCGAAACCGTGAAGGCGGAACGGGCACGGATCAAGGCCATCCAGCAGAGCGAGGCTGCCGCCGGCCGCGCTGAGATGGCGTCCTACCTGGCTTTCGAGACCGACATGTCGGCCGACGCCGCAGTGGCCCTGCTGAGCAAGGCTCCGGCTGCGGCCTCTGCTGCTCCCACCCAAGCTGCTCCGACGCCCAGCCCGTTCCTGGCCGCAATGAACGCGGTCGGTGGCGCCGGCCTGGCCCCGGAACTGCCGGTGACCCAGCAGGGTGCGCCGGAGACCGACCCCGTCAAGTTCGTGCTTCAGTCGTTCAAGTCGGCCACCGGCCGCGCTGCCGCATAAGGAGAGCCGAGCATGGCTACCACTTTCCCCGCCGTCGCCTCGGTCACTTCCGAGTCGTTCACCCCGTTTCAGGCGCTCGCCGCCGATCACCAGGTCTCCACCCAGCAGGCGACGATCGCCTCCGGTGCCGGCGTGCTGAGCTACCTGCAGGTGCTCGGCAAGATCACGGCCAGCGGCAAGCTGACGGTGCACAATCCTGGCGCCAGTGATGGCAGCCAGGTGGCCGTGGCGCTGGCAACCGGCGCTTTCGACGCGACCAGCGCCGACGTCAGCTGCCCTGTGATCACCGAGGGCGTGTTTGCGATGCAGGCCCTGGCCTACCACTCTTCGGTCACCACGGACGCCGCCAAGCTGGCGACCTTCCCGATCGGCTCGAACATCGTGATCAAGAAGCTCGCCTTCGGCGCCGTCTGATCCAGACCCACAGGAGCAACACTCATGGCCCTCGACATCTACGGCACCGCAACCCTGGCGGGCGTCATCACCACCATCAAGCCCAGCGCGCCGGGCTTCTGGCTCAATTTTTTCACCACCGAGTACCTGTTCGACACCGAGGAAATCGATTTCGACGAAGTGCTGGTGGACCGCCGCATCGCCCCGCTGGTGCTGCCGACCGTCGCCGGTAAGCCGCAGCGTGAGCGCGGCTTCACGACCAAAAAGTACAAGCCGGCCTACCTGAAGCCGCTCAACACGCTGTCTCCGAGCCGCACGCTGTCTCGCCGCCCGGGCGAAGCCTTCGGCGGGCAGCTGAGCCCGGATCAACGCGCCGCAGCCCTGCTGGCCCAGTACCTGACTGACCAACGCGACCAGATCGAGCGCCGGTGGAACAAGATGGCCGCTGAAGCCCTGCTGGATGGCAAGATCACGCTGGCTGGCGACGACTACCCGACTGTCACGATCGACTTCGGCCGTCCGGCCGCACACACCGTGGTTCTGGCCTCGGGCTCGCGCTGGAGCGACACCGGCGTGGATCCGTTCGCTACGATCGAAGCCTCCGCCAAGGCCATTTCGGAAGCCAGCGGCTACCCGGCGGACATCGTTATCATGGGCACGGCGGCTTGGGCGGCGTTCACTGCCAACGTGCAGGTGCAGGCCAAGCTCGACCTGCGCCGAGGCACCGACAAGCTGGGTGCCCTCGACTTCGCCCCGGGCTCGGGCGCCAACGTGCAGTACAAGGGCTCGGACGGCAGCCGCCAATACTGGGTCTACAGCGAGCTGTACGACATCGACGAAACGACCACCGGCACCTTCATGGACGCCCGTGACATGCTGGTGATGTCGTCGGTGGGCGTCCAGGGCGCACGCTGCTTCGGCGCGATCCTCGACATGGACGCTCTGCGCGCCGTGCCGATCTTCCCGAAGAGCTACACGACCGAGAACCCCTCCGCCCGCTACGTGATGACCCAATCGGCGCCGATGATGGTGCCGGGCCGGACCGCCGCTACCCACCGCACGCGCGTCGTCGCATAACCACCATGGCTGATCCCAAAGTCCCTACCCCGCCGGCCGCTCCGGTGGCCAGGCCGACCCCGGTGGCCATGCGCGCGGTCAACCTCGTGCGCATCGGCAAGAACGGCGAGCACAAGCCGGGCGAGCCTTTCTTCGCTCCGACCGAGACCGAAGCCGAGTGGCTGGTCGAGAACGGCGCGGCGGTCCGGGTTGAGGCCAAGTCGTGAGCTGGAGGGAGATCCGGCGGGAGGCCCGGGCGGCGGTGCATGACGCCTTCGGTGTCAGCGCCGACTACCTGGCTGTCTCTGGCGGGTCTTCCATCCCAGTCATGGTGCGGGTGCACTCTCGCGCGACACCGGGCAGTGTCGCCTACGCACGCCGGGAGGCGTTCGCCGAGGTCGCCGAGGAGTCCGTCCGGGTCATCACCAGTTGGCCGGGCGTGACGCGCGGGGGCGTGTTCCAAGTCGCCGACTTCATCCGCGATGACGGCACGACCGGTGCCGCTTCCCTGCGGGTGGACCACGTTCTGCCGACCGAAGGCGATGGCTTCTGGACCTGCCTGGTCAGCGAGGTGCGCGCATGATCGCCGCTTCTACCACCAACCTGCAGGGGTTCCTGGCGGCCGTCGAGCAGTACCCAGAGGTGGCGCGGCGCGCGGCTTCCCTGGCCGTAAATGACGCTGCGGAGTGGGGCGCCAACCTGGCGCGCCGCAAGATGGCCAGCCAGGTTCGCCTCCCTGCGGACGTGCTCACCGGTGCGCGCTTCGGCATCGTCCAGCGCGCGTCACAGGTGAGCATCGAGGCGATCGTGCGGGCGTCGCCCAACCCGCTCGGCCTGAGCCGGTTCGTCACCGGCAGCAAGGAGCCGAGGGCGCGGAACCCGGCTACCGCGATCAAGCCCGGCTCCGCGCCCTTCGTCTGGAAGAGGGGCTTCCTGATGCCTACTCCCAACGGCGCAGACGGCGTGGCGCTGGCGGTGCGCACCAATGGCCCACTGCGGTCATCTCGTGCCGCACGCCAGATTGCCAAGAACCTGTATATTTTATCCGGCCCGTCGCCGAATCAAATATTCATGACGGTTGCGAAAGACATCCTCCCGGCGCTCCAAACCCGCCTGGATGGTGAGTTCGCCCGCCAGTATGAAAGGCTGCTCCGTGGATGACCCGAAGCGACTCCTGGTCCTCAAGGCCTTGACCGCGCAAGTGGCGTCCGTCTCGGTAGCCTCCGGCTACCAGCACGACCTCGCCGGCAAGGTTTGGCGGGGCCGGTCCACCTTCAGCGACTCAGAACCCCTGCCGGCCGTCTCCATTTTGGAGGCCCTGCCGGGAGACGCTCCAGCCGTGACGTCGCGCGCCAACTCGGCGGTGCAGCTGGAGCGCTGGGTGCTGCTGGTCCAAGGCTGGGCAGTGGATGACCTGCTCAACCCCACCGATCCGGCGCACCGGCTCATGGCAGATGTGAAGAAAGCCCTCGGGCAGGTTGCGCAGCCTGCCTCGACGGCTTACCTACTCGGCGGGCTGATCCAGCGGATTGAGGTTGACCCAGGCGTCGTACGGCCGTCCGATGCGGTATCATCCCGAGCGTATTTCTTTCTGCGAGTCACACTTGATATTACCGAGCGTGTTTTCGCGCCCTACTCTGTTTGATGGAGATCACAAATGGCTTTCGCCCATGCCGATGACGATATTGTCCTGCCGCGAGGCCGGCTCTACTTCGCCCCGTTCAGTCCGGGTACCCGCACACCGCAGGCCAGCCGCCTCTACATTGGCAACACGCCCGGCTTTTCGCTGACCGCCGACAGCTCCACGCTCGACCACTACACCGCCGACTCGTCGGTGCGCATCAAGGACCGCAGCGTCGTCACCGAGGTGAGCTACAAGGCCACGCTGCAGAGCGACAACATCAGCGAAGCGAACCTGGCCCGGTTCTTCATGGGTACTTCGGCTGCTGTCGTCCAGGCCGCCGCCACCGGCGTCACCGAGTCGTTCACCGGCCTGGTCGCCGACGCAGTGATTCAGCTCGGCGTGACGGCGACCAATCCGACTGGTGCGCGCAATGTCTCCAGCGTGACGATCGCCGGCAAGGTGCTCGGCACCGACTACGAGCTCGACGCCGCACGCGGTCAGATCCACGTCGTGACCGCTGGCGCCTACGCCGTGACCTACAGCGTTGCCGCCGTCAGCCGTCAGCAGGTTCGCAGCGCTGGCCAGCAGGTCGCCGGTGCGCTGACCTTCATCTCCGACAACCCGGTCGGCACCAACCGCGACGTCTACATGCCCTACGTGCTGCTGACACCGAACGGCGAGTTCTCGATGAAGGGTGACGGCCAGGCCTGGGCTTCGATGTCGTTCAACCTGCAGGTCATGCAGAAGGACGCCAACTCCCCGGCCCTCTACCTCGACGGACAGGCGGCTTGATATGGCATTGCGTGACTTTCAAGTCGCGCGGAAAGAGGTGCTCGCCCAGGGCACCTCTTTTTCCGTGCGCGGCCTTTCGTTCTCCGATTTCAGCATCCTCTTCCAGGCCCACCGGCAGGACTTTGAAGCTGTGGCCGACCTCGCCCGCGCCGGCACGGCGGAGAGCGTCTCCTCCCTGCTGGGCGAGCTGGCGGCGCGGTTCCCGCTGATCGCGGCGCACGCAATCAGCCTGGCGGCGGACGAACCCGACGCCATCGCGGTGGTGCTGTCCCTGCCTGCGCCCGTGGTGCTGGACGCCCTCATCTCGGTCGCAGAGCTGACCTTCGTGGACCCGGGCGCCGTCCCAAAATTCCTGGCCCAGCTGACCCGCGCGATGCAGGGGGCGAGTCAAGCTCTCCCGACGGCGTAGCGTGGTTGGCCGAGCAGCGGCGGCTCGTGTCGCTCCTGCTCGCAAACGGGCACCCCGATGCCTGCGACTACCCCCTCGGGGTAATGTGGACGGAAGCACGGTTTGCGCAGGGCCGTGAGAGGGAGCGAGTTGCGGGAGAGGCGATAGTCCTCTACCAAGTTGTGCAGACGGCCTTTGGAGATAAGAAAGCGCATAAAGCATTCCAGAAGCATATTGACAAACTCCTCAAGTGGTGAGATAGCAGGGGCTCCTAACCAAAGAGCCCCTAGTCATGAGCAACCTCTTCAACGCCTTCCTGGAACGAGTCGAGCCAACCCGCCCGAGACCAAAGCCCGCCCCGCGCGGGCTTTTCCACTTGTAAAATCGGGCCAACAAGGAGCCCCTGATGGCAAGCGTAACAACCGACCTCATCATCCGCGCGGCGGAGATCAAGACCAAGCCGCTGGAAGACCTGCTGGGGCTGCTGACAAAGCTCACCGGCGCGCTCGACAGCCTCAGCGCCGAGGGGGGCCCGGCCACTCGCCATATCTCCGAGCTGCGCGACGAGGCAGAGAAGTTCAAGACCCTGCAGGGTGAGATCGCCGGCCGGCGGTCCCTGCTGGAAAGCTTCGGGTTTTCCCAACAGGGAGTAGCCCAGGCTCGGGAAGCTCTCGCGGTAGCCAAGACCGCGCTGGCCGCCTTCACCGAGTCCCTACCGGCCGCCCGCCAGCGCACCGCAGCGCAGAAAGAAGAGCTGGCGGCGCTGACCAAGGAGGCCCGCGCCTCAGCCACCGCGCTGTCCCAGGCTGAGAAGCGCCTGGCGTCGAGCACCGCAGCGCTCCAGCGCATGCAGGTTGACACCTCGAAGGCGGCGGAAGAGCTGGTGGCACTGCGTGCGGCGCAGGATCGCGTGAACGCCGGCTTCGATCGGGCCACTCTGAATGTCCAGGGCTACCAAGAAGCCCTGCGCCAGAAGAAAGCAGCAGAGGCAGAGGCCCATGCCGCAGCGCAGGCAGCGCAGAAAGCAGAGGAAGGGCGCGCGGCGGCAGCGCGCACGGCAGCCGAGGCCGAGATCAAGCTCATCCGCGAGCGTGAGATGCAGCGCGCCCAGGAGCAGGTTGCCGCAGCGGAGGGCGCCCGCCGCGCTGCCAACGCCGCGCGAGCCCTGCAGGAGGTCCAGGGTGTCGCCGTACCTTCCGCTGCCGCGCCAGCACCAGCTACGGCGGCGTCCCGCGTCGCCCCACCAGCTCAGCTGGAGAGCCTATCTCAGACCAGTGCCGCGCTCGCCGAGATCGAGCAGCGCCAGAAAGCCGCGAGCAGCGCCTGGGGTGCTGGGCGGGAGGTGCTGGCCAAGGCCGGCGAGGACTATCAGCGCCTGGCGCAGGCTATCCGCAATGCCGATCAGCAGGCCGGCGCGATCGATGGCCTGCGCGCAGGTCGGGCGGAGCTGCAGCGCACCGAGGAGGCCCTGCAGGGCGCGCGAGACAAAGCTGCAGCCCTGCAGGTTGCGCTCCAGGCCGGCGGCGTCTCGACTGAGCAGGCCGAGACGGGCACCAAGACCTTCCGCGCGGAGATCGAGCGCCTTGCCGGCGCCGTCGCGCGCGGTCGGGAGGGGCTGACGCAGCTCGAAGCACGCGCCAAGGCGCTCGGCATCGATACCCGCGACCTGGCGCAAGCCGAGGAGACTTTGGTCTCCAACACTGAGCGCGCCCGGCGCGCGATGGCTGCCGCGACGGACGACACCACCCAACTCGGCCAGGCCACGCGGCGTGCTGCTGCCGAGACCGGCGCCTGGGGCGACTCGCAGCGCACCGCGCTCAGCTGGGGGCAGCGCCTGCGCGGGCAGATCCTCAGCATGACCGCCGCCTACGTGGGGCTGTTCGGCGCCATCTCGGAAGGGCGTGCCGCACTCGACGCCACCACGGCCAACGCCGCGATCAACAACCGGCTCTCGGTGGCGGTCGGCGGCGACCCCAAGCAGTTGGTATTCGAGCTGTCGCGCGTGCGCCAAGAGGCTGACCATCTCGGGCTTTCCATTCAGTCGGCGGCAGACAGCTACAGCCGGTTTGCCCTGGCGGCGCGGGCCGGCGGCATGTCGGCCGATGAGTCGTTCCGCATCTTCCAGCAGTTCAGCCAGGTAGCCCGGGTCTACAAGCTGACGGAAGAGGAATCGAAGCGGATGTTCAAGGCCCTTGAACAGATGATGTCGAAGGGCAAGATCGCATCCGAGGAGCTGCGCCAGCAGTTGGGCGACGTCCTGCCGGGCGCCGTACCTGCGATGGCCAAGGCGCTCGGCATGGTCAAGCCGGGCGAGCTGGATAAGGCCCTGGAGCAGGGTCGCATCTCCAGCAAGAACCTCATCTTGTTCGCCCAGGAGATGGCGGGCCCCGTGCAGGGGCAGCTGGCCACCGCCAGCAAGAGCTGGCAGGCTGAGTTGCAGCGCCTGACGACCGCGCTGTTCGACTTTCGCAACAAGGTGGCTGACTCTGGGTTCGGCGAGGCCATGGGCCAGCTGGCCAAGAGGCTCTCGGACGCGCTCGGAGGAGAGCAGGGCGACAAGCTGGCGAAGGGCATCGGGACCGCCTTCACCTCGGTCACTCTGGTGGTGGACTCCACAGCACAAGTCCTGCGGGGCTTTGTCGATACCGGCGCAAGGGTTGTGCGTGCCATCGACAGCCTATCGGAAGCGGCGAGCCGCTGGACCGGAGCATCGGGCACTGGCGCCGCGTCGGCACAAGCTTTCTCGGACGCTCTGTACCGGCTGGGAGAGGTGCTCGGCGTGCTGGCCGGCCTGTGGGCGGTCAACAAGGTCGTGATGTGGGTCGAGGCGATCAGCGCGGGTACCAAGGCCCTGGCCCTGTTCACCGGCGCGGCGACGGTCGCCGGTGCGGCGGTGCAGCGTGCCCTCCTGCCGGTGTTTGTGGCGATCACCGCCTTCGAGCTGGGGTCGTGGCTCAACGAGAACGTCAAGCTGGTGCAGCTCTTCGGGGTGCAGCTGGTCGGGGCGTTCATGATGATCACGAAGGGGCTGGCGGGCGTGCTGACCGGTCGGGGGCTTGAAGGGTTCCGCGAGGAGTACGCCAAGATGCTCGACGCGGGTCGGGTAGTTGCAGGGGAAGCCCGCGCGGCCAGCAAAGGGCCGGTCGTGAGCGAGCTGGAGAGCCGTCGCCGACTTCGCGCCGCTGACCAAGGCCTCAACAGCGCGCCGGCTCCGGTCAACATGGCCCCGGTCCTCCTGCCGGGCAAGCCAGACCACACGCAAGAGCACCTGCTCAAGGACGTCATGAACCAGGTGCAGAACCTGGAGACGCGCGCGGCAAAACGGACTGCCGACTCCGCCGCCGAGCAGATGTCGGCGATCGACAAGGAGTACGAGAAGCTCTTCGCCAAGATCATGCAGATCGGAAAGGTTGAGGGCGCCAACGGCCGGCAGGAGCTGTGGATTCGCGCGGAGATCGCCAAGGAGGTGCTCAAGGAGAAGGTAGCCGCCGAGTGGAAGGCCAAGCGAGCGTGGGAGGAATACCGGGCTGCGGTGGCGGCGCGTGAGGCGGCGATGGCGCTGGCCAAGACCGAAGCCGAGAACGACCCCGAGCAGAAGCTGCATGTGCAAGAGGCCATCACCCGGGCGTCGCTCGCGCACCGTGACGCCGTGCTGGCCAGCGCAGCGGCGGCGCTGAAGCTGGCCGAGGCCGAGAAGAACGTGGTAGAGGTCGCCCGCCTGCGCGCCGAGATCAGCAGCACGCGGGCCAAGGGGAACGATGACCGCGAGATCAGCAAGGCGCGGCTGGCCGACCTGCAGGGCGAGGTGCGACAGCTGATCGCAGTGCGGGATGCCCAGGTCGCCGCCGCCACCGCTGCAGCGGACCGGCTCGACCCAACCGGGGAAACCGCGATCGACCGGACGACCGCGATCATGGAGAAGGCCCGGCCCGCGATCGAGGCCGCTGCCCGGTCCGCGCGAGACTTGGCGGAGGGATTGGGGGAGTGGCAGGACAAGGCCGGGCTGGACGAGCTGCTGGTGAAGCTCGACGCCGTGGACACGCGAATGAGCAAGATCCGCGAGCAGGTATCGACCGGCCTGGTCAACGGCTTCACGGATCTGGGCGTCTCGGTCAGCGACGCTTTCGCGGGTTGGATGACGGGCGCAGACAGCTTCAGCACGGCGCTCGGCAACATGCGGAACGCCCTCAAGAGCTTCGCACGCAGCTTCCTGCAGATGGTCCAGCAGATGATCGCCAAGGCCTGGGCGCTGCGGATTGTGCAGGCGATGACCGGCATGCTCCCCGCCGACTCTCCCAGTGGTTCCGGCGGCACCTTTGGGGCGGACTCCATCCCGGCCAGCACGGTTGCGGTGGCGCACAGCGGGGCAGTGATCGGGGCAGGCTCTACCGACTGGACCCGCCGGGCACCGAGCAGCTTGTTCGCCGGTGCGCCCCGTTACCACACCGGTGCGGTGGTAGGCCTACGCCCAGATGAGCAGGCGGCCATCTTGCAGCACGGCGAAGAGGTGCTGAGCAAGGACAACCCCCGCAACATCCTCAACGGCGGTGGTCGCGCACCGGCTGCCGCACCGGCCCCGCAGTCCATCCGCATCGCCAACCTGCTGGACCCGCGCCAGGTGGTAGCTGAGGGTCTGGATGAGCGCACCTTCATCAACATGGTCGTGGCAAACAAGGCCTCGATAAAAAGAGTTTTGGCCTGACCCTTCGTTTAGGGGGGTAGCGTTTGAGCGGGCCATCAAGGTACAGTAGCCGCATCAACAACGGAGAAACTGATGAGTAATAAAGTTATCCTGGTGGTCCATCCATACCTCTCCGGTGGCCGGAACCCCCTCGGCTCTGGCGGGCTCTGGGATACCGACCTGCCGCTTAGCTACATCGACCACTTCCGCGAGATCACACGCGGCTGCGACCTGATGATGGACCGCGTCGTCTGGTTCTCGCTACCGGTACGCCCCCTGCCTGCACGGGGAACCCACTATGTCGTCACAAGACTTGAGCCGGTGTCAAAAGCTCACAACGTGTCCTCCGTCGAAGAGGGCATCATCCGGTATCGGGAAAGCCGCAACACCCAGCCGCTGTGCGTGATCGGCGGAGAGTGGGTATTCCGCAAGGCCCTTCCTTTTGCGGATGAGTTGAGTGTGGCCAAATGGAGGGACCGACACCTAAGCAGGGGGGAAGTTGTCCAGGTTGACCCGGCCCTGTTCTCGTCTTTGGGGGATAAGCCCGGTGAGTACACTCAGACGACTCACTACTTCCGCAAGTAGCAGGCCTTGGCGCGCTGCGGGCCGCTAGAATAGCGGGATGACGCCGTTCCACCACTCTCAGACGCCGCCAACAGATGGGGCCCTTATTTGGCCGTGGGAGGTCAACTGGAGCATGCCCCCGTCCGAGTCGCTCGGCTGGCACACCTCTTTCCATCGAAGCGCAGGGGCCCGTGAGCAACGGCGCTCCCTACGTCGCCGCGCCCGGCCTTCCCCCACCTACGCCTACCTTCTGACCGGCGCCGAGCCGGGGCTGGCCCGCCGGCTCATCGCGGCGTGGGCGCACCGGACGTGGTGTGTGCCGCGCTGGGAACACGCCCTGCGGGTCACCGACACCACAGGGGCCACCCTTGGCGTCGATCGTGACCCGAGAAGCCTGGCATTGGCAGGCGCGGCTTGGGTACTGTGGAACAGCGCCCTGGACATCACGCCGGTCACGGTCGCGTCGGCCACAGACAACTCAGTCACGCTCAGCGCAGCCCCAGCCGCCCCTGCGGCCTACCTCATCCCCTGCCTGTTCGCGCATTTACCAGAGTCGAGCGCCAGCACCGTGGTGACCGGAACGGTAACCACCCTGCAGGTTACCTTCAACCCCCTCTCGGTTGCCGAAGACCCCCCAGCGTACAAGTGGTACTCCTTATTCCCAAATGACGGCTCCAGCGCTGACCCCCGGTGCCATTTTCTACGGGCCAGGCATGTGAACTGGGTGAGCGATATCCAAAGCACTGACATCGCTAAATCCTATACTTTTGATACCGAGCAGAATGAGCCGACCTATCTCCCGCAAGCCGTAGTGGGCCAACGCTCTCTAGGCATGAGGGCCGCTGCTTTTGGGGAAGACCGAGATAAGTGGAGGGACTTTATCTTAGCCCGCAAGGGGCAAGCGGTCGGGTTCTATGTAGAACACCCTGAGTTGATTTCTGAGGAGCCGGTATCTGTGTCCTCCGGCACTCTGTCCCTGCCTGAGTTGGCGCTGATGACGGACCCTGGGGTTTACTACCACGGGGTGTCTTTCATTTCAGACCTAACCCTGGGAACCCTCCCTGGATCTTCCCTATCGGGGAGCGCAGTAACAGGCTCTGTAGCTGTGACGTCGGTGCTGACCGGAGGAGAACTTACTTTCCCCCCAATCTCGTTCACTGGTATTTATTTTCTGACCAGCTCAATTCCAGCTTATAACTTCAGTGCAGACTACTTGACCCTGGACCCCGTGCTTGAACTTGGGAACTGGGAGCTGGCGTTCACCCGTCAGGTGGCTACGACTTGGAAAGTGTGGGTGCGGGGAGACCGGGTGGTAGGTATCAGCGACGGCGGGGACGCCCTACTTGTATCCCAGGATTTGTCCACCGCAGCCGCGAAAGTAGTAGCGCAAGCTAATTGCCCAGCCGGTGAGACTGTAATACGGGCGATCAATGGCCAGGTGACTATCAACGGGGCCCCAGCTGGAAGCTACTTCGGCAAGGGAGTGTTATCGGTTGGGCACTTGGGGTCTCCTGAATTTAGCGGGGTAGTAGGGGGGCTGCGCTTCAGTCTAATAGAGTGGGAGGGGTCTTACGAGATATCTTCTTTCTCAGGTGGATCGGTAACGCTTAGAAATTGTCCTTCCTCGATAACCTCGGCTAAAAAACTGAGGATGGTCAGCGCCGCTCGCCTAGCAAGCGACTCTGTTGAGATTACACACCACTCAATGGGGGTGGCAGAACTCAACCTGCCGGTCATCACGACCGACGCAGATGCGGCGCCCATCGAGGTACCCACGGAGGGGGTTCCTAGTGGCGGGAGTGTAGTGGCTCACTCCCCGCTGTCCCCTTACTCCCCCTTTTACCAGTATTCGGAGACCCTACCAGCGGAGGAGATTCCTGATTTGCGGCTTATTTTCCGAGCGCCTTCCTTCACGGAGCCCGCCACCCCGGCGTCTGTCTCCAACTCTGGATTTACAGTCACCCCTGCGTCCATCCTCGGGGGGACAGACGGTGTGACACGATCATACTCGGCCTTGATGACCGGTAGCTGGGATACCTCCGCTGGCGTCAGGTTGTCATGCAGCGTGCAGAGGGTCGCCGTTACTGCGGACTGGCAGTTGGGTTTGAGCGCGTATTTTGGATTTAGCGGGGTGTTTATTATTGGCGTTACCCACCTCACCCTCCCAGGCACCGGCGCCACTGACTCCGCGTGTTCCGTGCAAATAAACTATGGAGGGGTTGGTTATTTCTCCTATCTCCCCGGCCTGGCGGCGTTGGCAGACGGAGGGGCACATACTTTGGAGGTACAGGCCAGCGCGTCGGGATTCTTTGTTAAGATTGACGGAGCTACCATCCACACAGCCAGCGGCCCCTCCGCCCCTCCCTCAGGGGTCGCCACGACGGCTTACACAGAAGTCAGCAACTACCACGACAGTGGGTACTTCCCCTGCCCGTTCAGCGTTACCGCTCTCGAAATGAGTACCCTGTAACCATGACTTACACCGCCCTAGATACCAGCGTTGACCGTGGGGCTCCTTTCGAGCTGTACGAGTTCACCATGCTTGACGGCTCTTTATCCTGGAGCTACTGCGACAGTTTAGAGGGATACCCAGGCTACATTAGCACCCAGATCACCCGCTCCAACATCGTCAGAGACGCCGAGCTTATTGGAAGTGGCCTAAGCATAACCACGGCCTACGACAACCCTCTGGCACTTGACCTACTGGCTAACCTTAGTAGCTACCCAATAAAAGTTCTCATCAAGGCGGGCCATGTCGGAGATCCCGATGGGCAGCTGCTGCCTATCTACCGAGGGATGGTAGCTGGGGTTCACTTCAACGGCGCGCAAGCGGAAATAACCTGCGTGTCCCGGTTTGCCTTGTCTACCCAGAAAAAGATCCCTTGGATCACAACTCAGGCTGGGTGCAACTGGGAGCTTGGCGGGGAAGGGTGCGGGGTCAACCTGACGAGCTTCACCTCCTCCACCGTTATCCACCCCTCGGACCAGTCTGGAAACACCTTGACGGTGGCGATTGCCGACCTGAAACCGGACGGCTACTACAGCGGTGGGTACCTGCGCCGACCTTTTGTAGACGGAGCCACCCGATTCATCCGCAATCATGTGGGAGACCAGCTGCTCCTGGACCGCCCTTTTACCGGCATGAGTGCCGACGGGGATGTTTATCAGCTAGTCCCCGGCTGCAGGAAAACGGAATCAGACTGCCAAAGTCGCTACAGCAACCTCAGCAACTACCTCGGATGGTCTCGACTCCCCTCCGTTAATCCGTTCAATCGATCAGCCTTTTACCTCAGTTCTACTCCCTCTGCACCAGCGTCTAGCTGGGAGCTTCCCCCTCCTTACGCCGGGTATTCTCTGTTGGCTAAAGACCACACGGTAATTTCCTATGGGTTCTCAGCGCTAGGGGGGTTCCTGAGGGCCTCTAGGTTTACCACGTCCTTCTATTTGGATGGAACCGCTGACTTTACAGTCGGGTACGTTACGGACACAAGACGAGAGGGGTGGGCCTGGTCTGACCCAACTCCCCTACCGAGCGGTGCGGCAGACCTGTTTGATGTGTATTTCTCGGCACCTGTTATCTTAGAGGGCCCTTCGTCTACGTCCTTGATAGGGGTGCTTATGTCTGGGGGCACTCCCGTCTTAGGAGGCACCCCGACGGTGGACGCTTGGATACACCTGACCTCACCAGTAACCCTGCAGGTCATGGTGGAGGATACCGAGGGGGTGTTTAACCATTTCAAAGTAAAAGTCTCCTACCGAATAAGAGAGCGCTCTTCTGGTTTCTGGCGTGCTCAAGGTGACCTGTTTTTGGAAAGCAACGTATGAACTTCCTGATACAGCTGGCTTGGATGATACTGGTATCTTACGTTACCAAGAAGTTTCTTACTCCTGAGCCACCACGCCAAGCGGATGCCCGCAGGCAGGGTATTGAGGACGTCAACGCCCCTACCATCAGCGAGGCAACTGCGGTTCCCTTGATATTCGGTCGCGTCAAGACAACCCAACAGAATGTCTCGTGGTATGGGGGCCTCAGCTCCGTAGCCATAGTGAAGGAAAAAGTCACTGTCGGCTTCAAGTATTTCCTATCCGCTCAGTACACACTGTGCATGGGGCCGATCGACGATATCCAAGGGCTGTCAATTGATGGTACGGACGTCAACCCTTCACTCTACACCAAAACGGATGGCGGGGACTACATCGAGTTCAATATCAACGCACCGAACCTGCTAGGCGGGGAGGATCAAGGTGGCGGCGTATCCGGCATCCTGCGGGTGTACAAAGGCACCCCGACGCAAGCGCGAGACCTGTATTTAGCGCAAGTCACGGGAACTGAGATACCGGCGTTCCGGCGCATCGCCTACGCGGTCTCCCAAAATATGTACATGGGAACCAGCGTCACCCTGCGCCCCCTTACTTTCACTATTGACCACTACGTCAACTCGCTCGGCGTTACCGGAGGGAAACACCGTATCGGCGATGATAGCAACCCGGTGTGCGTGCTCTACTACCTCATGTCTGAAACGATCGACTGTGCTGGGGAGCCGGTCGCATCATTCGACCTAGCCGCGTGGCGATCCGCAGCGGAGGTGCTGTACTCGGAGGGTATTGGCATCTCGTTGTCTATAGCCTCCTCGGCCGACTTGAGCCAGCATGTTCAAGACTTGCTTAAATACATCGACGGTGCGGTATTTGAAGACCCTGTTACGGGGCTCATCTCGTTGAAGCTGATACGTGATGCGGTAGGTGATTCGCCGCCGATTTTTGACAAGACGAATATCAGCGCGATCGACATGACTCGGTTATCCTGGACTGAGCTGCACAACACCGTCAAGGTCACCTACACCGACCGTGCCCGGCAAGGGGAGAAGGGTGGCGTGATGGCCCAGAATAGCGCCGCCGTGCGCGCTCTCGGGGGTGCCGTGGACCTGACCACAATCGACCTGCCGGGCCTCACCTCCGGCACGTCTGCAATGCTCGTGGCGGAGCGCGCCCTGCGCGCCTACAGCTACCCCCTGAGCAAGGTCCAGGTGACAGGCGACCGCGCGCTGGCCACGCTTGTGCCCGGGGAGGCTTTCCGATTGCAGTGGGGCTACCCGCCGGTCAACGCGATCTTCCGTGTTGCCAAGGTTGACCTCGGTGGGCCGGACACCACGGCGGTTACAGTGACCGCGCTGGAGGACATCTACTCGGCCGATTCAAATACCTTCACCCCCGCCCCACCCGGCGGCTGGGTGGCTGAGGACGCAACGCCCCGGCCGGTCGCAGCAGCCCTGCTTATCGAGGCACCCTACTTCCTGGTGCCGCGCGCCACCCGCAACGTCATCTTCGGCCCGCAAGCGCCGACTCGGGCGCACACCGGCTTCACTGCGATCGTCCTTGGCGACGCCAGTGACCCAACGGTCTACCCCTTCGCCGTGGCAGCGCCCCTACCCACGGCGATGCCCATGTGGTCGGGTGCGGTGCTGTCGAGCCTGACCCTTGCGTTGTCCCTACCCGACAACCTGATGAATCCGACCACTGCGGATCACGACGCCGGGCGCACACTCTTGGCGGTGGGTTACGAGCTGATAGCGTACCGCGCGGTCACTCGCAACGGGGACGGCACGACGACTTTCCTCGACGTCGAGCGGGCCGTACTGGATACCTCACCCCACGAGCACCCGGCAGGGGAGTGGGTCTACGTGCTGGCCACCGCTGCAGTGCGTGAAGACCTGGCGGCTACGACCGATGTGACCGCCGAACTTGGCGCCCGCACGATCACCTCTGCGGGCTCTCAGCCGAAGCTGGAGGCGACGCGGTTCTCCATCGCGACTGCCAACCGCGCGGGCAAACCACCGGCTCCCGCCTTGGTCGCGGTCAACGGCGTGCCCTACGCCAGTGGCGCCGTGGATTTCCCGGCGGTCATCACCTGGCTGCCCCGCCCAGCGCAGCCGGACCGCGTTTACCCACACGACACGGCCGGGCTGTCTGCGGACTCGGGGACCGACTACTACCTGGAGGTGTTCGTGGTCAGCGCAGGGCTGTCCTACAGCCTCTTCCCCTCGGACACCTCCGTCACCCTAGCCGACCATGGCCCCGTCATCGTGACAATTGCGGCTCGCCGAGGAGGGTTGGGCTCCTGGGACGGGGCGCAGCTCAATTTTACGATCGCTTGAGGTATGATCCAGCATGGCCCTCCCACACGTCTTCAGCACGCTAACCGGCGCCCAGCCTCCGTCCAAGCTGGACGAGAACTTCAGCGCAGTAAGCGGCACCGCCGGGAGTATCACAAGCTCTACTCCGGTGGTAATTAATTTATCGAGCCTGGATAGGGTCGGAAAGCCTTGGGTGCTTAGTGTTACCCCGGGGGCGTCAAGTACGGTGCTAGTCGAGTCGTCAACCAACGGCGGAACCTCATACTCAAGTGTTGGCACAGTGACGGACTCGACCGGTTTCATGGGGGAGGCGGGGGACGAGGTGGATAGGGTCCGCCTTACCTGTACCACGGGATCAAGCACGGGATTTTGGAGTATTGCCTGATGAGCAGTGACATAGACCCGGGGAGCGTAGTTACTCACCCGGCCAGTGCAGGAATTTTAGGGTCTTTGGTAGCCCTCAGGTATAGCCCGGGAGCTTCGCGCTGGGAGAGGGGAGTCAACCTAGCCTCCGGCTCTGTGATTGCCATTTACCTCGGACCGTTTACCTCGGAATGGCTGGCGCTGCACGGGGAAAGACCGGTAGCGGCAGTTAGTTTCCTGATGGGCCTCTTCGGTCTCAACCTCACCAACCGGATTATCGAAGAGATTAAGACCGCCAACCTGCTTGGCTACTTTTCGAGAAACAAATGAAGCTGCTAACCGTTGCTGTTTTCGTAGCCCTGGCTATCGTCGTACTCCACCCCCGGATAGACGAGGGAGTATGGAACAAGGCAGGCCTTATTGCTGTTTCCTTTGGGGTTTTGGGGGTTGCCTTTGGGGATACGGACCGGGGGCTGCTAACGGTAGCGGCTGGGTTAGTATTAGTGCTGGTTGGGAAGCATAAGTGGCACAACCTAGCGCGCTTTTTCCACTTGGAGAACTGAAATGATTGGTGCTTTACTAGCATACCGGATGAAGCAGGCGGATCAGGTCGATAACAGTTTTGACCTGACTAGCGGGGTAACACCCACCACGAGCCAACAGGCGGCGTTGGCTGGGGAGGGAGGGTACTCTGTCGTCCTGCAGGGTAACGCTACCGGAAAGCTGGCATATCAAAACGGGGCTACTGTTTACCCGCCTATCGTCAACCAGGTGTCCGTTTCCGTGTCTCACGGTACGGTAGTGCTGACTGGTGGCACGCTTGGGAGGCGGCTGACGCTACTGCCCGACTCGGGGCAGAGCATGACAGTTGAAACGCTCGGTGCTGGTGGCGGGGTGACCCAGACTTTTCCGGGTGTTGCCTCCTACACTGAATTTGTGACCGAGGCTGCAGACTCTGCGGTGGTCGTGTATGGGTTTGGAACCTACTCCCTGATCTGAACTGATTAAAATTACAAATGGGGCCCTATCCCCGACCTCTCTCCAGTCCGCTGCAGCAGCGGCGGATAGCTCGACCATAGAAGGGTATTCCTACCACTATGATTCGGCAACACCAAACATACGCGGGTAGCTATTCATGAAATTAATAGGTAACTTCCCCTGGCTGTCAGACTACGGAAATGCTAGTTCGTCTCCGTCCTCAGCAGCCTCTGCATTCACTATAGCCTGTGCCGCGATCTCTAACAGCGGCGCCATATTTAATCCTAAGAATAGCCAGCTGGACCTGTCTGCGGTAACAATACCGAATGACGTAATTGTCTATGACTGTGCTAGTCAGAAGATAGTGATGTCAAAGGTTGGTGTAGGGAAATCCCTCCAGGCTGGTGGCGGCCATTTGCTGATAAGAGACACCAGACAGTCTTTTGCAACCAGAGTTCACATTGAGCCCAGCGGGTATGTAGCTGGCACAGCCTCAAAGCTGGACCTCATGTTTGACCCATACGAAGACGATGGGGTCAACTATCGGATACGCAATATATTTTGTACCAATTACGATCCAGCTGACTCAGCTACCACTCTAGGTTCTCACGGTATTGCGCGAGACTCCGTGAAAGGCGTCGGTGACAACTTTGGTATCTACCCAGCTTGGCACTTTGGATTTTCAGATGCAGGAGCCGGTCCGGCTACCCCGTTCAAACTCTACTATTTCGATACAAGTGATACCGTTTGGCGCACCCCGCTAAAGGGAGCCTGGCGCACTGGCCTCAACGTAACCTCCGGCGATTACGCTTTAGCGTCCTTCAATCTCTATCAGGCAGCCTCAACAGGCCTTGCCGGAACTACGAAGCCGTCACATACGTCAGGAACAGTAAATGACGGCAGCGTTGACTGGACTTTTGTGCGGAATTTTTCCGCAGTGTCATCGCAGTTCAGGGCGAACATTGTCATCGGGGACCGAGATGACCTGCCAAAGTTTGGATTCCCGAGTGTGCGCATGCAATGGGCATCTGATCAGCTTGTTTGGCATACAAAGAAACTGCAGTTCCTGGATAACGCTAACGCGATCTGCTGGGAAACCTATGTCAACTCTGGGACGGACGACTACTACATAGCAACACCCGGCGCAACACAAGCTATGCGGTTTGATAAGACAGGTCAGTTTTATCAAACTGTAGGCATGGCGAAGTTGACCAGCTCGGCTTCCGTCACAAGCAATTCTGCTACCCCAAGTGTAGCTGGGACTGAGCATCTAGTTTTAGGGAACACTGCAGTCACGTCAGTAACTGCTTTTTCCGGCATACTAGCCGGACAATGCTTTACGGTTGAGGCTGGTAACTCCAATACTACACTTGTAAATAGCGCTAACCTACTGCTAGCTGACGGCGTAAATCGACTACTAGTTCCGGGGGAAGTCCTTACATTCCGCGTCAACTCCGGCGGAACAGCTTGCCGCCAGGTTCTTGGAAATGGACGAAACCTGTCAGCCTCTGCAGTGTACGATCCAGCTTCCATACCAACAGGAAGCGGAGTAACCACTACCATCTCGGTTACTGGGGCTGCTTTGGGCGATTTCGTCTTGGTTTCCTTCTCCCTAGACTTACAAGGAATAGCGCTGACCGCCTACGTTTCCGCAGCTAATACTGTATCAGTGTGGTTTCAGAACGGCACTGGCTCTGCTGTAGACTTAGCAAGCGGTACGCTAAAGGTTAGAGTGTCTAAGTGACATCCTGATCTGTAGATGAGGTAAACTAATTAACTGGACTAGCTCAAATGTCACTGATAAAAGCAAAACAGATGCTGTTCGTTTCACCTACACCAAGGCAGCCCCTTGATTGAATAAGGAAATGAAATGATTAAAGTTACAACGGGCGGAAGCCCTACGCTAGCTGGCGCTTCAGACTTTTCGACAGCACCAATCGCTAGTGGTAACACTAGCGTAGCTACGGCCCTGTCTGGAAAGCAGGATACCCTAGTTAGCAGCACCACTATAAAAACTGTTAATGGTGTTAGCATACTTGGATCCGGAAACCTGTCTGTAACAGGTACGGCTTCGCCACTTACTATAAGCTCGCCTACTGGACTGCGTAACGGTTCTAATACAGTATTTACGTGCGCTTCCGCTCCAGTTATAGTGTTTAGGAACGGCATGTTCCAAAGCCCACTAGCTGATGGCTCCAATTCAGCTGACTACTCAGTATCCGGTGTAACCATAACATTTGCCTCAGCGCCGTTAACCGGCGACTCAATCTTCGTAGTCGCATAAGGAAACACAATGTTTAAGAAACTGAAAAGCTCGCTACTTGCACTAGTTGTTGCAACCGTTCCAGTCTTGAGTTTTGCTCAGACAAAAATAGACCTTGGAACTCAGACAAAAGGAACAATTTCCGGCCTCTCAGGTGTTAATGTAGCTACACCAACCTATGCGTGGGATGTTCGAGAAGGTCAATCTTTCGACTTTGCCTATAATTTCAACGGTACCTCTACCTACACCAGCGTAGTAACTGAAGCTAAGACTTCTTTTGGTACACCATTTAACGTGATGTTTGATAATACCCAGCAGTTGTACCTGGGTAAGACAACTACTTGGAAGGACATCACTATAACATTTGCCGCAAACACTACGGCAACAAACACATTGACGGCTCAGTATTGGAACGGTACTGCATGGACAGCGCTTACCATCACTGATGGCACTTCTGCTTTCCAGAACAGTGGCGCCATCACATTCACGATCCCTGGATCGTGGGCGCAAACTGCCGTGAATGGAAGTACTGCATATTGGGTCCGCCTGCAATTCGGGTCAACGCCAAGTACAGCACCGACTGTGCTTTCCGTGCGTCCTGGCTCAAATGGTACTTTTAGCGCCTTTGCAGCGCCGTCAGATACCGTTCCTGCTCTTGCTGTCAGCGGCGGTAGTAAGACCACTGTAAATGGCGTAGCGGTTGCCCCGGAAGTTACTTATACTGTAGGCTTGTATAATGACCGACTTGGCAAGAATGCAGATTTTGTCTGCACCGGCGCTAAGGATCAAGTATGTATTCAGAAGGCTATAGCTGCATGCGCAGGTTCTCCCTGCATCATTCAGTTACTCTCAGGAACATTCAATATCACCGGATCGATCGGACCTTTATTCAGCAAGATTACATTTCGTGGAATGGGTCCAGGTAAGACGATAATCAAGTCGTCAAACATGACGCTCCCCACATTTAACGACACAACTACAGGTACGACGGCTGTCCCTCTTACCGATATCGCCTTCCAAGACATGGAAATCGATAGAGATGCTGACACGCACGATGGCAACATCAGCCGTAAGTGTATTTTTGTCACGCATATCCGTCGATTCCGAGTCACCAACATCTATGGTCATGGTTCGGGTGCAACTTGCATCGGAACAGACTTTCTCGATGGTGCCATCATCACGCATAACAGAATCACAAACTCTGGAAGCTCTGGTACGGCTACAGGTAACTCGGGCATTGGTATTGGAACCGGTGACTACACAAGTGAACCCGTTATCATTGCCAACAACATTGTTGAAGGTTCTGGTCTTGCAGGTGTCCTGCTTGAAACACAAGCAACAGGCGCGGTTCTTACCTCCAACAACCAAATCGTTGCAAACAACGTGTTGACAGGTGCTAGCAAGTACGGCGTGTACTCGCGTGGTGTCAGTAATGTAACCATTGAAAATAATGTCATTACCTTGAACGGTGTGAACGGCGTTCTTGTGGCTGACTACTCTGGCGGTGTAGCAGCTAATGTGCTAGTCAAGGGTAACTTGATCAACAATAATTCAGGGCCGGGGGTTTCTGTGACCGCCGCTAGTAACCTGATTGATGTTGGCGATAACCTCTTTAACAACAACACCGGTGGCTCAGTATCTTGGTCACTGCCGACAGTTACTGCTTGTGCCTCTCCAACCATCACTAACACGCTTGGTAACCGCTTTTCGGCAAATGTCGGTACTGCTTGCACCGGAGTTTCTACTGCCACGTTTACTCTACCGTTTACACCTATTGGTTGGATGTGTAGTGCGCGGAACACGACAAACGGTGCTAGCAGCAATCCACGTCAGACTGGTGCCTTTAGCACTACTTCAGTTACTATCACTAATTTCAATAGTACTACTGGTGTAGCCGCTGCTTGGACTGACGCTGACGTAATTGCTGTCAATTGTAGTTCACTGTAATACAACTAGCATAAGAAGAACTGGGAGCCTAGAAACTCCCAGTTCTTGTTTATAGCTTATCGACAGAAGAGCGTAAAGGATATCCTCATGTCACAGATTTCAGGTAAACAAATTCAACAACAGCGCCTGGGGTTGTAACTACTGGATCCCAGACGTTTGCTGGCGTAGATACCCAAATGTGCTAGCCGAATAACAAAACCCGCCAGTTGGCGGGTTTCTTACTTGCGGAGACGGTGTGCTCAGGTTTCAATCCACGCCCGCCAGGTAGTAGGTGGGCGATGCCGCCGTCGGGGTCAGGCTGGGATCAGGAAAGTGTCACGGGCAAAGCCCTTGGCTTCCAAATCCTTGAGCCAGTTCGGGGCCATGCCGCGACCAGTCCACTCTTCACCGCCCGGGCCACGGTAACGGGCGGCCACGGTAACGGGAGCGAACAGGTCAGCGCGCATGAGTCCGTAGTCATCAATCAGCTTCTTGGCTTCAGCAATGGCGGACTCACGCGCGGCAGCAGTGCGCTCGCGCTCTTCCTTGATGGCGTTTTCCAGGGCTTGCTTTTGATCCAGCAGGGTCTTCAGATTCGACATGGGGAGTTACTCCGGGTGGTTGATGGGCTGGACTATAGCGACTCTCGGCGAGTCACGCAAGTCTTTTTACTGTGATTCGGACAGAAAGCCCCTCCTCTTTAGAGAAGACGACCTCTGTTGACCGGACGAACCGCATCTCTTTGATGCCCTTGCTTGCCCCCCACCACACCTTGAGCATGTCGCGCTTGACCCCGGGGGCATCCCGCAGAGACCCAAGCTCAAGTTCCGAGACGTGGGTTTCTCCAACGGCCAGCCGGCGCAGTATCGAGGCGCGGCTGTCCTCTCTACGCGGGCGCCCCATTACGCTTCACCCCCGAGGGCTTCCACAAGCTGCAGGATGAGCGTGCGGGTCTCGGTGACGCCCAAATAGACGCCGGAGAGCGTCTCCTCCGCCTTCTCAACCAGCTTGATGCCTTTGACCACCCCAGAGCCCGTGAGGGTGAATGACCCCCTGCCAGGGACTTCCAGGCCCAACTCAGTCAGCTTAAAGCCTGCGGTGGTCAGCTCTTGAATATGCTCGTCCTCCAGAGGGAATGCCTTGAACTTAACCGCCTGGTCATGCCGAGCCAGTCTCGCGTCCTGGCCGAGGTAGAAGGGATGGGCCGCCTCACCTTGGGCAACCCACTCCACCAAGCGCTGCGTAGGCGACACCTTGGTCCGCAGTGGTGCGAGCGCAAGCCCGTCGAGCGCGCGCACCAGCGTGGTGGCGACCAGCTCCGCCAGCTTGCCGCTGGCCGTGCCCAAGACCAGAAGGCGGGCCTCCGTGTCGATCCAACAGTAGACCGAGGTACGGCGGGGGAAGGCGCGCGGGAGCAGCTCCAGGCGGGCTTGCTCTTTGTGCTCAGCGCGCAGGCCCCGGCCGGAAGCCCGGCCGGTCTCTCGCTCCGAGAGCGCGCCAAGCTCCTCCGCGCGCCGCGCCAGCACTTGGGCGGGCACCGAGCGTGTTTCAACCATCACTCGGAGCACCAGCGCGCCAGCAATGCGCTCAACCAGCGGTTGCGCCAATCCCACCACGGGCACGAGGCCGACCGATCGTTCTTGCGACGGCAGACAGGGGTGGAACTGGTGGGGCTCCAGGGCATCCAGCTTCGGTTCCCAGTTAGACGCTACCCGGTAAATTGTCAAGTTGTCGAACATCTCAAGTTACTCGTCTGGTTTATGGTGGCGCAAGCGTACCACAACCCACCCATTGCCGCAACGGCCATCGGCAGTGCGGTAGCCACACGTAGCGCTACCACTATTTAGATTCGTCAGTCGCCGAAAAATTTGGAACAAGGCGGTTTGGCAATGCGAGTGGGGGTTTTACTGGGTAGCGGAGGGCCCTGTGGTGGGGCTGGCGGTCTCAATCACCCGCGAGGGCCCACCATCAGACTGCTTATCGCCACCCCCCCCCCCTAAACAGGGGGGTTTACCGCGCTTTGCTTTTAGCGGCAAATTTGGGCCATCGAAACACCAACCGAAAGAGCCCAAATGAACCCGAACCTCTACACGATCACCACTGAGCACACCGGGTACGTGGTGCGCTTCAATCCTGGCTGCGCATGGCTCAACCTGCGGTCACCTGATCAGCAGGGGGCGCGGCAGCTGATGCAGTGGGCTGCCGAAAATGACCTGCGCACAGACCTACCGGTTGATTTCCGCGCTACCCTGCTGATCAGCCTGCGCGCTTTTGCTGAATCCCGTCCTGGCTTTGATTATCGGAACTATGGCGATATCACCAGCTATCGCGCTGACCTGCGCCGCGCCGCGCAGCAACTGGCAGATGCGCGGACCCTGCTGGCTTACGTGGACGGCGTCCCGAGTATCACCCACGAGTCGCTCATCCTGGCTGATGTGGGTGGCAGGCTGACCGTGAATAGCGCGGGTGTCTGGGAATACTGCGTCGGCCAGTATTACCCGACTGAATATCGAGCTGCAGTGTGTAGGCTGCTGGCCTCCGCCATCTGGGCGCTGTGGCGCGAGGGCCGGAGCGCGGACGACATGCGCCGCAAAGCGCGGGACATCTTTGGCCGTGGCTTGGCAAACCGTTATTTTAACTGATAGGAGTTAATAAAATGAACAAGATTAAGTTAGGTGACACACTCACCTGTGCCGAAACCGGGAAGACTTTCATCGCTGCGACGAATGGTTGCTCTACTAACTACGCAATTGACTCGCAGGGGAGGATTTATAGCGATGAGGGGGTGCACCAATGTGATGTGCGTGAGTTGCTGGACCGCACTAAACCCTTTATTTGTTATGTCTCGCTGGATAATAACAGCATCACAGGTTGGAAGGGTAATAAACTCGGCACGGTTTTAAGCTGGTCTCGATACCGTGGCAACCTGGGGGCGTGGATCTATTGCTATTCCGTGCGGGATGCGCACGGCAGGGGGTGGCACGGCAGGAATAGCGGGGAGGGAATGGCAATCACGCTGCGGCCATCTAAGCCAGCTAAGGCACGCAAATACTACATTCAGCGCAAAGGTGGTGGCTACCTTGAGACTGTTGACGAGTTCCCGACTCGCTCAGAAGCGCGCAAAATGCTGACCGAGTACCGTCTAGCTGATCCGAGCGCTGCCTACTATCTCTCAAGCCGGGCGTGCGCGTCATGGGATCGCGCTTAGTCCGCGTGTCTGCCCTGCTGGCGATGCTGGTTGTCTTAATAGCTTTTCGCAGCTGGCCGGCTAGCATCGCGGTTGGGCTTGTCTTTTATTTCATCTGGGGTTGAATATCATGAAAATACGTACGAACAACCAACCGCGCTGGATGCTGCGTTGGGACGAACTGACGCCGGCGCAGCAGAAAATCGCTGCAGACTGGAACCGCGAAGGCTCATTCATACCTTATAAGGGATGGGTTTACGCCCTTGAAGAATTTGAGCGCACTCAGGCATTTTCGCCAAAGTGGCACGGATACGTGGGAGATAGTGCGTTCAGCGCTGTTCTGATCCGTATTATTGACGACGAATCTGTCATCCTGGCAACGGCTACGTGGTGAAGTTTATTTTTACGCTGAGTGATGGTGAACCCCCTCAAGTAGGGGGTGTACACTGACACTTATTGCGGTACATTTGAACCACTGAAACGAAAGGAAATCTTATCATGTATGACATCGAAGTAACCGATACATTCGGCGGTGAGGCCAATTACTGCTGGGTAAAGCGAGGAACCACGGAAGGCAAAACAAGGCGCCAGCTTTTCCGTGATGTTCGTGAACTGGCTAACTGGCCTGCCAGTATCCGCCTGGATACTATCCAATACGGCGATTACTTGGAATTCCGCCCACGCGGTATGCACCAAGTGGCGTTCGTAACTGCTCGGTATTGAGGGTGAACCCCCTCAAGTAGGGGGTGTACGCTGATATTTACTGTGGTATAGTAGAACCACTGAAACGAAAGGGGAACACCTGTGGTCACTCTTAAATCTCTGCGCACTCGCGCTGTCAAGATGATAGAGGCGGGTAAGCGCGCCGCTGACGCTTGTGTGCAGTATGTCCTAGCGCGCATGCGCCAAGTCATCCAAAGCTCAACCCGTATCGAGTGCGGTGCCGTGACGCTGGTGAAGAATTACCATGAGCGTAATATCCCGCGTGCGGTGGCCGCTGTGCGCAAGCTGGGTGGAGTCGGCCCCGTGCGGGTGCAGTATCTCGTGGCGGGTGTGGCGGTTCGTGAAGTTGTGAGGAGTTAAAAATGCGTAGTCGTACATGCCCAAGTGTCAAGACCCTGATGAAGATCAAAGGTGTCACGAGAGGAGACGCCGAGGAAATAAGAGCTATCTGGAAGGCAGTCGAGTCCCGCAGGTGGGAGGCCCGAGATAAAATAGACGTAATCTTACACACCTATGGCGTGGAATATCTCGGATGGCATAAACGCCAGCGCCAGCACGCCTATTATTGCAACGCTGGTGACAGTTATGCGATTACCGTCGTGTTTGTAGGCCTTAGCATGCGGGTTGCATGCTGGGCTGACTACATCGAACGCAACCTGATAGAGGGCAATTAAAATGTTGATTTTTGCTAACTACTTGATTCAGGCCCGTGACGCACGGACCGGAGAAATCGGGGATTTCATTTTTGACGTCAGCTTGTGGCAGGAAACCGGACGCTACCATTCTGTCGGCCCCGTGTTTGAATGCCTAAGTGAGCTTTTTGAGTGGGGCGCTGCTAGCGGTCACCCTGCAGCGGTGTTTCCGATGCCTATCAGTCGGAGTAAATAACATGCCGGTCTTGCTTAATACTGTTGCCATCGCCCTCCTGGGGACAGGGATCACTTGCGTTGCGCAAGGCGCTATCGAGTTTGGTGTCTTGCTACTGGTCAGCGCGCTACTCTCTGGGCTTTCTGCACTGGCTGTATCTATTCGGGATCTATCATGAACATCTACCGTGCTATGTACCGCCAAATGGCGGCCGACCCGATCGGGTGGAATTACCTGTCCGACGGCACTATTTCCAAGTCAACGGAAGGCGTTTTAATCCACGATGTCCAACTGCTGACAGAACAAGAGTTCAACCGACTGAAGGAGGGCCCGACCCCCCAGTCAGACATGGAATTCAGGAACCCAAAAACTGGGAATGTGTCCCACATTTCAGAAGAGAATCTTCATGAAATGGATGAAATGGGATGCACAGGCTGCACAGATTGCACAGATTGCACTAATTGCACAGGTTGCACAGATTGCAAAGATTGTACAGGCTGCAAAGATTGTACAGGCTGCAGAGATTGCATAGACTGCAGAGATTGCATAAATTGCGCAAATTGCACAATTTGCAGGTACTGCATAGGTTTGGAGTATCGTATAAATTGCAATGAGGTTTTAGCTAGCGAAGGAAAGCCAGGATAAAATCTCTGACCCGCACTGCGTAGATAACAAGCCCCTTCGGGGGCTTTTGTCGTTCTGCGCCACCCAGCGCCACCCAGCGCCACCCAGCGCCACCCAGCGCCACCCAGCGCCACCCAGCG
>Ga0213917_1000018_pt1 | contig 55205 bp, 76 predicted proteins | sample McNCre117MG_FD_161051 | JGI IMG/M metagenome (GOLD analysis project Ga0213917, IMG submission 161051) | Freshwater microbial communities from McNutts Creek, Athens, Georgia, United States - 1-17 MG | ecosystem: Environmental > Aquatic > Freshwater > Creek | place: USA: Georgia | collected... | reverse complement strand
ACCGTGGACACTCATTGCTGATTTCAACGCTTTTGCGAGTTTGCAGATGGCGGCTTCGTCGATCTTGACGACGCCGAGCAAGTCGGTACGGCCTCCTGCTATGGCGCTGACGATCTGCTGCTTGGCTTGATCGGCGGTTACGTCTGGTTTTAGTGCATTTGTCCAGTTGTCGCGCTGCGTGGAGCCGGCGATGACCGGCGGCACGGCGACCACCGGCGCCGCTGTCATCACTGCGGCGGTCTGGGTTTTCTGCAAGGCTTTGGCCTCGCCGGTTTGTAACGCGGCCTCTGCTTCCTGATGACGCCTGGCGACATCGGCGGCGGCGGCCTGCGCCTTGCGCTTGTCGCCATCGGCCTCGGCGCGTTTACGCTCCGCCTCCGAGGCCTCGGCCTCGCGGCGCTTCTCGGCGGCGATCTGCTCGGCGCGGGCACGCTCGGCGGCGGCTTCGGCCTCCGCTTTCTGCCGTCGGCGCTCGGCCTCGGCCTTCGCCATGGCGTTCTCTTCCTCGATACGCAGGCGTTCATGTTCCCGGTAGTCTGTGATCTTCCTGCCGAGGATGGTGCGCGCGGCCTCGCGATCAGCGATGGGTTTGTCGAACAGCGCCTTCGCCCGCTCGACGATCCTCTCCGCCGGTTCGATGAACTCCGCCTTCTTCTTCTTCAACGTCTCGATTTGTTTGGCCAGCGCGGTGCGCTCGTCGGCGGCGATCTGCGCCATCTCGTGACTGTCGATGACCATGGACTCGGACTCGGTGAGGCTCGATGACTGGCCGAGAAATGGCAAGACTTCCGCCGGCCGCAGCGTGATTGAGAGTTCCGTCGGCAGTAGTTCTTGTGGATTTTCCTGTAATACGGCGCTCATAATTGGTTGACCTCCTGCCATTTGTGCCTGATTAGACAGGCGGTGAAGACGTTGAAATCGTTGGGGTCGTCATAGGGTTCGAGGCGATAGGGCTCATTCTCGCGCAGCTTCAAGGCGAATCTCGCCGGCGGTCTCCCATGCTGTAGCTTCAAGATCGTAAATTTGCCCTTGAGATCATAAGTGCCGGCGTAACCCAGCTTGGGGTGGTAGACGCGCTGCTCAGAAGCGATGACGACAAAACCTGTTTCAATGATGAAACGACGCCATTCGGCGAGAACCGGCCGCATCCACGTCGGCAGACTGTCTTCGTCGAGGTCTCCCCTAGCTTCGAGCTCAATCATTTTATGGACGGCGACACCCTTCTGTCGCGCGATTTCCAGCGTATACGCCGGAACCATGCTGTAATCGATGAGATCGCCGATTATGCTGGTGACGTTGGGCACGCGCTGACCGTCCCAATAATAGATATGGGTGGCTTCATCAAATGTCAGTCGGTCTCCTGGGGGCTCGTGTTCATACCGCGCCGCCGCCTCGTAGGCCGCCAGTTGCAAGCCGATGGCGGCGCCAGCCATGAAGCTGCGTTTGATGTCGATGTAGGCCAGTTGTTCCATCAGTCGGTCTTCGCCGGGTTGGCTGCCCACCTACGGACATCCTCAAACTGCGATTTTGTTATGCCATCCAGACCGACGCCGAATTTGCCCTTGAGGTCGGCTTCGGTCAGCGCGGCAGCCTCCATCTTGCCGCGCAGGTGATTGCGTTCGCCGTCGGTCAACAGGCGGTCTTGCGCCGGCGGTCTGTCGGCCTCCGCCGCCGCTGGCGCGGCTCCCGATTTCGACTTCGGTCCTTCGATGCAGGCGCCGCTGCCTTCGCCATCGCCGTTATCTTCCTTCTCGACGACGACGAAATCGCCCATGATCGTTGGGTTATGTCCGGTTTCCGCAGCTTCTTCCAGCGCCAGGGCGTTCGACAATTCGATGGACTTCGGCATGTACTTGATGACCTGCAACAACGGCACCTTGCGGGCGTACATCTCCGGGTGCTTGAAGCTGTAGTGGTCGTCGCCGACCTTGTTGTGCTTGTCGCGGTGGCGCCAGACGCGCGCAATCGGCCAGACCTCGATAATCGGCCATTCGCTGCCCTTGGGCCTGCCGACGGCGTAGGTGTGTATCAGTTTTTCCGGGTCATCTTCGCCTCGGGGAAGATGCTTGACGAATGGTGAATCACCTAGCGCAAAACTGAAATCATCGCCCTCGAATACACCGCCCGTCCAAACCGTTCCGCGGCCCGACCGCGAGACGAGATCGACAAGACCCTGCCAGCCGGGGACGAATTGCGCCCTGTTTTTGTACGGTACCAAGAAGCCATGACCGGCGACACCGATCTCAAGACCAAGTTGTGAAGCAATGACGACAGCACCAAATACGCTGGTGGGGTCACACTTCAACAACGCCTTGTTCTGGCTGAACGCCGTCAATGCCAGCCGGACCATGCGGTCGGCGTTCAAATGCGACGGCAGCGCGGCGGTGATCTGCGACTTATAGTCTTCGAGAAATTTTCCGATGGTGGCGAGCTCTCTACTCATCAAGCCTCCTGCTTACGTGGTGAAATTTTCTGGTTCGCAGTATTCGCAGCCTGGGTGCGCAGGGTCGCGGCAGTCCGGGGCGTGGCGCATGGCCTTTTCGTAGCGCCTGCGATGCAAATATTCGGCAATCCGCTCCTCACGCTCGTCGTCATCGACGAGATCTGCGTAACAATTGTTCATCTGATGATCATACAATCCGGCAGCTTCACGCCCTTGAGGTCGCAGCCACGGACATCGAGGGAGCCGCCCACCGACCCCGGCAGCTTCACGCCCTTGAGGTCACAGCCACGGACATCGAGGGAGCCGCCCACCGACGCCGGCAGCTTCACGCCCTTGAGGTCACAGCCACGGACATCGAGGGAGCCGCCGAAATTCTTCTCATCTATTGGTTGCCATTTGAAATCATTGTAACCAACGCCAGTTGATATACGCACAATCCAGCGGCCTGTTTTTTCCAGGCGCTTGATAAGTTGTGCGCGAGATTCTTTTTTCATACCACCTTCCTTACGACTTCCGAGGCACGTCCGCGTCATGTGGCCTCCGGAGTGTTAGTGATGGTAGTTGAGCGTGTCGGCCGCTGGTGAAAATCGGCGATGGGCTTATGGCCCTTGGGCACAAGAATGAAGTCGCCGTGGCCGTCATTCAGGAGTTCGTGTCCGGAGTTCTCTATCGCGGCTTTTACCGCCGAGACCAGGCACAATGGCGATAATGTGATCTTCATGGGATAAGCGCCTCCTTGAGGATGCGCCGCGCGCTTTTCGTAATGCCGTGAGACCGACTAAAGAGGAGCATCTTCTTGGCGGCCTTGCGAACTGTTAATAACGGATTGTGAAAATAATTGATCTGTGCAGTCGCTGGCAGCTTGATTATGCGGATTGGATAATCAATAACCACGGCCTTTATGTGCAGCCGCCCCACCTTGGCGATCACTGCATGCCATCCTTCGTCTGTATAAACTGTTCCTGCGATGATCATGTTATAAATTATGAACGATAATTCGCATAATGTCAAGAACGATAATTCGCACATAGGGCAAAATTAAACCCGCCGAAGCGGGCCAATGCTACTAGCATAAGTTATACCATAATTATAATTAATCAGGTTTATAAGCTATTCCCGACCGAGGCTGATTGTATATCCCATCTTGAGGCGGTGCGATGGAAAGGGAAGCCGTTTTGTCCATATTGCGGCGCAATCGGCAACTCCAGCCCCATGCCGAAGGAACGGCGGCACCACTGTAACGCCTGTAAGACCACTTTTAGCGTTACTGTACGGACTATTTTCCATCATACACACCTGCCTCTGCAAAAATGGCTTCTAGCTGTTTCCATTGTCCTTAACGCTAAAAAGGGGTTGTCAGCACGCCAGCTTGCACGCGATCTCGAAGTTAACAAAAACACGGCTTGGCGCATGGGTATGCAGATACGTAAAGCAATGGCCGAAGGCGAACAACGCCAACTACTTCAGGGTATAGTCGAAATGGACGAAACCTATGTTGGCGGCAAACCTCGCAAAGGCGGCGACGGTGAACCCCATAAACGCGGGCGAGGCACTAAGAAAACGCCTGTCGTTGGCATGGTTGAGCGGGGCGGCAATGTGAAAGCAAAAGTAGTTCAGAAAGACAAGCTCAACGCCAAGAGTCTGTCAGCATTAGTCCGTCAAAATGTGGACGTAGACAACGCTGTCCTTATTACTGACGAGTACAAGGGCTATTTAGGTATCAAGCGTTTTATGGATCACCGCACGATCAATCATCAGCTTTGGTATGTCGATGGTGATATTCATACAAATGGCATCGAATCGTTCTGGGCACTTCTGAAACGGGGAATCGTTGGGCAATATCACAAGGTCAGTCTCAGACACTTGCCTAGCTATCTCAACGAGTTCAGCTATCGGTTCAATCATCGCAAGACGGTAGATGTTTTTAATAGGACGATTGCTCGCGCTGTAGGTGCTTCCGCATGACCGATAAAATTCTCAAGGCTGAGTATGGGTCTGCCGACCATCCACTACGAATTGTAGACATAGAAATCCCTTGCTATGTTCTTGAGGATGGCACCCGTGTTCTTTCGCAGCGCGGCCTACAAACAGGCATTGGAATGTCCTCTAGTGGTGGCTCAAAAGTCGGCGAGCAGCGAGTAGCGACTTTATTGGACTCTTTGGCTTATAAAGGCTTAGAAATAAAAGACTTATCGGCGCGCATCAGAAGCCCTATTCGGTTCTTTCCTCCCGGTGGTGGGCGGCCTGCATTTGGATATGAGGCTACTATCCTTGCCGACCTATGCGATGTAATTCTGGATGCCAGAAATAAAGGGAATTTACTTCACCCGCAACAAAAACACATCGCTGAACGATGTGAAATTTTGGGGAATTATATAGTTAACTCCCTTACAAGCCAAAAAGTCCCTTGATAAGCTCGTTCCAGCGCACCTTTACAGTCGCCGGGGCCTCGGCTTGAAGCAAGGCTAAAAACTGGTCGGTGAATTGCTTCCGACATGCCATGCCGACGGTGCCGAGCACGTTGCAAATCCAATCACGCATGGCAAGAAAGTTCATCTCATGGCCCTGTGCAAAGTAATGTCCAGCCGCTTCGGTCGCGTCCCTCGCTGGTGGTTGTGTTGTAAGAAATAAGTAATCCGGTATCGCGTTCTTTACGATCTTGGTGTTGAACGTTGAGACCACTCGCGGTCCGTCAACGACACGCTCCGTCACTTCGATGGCTAGAAAGATCGCGCCATCGCGCCGAATGGTGATGTCACCCCCGGCACCGCTGACTTTGTCAGCCACGTTGATCCCTTGCCATTCGATCTCCCATGGCAGGCTGTAGCACGCCTTGATCGTGCGGAACATAGCCACTGTCAGCAGGACCGGCAGTAAGCCACCACTCTGCGTTTGTAAAAGCTGCTCGATCAGCACGGAGTATTGCGCGAGGCTCAGGCGTCCGATTTTCGCTACTGCGACCTGTGCCTTGTCGCGCAGTTCAACGAATTTGAACAGCAGCAAGCGAATGAGAAGCTCCACGCCAGCATCATCCGTACATGCTTCCAATTCGCTGAGGTAAGATAGCATCGCTGTGTAGCCAGCTTTATCCCGCAGGCCCTGTGCTGTCTCAGGTACGAACCGCACGCTGCGACGGAATACTGCGAGATACGGCCCCTTGCCAGATGGGATTTCCTTCTCTTGTAGGAAACGATTAATTACGACCTCATCTAAACTGCGCCCATTGAAAGAGTCAGCACCTTGGTTCGCGTAGGGCGAACGGATGTTAATGCGCCGATTCTGTAGGCGTGCAAGACCGCATCCAAGCAAGGTCTCTCGGTAGGACTGCACGGAGGTTGCGAACAGAGTCTCGGCGGCAGCTACGGCCTCGGCACTGACTGGTAGTAGCGTTTTTGCCCGGTAATCGTCCTCGGCTAGATTGAATAAGCGGGCAACGTCTGCCGCGCCTCGCTTGTAGTCAACGTCAATCGCCATGCCGGGCAGTTCAGTAGTTCATCCAGAGGCACTCTTGCCTCGTTTGCTTGACGCTGTGGACCGTTTTCTCCGGCGCGTCGAAACGTCTCCATCCCTTGAACAGCTTGTCATACAGCGTGGAACGATAGCCAGAGACTGCCACCTTGCCCTTACAAGCGTTTACGGTCTTAGCGAGGGTTCGATGCTCTGTCTCGTCCATCTCGAATCCGTAAGCTTTCGAGTCGCCCCGCGTGGTATGCACATAGGGCGGGTCACAGTAGAACAGCGTATCCCGGCTGTCATATAGCCGAATCACGTCCACTGCCGGACGGTTCTCGATCTGCACGCGCAGCAGTCGCCCACCGATCTCCGGCAACGCATCCACGCCACCTAGCCAGCGCGAGACAACGCCGGACATTCCAGCACGGCTGGTGTCCTTGCAGTTGGCCCAGCGGCCTAGCGTGGCAGTCTGGGCGAGGCCAGTGCGGGCCTGCCGTGCCTTGACGTAAAAACGCCGTGCGATCTCAAGGTCCGTAGCGCCATCCGTAGGGTCGGTGATCGCACGATGAAATTCCTCACGCGAGAATGGTGTCAGCGCAATGGCGCGAGAGAGCGCATCCGGCTCGTCGCGGAGCACCTTAAAGAAGTTCACCACGTCGCCGTCTATATCGTTGTACGTCTCCACTGGCGATGGCTGGCGATTAATGAGAACCGCTGCCGAGCCCGAGTAAGGTTCGCAGTAGTGGTGACATTCGGGCAGTTTGGGCAGCAGCCAGTCTAGATGGCTGAATTTCCCGCCATACCAGCCAAAGACGATCCGCTTTACTCGGCGCGTTCTGAGACGCACGACCTTCGATGATGCTGGCAATGACTCGTCGAGATAGATAGGAGAGACGGAACGACCTGTATTTGGTGACTCGCGGTCAAGTAGCCCGTGCATGAGCGGCTTTCCGTCGTGTTTTGTGGTGCCCTTTCCAGTTTTTCCGAGCTTTCTGATGCTTGATTTTTCGGTTTTTCTTGGGCGGATGATAAGCTAGGACTACATCTGTAATCCGGTTCAGCGTGTTCAGCCCGTTCGTCATGCAGTCAGTTCCCCGTATGTGATCCGTCGCCCAACGGTCGCGTCTACGAAACTGGCGAGACGGGCTAAAGTATGCCTCTTTACCTTGCCATCGTTCAAGCGGAACGTGAACTCATTGTGCTGGAGTACGGCGCTGTGCAGGTTGGCAGTGTCAGCGACTTCTATAGGCTTGGCGACAGTGCGGCCACCGCACTCACGCATCCCGATTACTGCCGTTTTACCCACCGTACCACGTCCCGCCCGCAGCTTCTTCTTGCCATGTTTGGCGCGTTCTTTGCCGCCGATGTAAGTCTCGTCCACCTCCACGATGCCGCGCAGGACCTCCAGCTTATTGCCGCACGCCTCCCGGAGCCGTTGTAGGACGAACCACGCAGACTTCTGCGTAATATCCAGTTCCTTCGACAGTTGCATGGAGGAGATGCCCTTGCGCGCAGTTACTAGCAGATACATTGCGTAGAGCCATTTATGCAGTTCGACATGGGACCGTTCGAAGATCGTGCCCGTGCGCACCGTGAAATCCAGTTTACAGGCGTTGCAACGGTAAAAACCGTCTTTGCGGGCAGTGATTCGTTCGCCCTTGCCGCAGGTAGGACACCTCGCCCCTTTCGGCCAGAGACGGCCTTCGAGATACTTGCGGGCGGTCTTTTGATCAGGGAACATCTTCACCACTTGCAGGAAACTGATTGTGACTTTATCGTCCATTGGAATGCTCCTTTTTCATGGACGGATTATCACCTAAAACAGCGAGGGAGTCAAGTATATAATTCCCTAAAAAATCGACCGTCGTATGGATAGTGATCTGTGTTGCAATCGTCCTGGCATGGGTATTCCGTTACATGGACATCACGACACGCCCTGGTGATGAGAGCAGCAACCTTGGCCAGCGACAATATCCTTCCCGGCCTTGTCTTTCACCATCATTGGGCATGCTTGATCTGCTGGCATAGACTGCTCTGGTTCATGGGCAAATGCAACACCAATAACCACCCACATCAATACCACCATAATGATTTGTTTCATAAGTATTTTTCCTCACTTCGATGATATTTGTTGCATCTCCGGTTTTGATGCACGCTCTGCAACCTCATCAATATATTTCCTGACAGCGTCGCTCGCGCCGTGATAATTGGCCATCAGTTTCTCTAATTTCCCGTTCTTTGCCATCTCTAGTTGCAACCCTGGTTGGATCATGTTCCACGCCGTTAGCCCGAAAGGCTCAGCAATAAAGTCAAGAACATCTACTGTGGCAATCGAATCTCCGGCGAGAATTTTACCGATATGCCGATCTGAAACCTTGCCTTTTGCGCGCCGCGCGAGTTCGCGGCAGCTCCAGCCGGTTGTCTTTAGCAGCATTTTCAGGTTAGCAATGACTGTCTTTGATGGCAGTACGCGGGTTTTCATGCCACGAATGATAAGCCGCAAAATGCGATATATGGTTCGAGGAGCGAATAAAAATTCTTGACATTATGCGAATTATCGTTCATACTTTTCGCTATGAGCATATTGGATGAAATCCATCGATTGGCAAAAACAGTCGATTTGACGCCAGAAGAAATCAAGGCGGAAATTGGCCTTTCCTTCCGTTGGTATCAGAAGGTACTTTCCGGCGACATTCCAAATCCAGGCGTCACTCATGTTGAAAAACTCCATCGTTTGCTACTAAGTAAAATTCCAAGAAAAACCGCATGAAATGAATATGGGCGAAATCGTACAGCATGGATGGTATGAAGGCAGATACAAAACGGCCTCTCGAAATTCCCAGCCGTGGCCGAAAGTAGCCCTCCCAATTTCCGCGCCAGCCATGAGCACTCGTTCAGTTAATCCTCCTCCGAATGGAGTTAGACGCTCAGGCTCATACCACGCAGCACCCGCCGCACAACCGGCGCGTCTAATCAAGCGGTACAAACCGCCTGTGGCTGCGGCTGAGCGCGGAATTAGTTTGTTGTGCATGATGTTCTCCTCCGTTGTAACCCTCGTGGCCCGGTTCCCCTTTTTGTCCGGGCCTTTTTTTATTTCCCGCAAAAGATGGTAATGCCTGAATTCTCCCGACCAGCCAATTCCAGCCCGCTCGGTAAGTGTACAGAGCGGCTGACGACGGATGTGCCGCCAGAGATCAAGGATGACTTCGTGACCTACGCCAATCTGCATGGGATGACGACCTCCGAACTGCTGCGCGATGTAGTGATTGAACTGATGCGCGGCCGGATGTTTATGTTGCGATCAAGTCTACAGCGCGGGCATGGCATTGGAAGTGACGGAAACGGTGAGGAATCGTGATGAACGCCATGGTCATCGATATAAAGGCGGCGCGAGCCAGATGCCGCGCAAGCAAGCATTCGCAAGCGTTTTCTGTTTCTGACTGGCCGCGAACCATCAGTGAAATAGTGGGCGCCGTCTTTTTGTTCGGCGCCGCCTTGGGCTTGCTGTGGTTGGAATTGTTTTGGTGAAGGCGGCATGGCGAACGCGGCCGCCGACAGTCGATGAAGCCGTAGATTATCTGCTGCGGCCGCTGCTGGCGCCGACCGACGTTCAGCGCGAGTACAGCCTGCAGTGCTTGGAGTTGTGGAGACAGATTTGCGGCAACAACTTCGCCGAGACCGTTGAACGAGAGGTTAGAAAACGATGGAGAAGCCGTCGATCATCAAAATGAAGCGGCATGCTGCCAGCCAGCTGGCCAGCAGCATTCTGGAACGCGATGTGCTGGCCGCCGTCAAGAAGTTCCTGCGACTGCATCCCAAGGTCGCCTGGGTGGAGCGAATAAATTCCGGCGCGCAGACCATTGACGCCAACAGAATCTATAACGGCAGGCGGCGCTATATCAAATACGGCTTCATCGGTTGCTCTGACATCATCGGCCAGTTGAAGGACGGCAGGTTTCTGGCCGTGGAGTGCAAGCGTCCCGGCGGCCACCTGACGCCAGCGCAGCGCAATTTCATTGCTCTGGTCATCAATTGGAACGGCGTTGCCGGGTGCGTTAGTAACGTTGATGAGGCTGAAAGGTTGCTGGCATGAGCAAATTCAAGGTCATCGTGGACAAAAATAGCATCGTCTTCGAGGGTGATGAAACGGCGTTGGCCGAGAAAATTTTTTCTAAGTACGCCGCTCTCAGCAAACAATGGCGGTGCGTGTTCAAAGGTGCGCCAGTCAAGCTCATCGGCAAGAGCGGCGAAGTTCTGAGAGCACATCACGGAAACAATATATCGCCAGCGGCTAGCACACAACTGCCAAGGCCCGTGCTCGGCAGCAGGCAGACGCCATGTCGTCAACGCAACCGCGGCTTCGGAATCCGCAAGGCCATCGTCGCCGCCATGGCGGCCGGCAAACACACCGTTGATGAGATCACGGCTCATACCAATTTTGAAAAGCGCAGAATCAAGAACAACATTTTTCAAATGGTCTCCTCTGGCATCTTGCTGCCAAAATATGAACGCAGGCAGTGCACGAATGGCAAACGGCAGTGTTACGACCTTCCGAAAAACATATACGCAGCATGACTTCGAACACTCCACTCAAAGAACGCGACGAGTGGCGGACGCCACAGTGGCTGCTTAAATTTATCCGCAGCGAGGTCATCAACTTCAAAATTGATACGGCGTGTACACCTGTTAATGCCGTCGCCGAGCCAGTGTTCTCAAAAGACCATCCTGATGCTTTGGGTGCAATGTGGTCACAACCATGGATCTGCAACCCGCCATACAGCGATAAGGGGCCGTGGATCGATCACGCCTTGAATATTTGCTCTCCACGATCATCTATTAGGGTCTGGCACCGTTTTGCCGCCGGCAAAACCTGCAATGCTCCTGGCGTATTGGTGCTGCCGTCGCCCAACGGCGAGAAGCTATATCAACCGCTCTACGAATGCGCCCTTGAAATCGTCATTATTGGTCGCGTCAGTTTTCTGCGACCTGATGGGGTCACGCTGGCCCATGGCAACCGCGCCGGAACGTCACTGTTCGTATGCAACAGTTACATAGACTGCGGCCGCGCCTTCGTCTACCGCGACGAATTGATTGAGAAGTACGGCGACAAGTGCTGAGATGTCATACGTCAAACTCGACGGCGAACCGGATGCGCTGCTTAGAATCATCGACCTGCTGCGTGGTGTCGTGCTGGAAAATAAGGACGCCATCAAGATCGAGACCATCTGGCTGTCGTGCGCGTCCATCCATGGCGAATTACTGGAGACAGTGCTAGCGTGAACCATATATCCGTGAAAAACTGGTCGAATTTTCAGCATTATAAAGATCGCGATCCACCATGGATCAAATTACATCGAGCGCTCCTCGATGATTATGAATTTTCGAAGTTGCCTGATTCTTGTAAATGTCACCTGATGCTGATCTGGCTGTATGCGGCAAGGAATAATGGCGTAGTCCCGGAAGATGCAGAATTTCTCGCAGATAAAATAGGAGCAAATATTACAGTAGACATAGAAATGCTGGTCAACTCTGGGTTTTTATCTCGTGTTGAAGTAGCTGCGCCTGCGCAGCCAAAACCAACAGCAGCAGAGCTTTCAGGATATGGTTCTCGCCACATATCTGATGTGGTTAAGCGCGCAGTGTGGGAGCGTGATTGTGGAAAATGTCGCGCCTGTAAATCCACAGAGAAGCTAGAGTATGACCACGTAATACCAGTTTCAAAAGGAGGGGAATCAAGCACTTACAATCTTCAGCTACTCTGCCGCAGTTGTAGCAGGAAGAAAAGATCTTCAACTTCTACAACTGCGGAGCAAAACGCTACGCATGCTCAGACTAATTACGAGAATCAGCGTAGCCCAGAGGCATATAAAGAAGAGGCATATAAAGAAGAGGCAGAAAAAGAAGTGTCGCAAGCGACCCCCGCGTCGAGGTTCGATGAGTTTTGGGCTGAGTATCCAAGACACGAAAACCGGAAAGACGCGGCTGACGTTTGGAAGCGACGCAAGCTGGACGCGATGGCCGATAACATCATCGCTGATGTGAAACGGCGCGTGGCTGAGCATGGTCAGTGGCTGGATGGCTATATCCCCCACGCCAGCACTTACCTGCGGAAAAGCCGGTGGGAAGACGACGTAACGCCGAGAGCGGGAGGCGGGAATGGCGCAAGCCAACCAATCCGCAGGGGGGCAATCCATCGCGCCGCGGAGGCGCTGCAACAGGCACGGGAGGTCAGGCATGGCGCTGCTGGAGATCGTCGAGAACTCACTGCTGAAAATGTTGGCGAGGAAGCTCGAAAACTCGCCCACGGCTGAGGAATTGCCCATCATCGCCGCCGTCATGGCCGGTGATCTTGCAGACGCGCGTTACGGCGATGAACATGCTGCGCGTGTGGCGGCTGCGTTTGATTTTCTCGGCCGCACTCAGAGCCGCTGGCCGACGCCGGCAGATGTAATCCAGCGCCTCCACCAGACAGCACCCAGGGCTGGATTTGGCATCATCGCGGCATTGCCGGCGCCAAAAAATCTAGAGGTGGCGCAGCGACACATCCAACGCCTACGTGAGGGGTTGGCAATCCAGATGCAGCCGCCCTATGACAAGCGCAAGCGTGGCCGGGTTTCAGAGCCACGGTCCGAACTCACGCCAGAGTGTGAGCGCGAATTACTGGCCGCGGCCGAGAAAACCTACGCGCCGCTCAATGAGCGCAAGCAGGAACCTGCCGCATGACGCTCACAATACGTGGCGCTGCGCAACTCGCACTCGATAACCCTGAGCAATCCGGTGAACTGGCCGCGCGTATGGCAATTAAGTTCAACAGCACACAGGCGCTGTGTCTGGACGCGATTCGGCAGATGGCAGGGCAGATCAAGAGCGGTGAAGAACGCGCACGAATCGCCGCCGCAGCGCGTCAACGAATAGAACAGCGCTATCATGCTGAGTTTTTCGCGCGGCAAAGCAGGCGACAGGGATGACGCGCGCGGTCCACCGCCTCCAGAACCGTGGCGGCCACCGCTCGCTATTGTTATTAAAAATTATGGCGGGAGGAACGTGGAGATAATCCTGCACGACGAGGTGCAGCTGATGGATTGGGGCGAGAGCCGCGTTGGCGGACCATGGATTAAATTCCGCCTGCGTGAATCAGGGCTGCTTGATATTTTCCGTGGCATGGATACCGTCCGAGAGAAAAAAACCGGCCACATTTTCCACATCACCATTGCCAGCGGCGACATCGCCGCGCTGGCGGACGGATCCGATAAGGCTGAACCAGCAGGCCAGTACGGCCACGAGGCATATCAACTGCGGGCCAGCGGGTTTTTCCGGATGCCGGTGGTGTGGCGCGAGATCGGGAGTGATGATGAATATCTTGATTGGCTGGAATCTCAGCCATGCGCCGCACGTGCATTAAATATTCCCACCGCCGCACCCTTCATTATGCGCACCATTGATGGCAGCGAAATATCTGCGCACCGACCCGCTGATGAAAAATTTCATTGCGATGGCGATGTCGTCGCCGCGCATGTGCGGCGTATTTCCGCCGGCGCCGGGATTGGCATAAAACCTCTGTACTCTGCGATTCCTCTCTGTGATTATCATCATAAATTGCAGCATAATCACGGTGAGTCAGTGCTCGGCGGCAAGGAGTGGTTCGACCGGCAGTTTATCACGCACGTCGAGCAATGGGCCTGGCAGACATTGAAGCTGGACCTCGGATCCAAACACTGGAGAGACATAGAACCACGGCTGCTCTATCAGTGGGCGGCAGCACGTGGAATCGCTGATCATCTGCCACCAGCCTACCGCGGCGCCGCATGAAGCAAAAGCGGCGACGGTCACCAGCAATCGGCCCAACGCCTGGCTGGCTGCGCACAATGCTACATCTATGGGGCAAATGGCTTAATTCCAGCAACGGTTATACAGACAGCACGACGACATGGCGCGCAGCTCATGCTGCTTTTGGCGGAATGCCACGCTCGATGCCGCCACCCGGCGTAGAACCTCCATCAGGATTGGCGGCATTGGTTGAGACAGTGCACGCGCTCCTCGATGATGAATGCCTTGGCCCGTCGATAATGGCCATGCGCGATTTCTACGCACTTGGGCCGAAGCGTGCCTGCGCCGAAAACGGCATAAGCCGCCGGACGTTATTCACGATGCGGCAACGCGGCGAATTAGCGGTGCTCGCATATTTCAAGGCCTGCGGCACCGATTGATATTGTGCTTGACAGTGCGCACAAAAAAGTACTACTTTCTGCATACTGCAAGAAGTGTCAAAGAACGCCCGCACCGCGCGGGCGTTTTTATTTTCCCCGGGAGGTCTCATGGGTAAACCGCTCTATCAACCGCGGCATGGCACCGCACACCCAGGCTTCAAGGCCGTGGCACAAAAAATCGCCGCCAGTCAGGGAGTGTCTGCGAAGACTGCTGCCGCAGAATTGGCTGCGAGTACGCGGCGTGCATCACCGGCGGCGAAGAAGGCCAATCCCAACCTCAAGCGGGTGAAGGGTGGGCGGCCGTGATGAAAAAACTCTGGCATCGGATGCACCTGCTGCTGCTGATTACGTTGGCCTTGCTGTATGTGGTCTGGCTGCTGAAACCAGATCAACTTGGCATCGTCGCTTATAAGTTGGCGCTGTTGTTAACATCCGCTTGGGCGGCGTATTGGGGCGATTTCTTGGCTTTTCCATACGCACGGCCGCATAAATGGCTGGTTGAAGGCCACCACCTCATCGGAGCTTTCTGCATGTTGCGACGCGCCATCGTTATCGGCGCCTTCGTTGTGGCGATGGCGCTGGCGTTGTGAGAACGTCGCGCGCACTTATTTTGGTGTTCGGCATCGCCGTCGTGCTGTTGCAATTCGCAGCATTATTGCTGATCCGTGAATCCGCAGTGCCCATTATCACGATCGGCATTCCCTCGATGATGGGACTCATCGGCGCCTACGTAGTGCGCAATGGCGGCCAGTCGAAGACGTGACGTGATGCCAGACAAATTAAAAATTTTTCGCCTGACCTCAAACGAGGTTGTTGTGCTGGCGGTGTTGTTATTCGTCGTCATATTGACGGCGCAATGTTCGCCGCGCGCGGCCGGCGCCGAAGTGCCGGCACAGGCACTCTCATATCAACGGCAGCTCATCCGCGAAGTCCGCGCACAATTCGGCATCAATGCGCCGGCTGCGGTATTCGCCGCGCAGATCCACCAGGAGAGCGGCTGGCACGCTGATGCCAGATCACCTGTAGGCGCCCGCGGGCTGGCGCAGTTTATGCCGGCCACCGCCGCATGGATGTGCGGCAGACACCAGGACCTGCCGCCGGGCTGCGATGTGCTGACGCCTGCGTGGGCTATGCGGGCATTAGTGGAATACGACCGTGATTTATACGGCGCCGTCCGCGGCCACGGCGAATGTGATCGTTACTGGTTTACGCTGCGGGCGTACAACGGCGGCCTCGTTAATCTCAACAGCGAACGCCGTCTCGCCACAGACCCATTGAGCCGCGTCGTCGTCGACGCACAGTGCGGCATGGGTCTGCGCGACCAACGGTTTTGCGCTGAGAACACCGGCTATCCGCGCAGAATCCTCGTCGACATCCAGCCGGCCTATGCTGCATGGGGACCACAAGTGGAGTGCAGACCATGAAAGCAATTGTTTTCAGCATTTGCATGATTATTTCACAGATTTTGGCCGCCGGCGTAGATGTGCCGCAAAATGTCAAGGCCGCCGCCGTCAGTGAGTGTGTGCAATCGGCGGCCGTTGCCGGCGCGATTGCCAGCGAGGCCATCAATGAGAGGCATGATTCTCATGAAAAATTTATTGCCACCATCAACAAGCAATTCAGCACCGATGATCAAACGCGAAATTGGATACTTCAGATCGGTGATCTTGTTTATGCACAGCCGGCGGCGGATCTTAAAAATCCCGCGCAGTTCGCACGCAAGTTCAGGCAAACGTGCCTTGCATCTATGAAGGCGCAGTTTGAGCGGCAATTTGGTACGCCTGTTGAGGCCGGTAAATGAGCATACTGCACGGCCTCGCCGGATTCCTTGGTCACTCGTGGCTCGGCCTGCTAGTGGGTGCCGGTGTCATGGCGCTGGCTTATTTCACGGCCTCGGTGCGGACTGGCATCGTCGGCGCGGCCGTTATCGCCGCCTCGGTATACGTCGGCACGCTCTATGCCGAGATTGAGTCCGCCCGTATAGAGGTTGATGTCTTCAAACAGCAGGCCGCGGCTGCTCGCGCCGACATGGTTATCGCCAAGGCGGCGAATGATATGTTTGCCGCAACTATCAAGAGTCAAAACGCACGCATTGCACAGATGGCTGCGCAGGCCAAACACCTGGCAACCGTCGCCAAGAACGCAGCCGAAACCGAACATCAGCATTATACTGCGGCCGCGTTGAAGCAATACGGCCACGGCGCCATCGAAATGAACCTTTTCCAAAGCGAGAATCTCACAAGCACGAACTGAACGATTGCGATGAACTTCATAATCATTTTTCTCATGCTGTTGGCGATTCCGGCGTCCGCCACCATGGATTGGGTGCGCGGCGGCTATAAACTCAATGTCTGCGGCTTGAAGGATTGGCGGCCGCTGTGGTGGGAGCGGCTCTGCAAATTCGGGCACGGCGCGCTGCTCTGCGCCATCGCCGGCGTGTGGTGGCCGTGGCTACCGTTGTGCGGCGTGCTGTGGTGGTTAGGCGAGAAGCCGGGTTGGGGTTATACATTGGGCTGGATCAGCCACGGTCAAGATCCTCTAATATGGGACAAAGGCGCTGATGGCCACCCATCAGACGGCCCCGAAGCCTGGCAACGCCTGCTCGGGCTCGACAAGTGGCCGTGGCTGTCATTATTCATCCGCGGCGCGATGTGGGCGCTGCCGCTATTGGTTATTGCCTGGTGGCAGCCAGCTGTATGGTACGTAGTGCCGGCGGCAACGGTGGCGATGCCAGTGGGTGCCTGGGTTGAGCATCTCTCGAAGCAAAGCGTCGACGGCCAGTGGGTACGCGGCGCCGTCGTAGCCGCAGTCATCCTTCTGTTGAGCTATGCGTAACGTCCTCATTCTCATTCTGACCGCCATTCTGCTGGCGGCCTGCCAGAGCCAGCCGGCCGTCATCCAGGAGCCTGTAGAGGTCACAGTCCCTGTAGAAGTCCCTGTTACGCCAGCGGCATGGCTGATGCAGCCGGTGAATTATCCCCTGCCGATGTGGGTGGATACGTCCAGCAAGGACGCCGATGCCTGTCTGTCGCCGGATGGCGAAGGCCAGTTGCGGGCGTGGATGCTTGACAAGTTCGAGCGCGAGAAGGCGTGGCGCGCGTGGGCACAACCATGAGCAATGGCCACAGGACCTGGACGACGTGGACCCTCATCTGTGAGATCAGCATTGCTATCGCCGGCGCAGGCACGGCCTGGGGTCTGGTTCAGGGGCGTGTGGCCTCTACAGAGGAGAAAGTTGAGAAGATCGAGGCATCGCAGCAAGTCTACGTCACCAAAGAGGTACTTGACTTGACATTGGCACCGCTCAAACAAAAGCTCGATGATACAAATCAATCGGTCAAAGACCTGGCGAAACAACAGACCGAATTCCTGACATCGCTGCGCGCATCCGCCATGCGTGGCAGCTATACGCCTGGATTTTTAGGGCGAACTTATCGGTAATCCCAATGTTTCACAGCCAAGACGGTCTGTTCTTTGAACGACAGGACGGCGGAGACGTGCGCGTCATCAAGACTGCGGATGGCAATTTCCCAAAGGGCGACAACATCACCTTCGAGACGATCCTATCGGCAGCCTCTTGGTGTAATGTGGTGTCTACGATGAGTGCTGCCGGCGAGACATACGAGACCTGGAATCAGGCTATGCGGTTTCATCAAGAGAACAAATAATGAAGCAGCCGGCGGTCAAGAAGGCCGATCCAATGGGTAAGGATATGGGTGGCATGGCCTTCCCGATGCCTGATCGCGGCGAGGCACCCCTGATCACGCATGGAAAGTTAACATACAGTTATTTGGACTCGTTCGGCTCCGCGCGCACCGAAACCAAACCTGCGCTCTCGGCTCAGCAGATTATAGAGCTGGTTAAGCAGCGCATGATGAGGTTCGATCGCGCCGGGCCCGGTGCACGGGAGAGTGATTTCAGCAGGCGCGAGAGAAAATATATCACCGCTCACCCCATCGGATTATTGAAAGCTGCCTGGGCACGGGCCGATAAAATGACAAGAATGGAAATGGCGATGATGTTCGATCCCAACAGCCATTACGGCAATTCCAGCCGTGCATGGGTCGAGAAAAACCAGCGCCCGCATCAACAGGTGATCGGCGATGATGGCGCGCCGTTAAATTAAATTTTGTGCAGCAACAATGCGCAGGATGAATTCGCGAGGCTATTGCACAACAGACGCTCGACGTGGAACCAGTGGGAGCGCGGCCCGCAGTGTCCCTGAGCCGGGGGAGGTTGTGATTGTGATTGTGATTGTGATTGTGATTGTGATTGTGGCTGTGGCTGTGGCTGCGATTCTTTCTCAGCTGATTATGAATTTTCAAACGCGTGTTATGAATTCTGGAATTTTGGAGTGCGGACGATGAGCACCATCCCCCCGCACGGCAGGCCGAGCCTGCCTTGCATCCAATATCCGGATTGTTCTACGTTTTCAGAAAAATTTCTGAGCGATTTCACTGTCCAGCCGTTGCGGGGGCGGAAAAATGAGAATTTAGAAATTTCAACCATCCCTTTTTCTCTCGGGAGCCCCCTAAACAGTTTTTCTGCGAATAATGGTGAGCTCATTTTCTGGCCGCCATTGCGCCAGCCTAGGCCTGTGCCAAGCGTTTTGAAAATGAACAATTTTGCTAACTGCGATGAAACCAAAAGACGCGGTCTGTTCATTTTAGGTCTCCTAATATTTCATTTTAGATGGTGAAATCATAGAGAATATTTTATCGCCGCCCGGCGGCTCACGCATTTCTAATGTGAGGCCAGCGCGATAACCTGCGCCCAGAGCGGCGCGACTGACATCGTCAGATCCTATTGCAGCGAGCCACATCTGGTGTTCTGCGTCCGTGCCGAACGATTCGCCGTGGTGGGCACGGCGCAGGCCACGCATATAACCGGCCCACCAATCCGCCCGGATGTGGTCGGGTTCCAGCCGCCGCAGCGTGTCTGCCCGGCGCATCAGGGAGGCGAAATTGCTCATTAGAAAATCTCCGGAAAATATTTTTTCACGTCCGACACTGATCATGGGAGAAATTATGAACGATAATTCGTATAATGTCAAGAACAATAATTCGCAAATTCGCACATAGGGCAAAATTAAACCCGAAACTGAGAATTTTCAAAATCTATGCCAATCTCAATCAAACAACAGCGATTCGTCGACGAATATATGACGGATTGCAATGGTGCGCAGGCTGCCATTCGCGCTGGATATAGCAAAAAAACAGCAAAAGAACAAGCATCGCGCCTGCTAACGAAAGTTAATGTTCAGCAATCTATTGCAGCGCGGCAATCTGCGTTATCAGAAAAAACCGGCGTTACACAAGAAATGATTATTGCAGGTCTGTTGGCAGAGGCCAATCATCATGGTGATGACGCATCACACGGGGCGCGGGTTTCGGCGTGGACACAGCTCGGACGGCATCTGGGCCTGTTCGAGCGTGACAACGAACAATCTGGAAAGAGCGTGCTCTCGCATCTTTCGCGCGCAGAATTGCAAACGATTGTAGAGGCCACTCAGAATGTTCTCGACATTAATGCAGAATCTAAAACCAAAACAAATTCTAGAACTCAACACTGAGGCGCCGGCGCCTGCCGGCTATTGCGGTGAGTTCGCTTAAAAGTTGAAACGGCACTAGATCGCCGCCTTGAATGCCGTTGGCGTCGAGCAGTTCAAGGATCATGACCTTCAGCTTCTCGGTCAATGCTTCGACCGTAGGCGCCTCGGTAACAAGGCCGGGAACGTCCTCGCTAGTGGCTACCCAAACGGAGGCTTCCTCGTCCCAGGTTGCCCGCACGATTAAAACCTTTGTTTTCATAGCGTCAAGTGTAGGTGAAGGCCGGGCTATTCAAAAGGGGTGGAGCACATAATTTGGGGGTAACTTTGGGGGTATAAGCAAGTAGTCACATATACTAACAGTATTTTAATCAAGTAGTTACTATTATATTTCGAGTCCTCTCCTAGCAATCTAGCGGCTGCTGGAGAACAGTGCAATATGCTCTCGACGAAAATACAGAAGCTCAGACCCGAACAACTGCTTGCCCTAAACATTGAGGCGCGGCGATGGTTGGCGCGGACAAAATTGTTCACTTATTTCCCCGACACGGGCCAATTGCGCCGTGAGTTGTACCCTCGGCACATGGCGTTCTTCGCCCTGGGCGGCAAACATCAGCCCATGCAGGGCATGTGCCCGCCGTCCTGTGATGGCAGCCCGCACCGCGAACGCCTGGCGTTATGCGCAAATCGCGTCGGCAAAACGGAGGGAATGGGCGGTTACGAGTCTACGTTGCATCTGACCGGTCGCTATCCGGAGTGGTGGCCTGGTTATAGGTTTACAACACCAATCCAGGCGTGGGCGGCTGGGGAGACGCGGCAGACTGTACGAGACATTCAACAGCACAAATTGATGGGGCCATTCAATGACTTCGGCACCGGACTGATACCAGGCGATGATATCGTCGATACGCGATCCGCGCCCGGAATTCCCAACGCCTGTGAGCAGGCCGTGATCGCACATTATGATCATTCCGGCCAGCGAGATGGCGATTCCGTCCTGGGTTTCAAGTCCTATGACCAGGGCGTGGAGGCGTTTCAGGGCACTGAACGCCACGTTATTTGGGCCGACGAGGAAATACCAGATGCAATAAGGACTGAATGCGTAACGCGGACGATGGCCACAGGCGGGTTCGCCGGCGGTCTCCTGATGCTGACGTTCACGCCGTTACGTGGTCGTACTGCAGTGGTTGAGGATTTTCTTTCCGAAGTTCACGCGGAGAAATCTGCGTGAGCAAGGCCGTCATCACCTGCGGATGGGATGATGTGCCTCATCTATCAGCGCTCGAAAAAAATGATTTGTTGAAATCGTTCCCGGCCCATCAACGGGATGCGCGCAGCAAAGGCGTTCCTCGTATGGGTGTAGGTTTGATATTTCTCAGCCCCGAAGAAGAAATCATCTGTAAGCCGTTCCAAATTCCGGAATTCTGGAAATTCCTCGGCGGAATGGATTTCGGAGGTTCCGGCCATCCCACCGCCGGCGTCGTCGGCGCACTGGATGCCGACGCCGATTGTCTGTATTTGATCGGCGGCTACAAGCGCAGCGGCCAAAACGCCGATACCAATTCCGGCGCACTCAAACGACTGTGCCCAGGCATTCAGTGGGCGTGGCCAAGTGATGGCATGCAGCACGACAAAGGATCAGCAGAGCAGATCGCCAAACAATACCGCGATGCCGGTCTGCAATTGCTAAAAGAATTCGCTCGGTTCCCGGAGACCAAGGACAAGACCGAGCGGGCCCGCAGCCGTACATCGGTCGAGGCCGGTATTTTCGAGATGCAGCAGCGGTTCGACACCGGACGGCTGAAGGTGTTCGAGACATTCACGATGTACATAGATGAATACCGCGAGTATCACCGTGACGATAACGGCAAAATCGTGAAGATCAAAGACGACCTGATCTGCGCATCACGTTATATGATGATGATGTTGCGGTTTGCCAAGCCGCGAAGTCCGCAGAAAAAAACCCACAGCAGAACGATTGATTTTCAACCCCTGGATCGCGAGATGAATTATTAGGAGACACCGCCATGTTTATGACAATGGAACAGGTGGCGCGCGCAGTTGATCACTTGCTCGACAACGGCATTGAACCGCTGACCGTGAATGACGCCTATCACGCCCATCTGCTGAACAAGTACGACAGAATCAAGAAGAACTGGAAACCGGGTGACAAGTATTTCCTCGTCGATTTCCAGAAATGCCACAACGCCCCCTTAGAGCAGTTTCCCTTCCCGTGTGAACTGGCAGTCCGCCGGGAAGATGAAGACGAAGCCGCGACTGCCACACTTCATTAACCGGAGAAACCCCATGATCAAATATCGCCACAAAGAAACCAAGCAGGTCTGCGAATTTGAGTACGACGAAAACGCCAAAACATTCATTCAGGAGATCGAGGATCCGGATAAGTGGGATCTGGTGATGGAAGATGGGAAACCTGGGGTTACGAGTGATGCCAGCGATGCCAGCGATGCCAGCGATGCCAGCGATGCTGGCGATGCTGGCGATGCTGGCGATGCTGGCGATGCCAGCGATGCTGGCGATGCTGGCGATGCCAGCGATGCCAGCGATGCTGGCGATGCTGGCGATGCTGGCGGTGATGGCAAGAACCCGCAATAAATTCGTGAGTTTTTAGCTTGGCTCCTCCAATTACCACCGGCACAGCAGCGCCGATATCGCCCCCGAATCCTCTGGATGATACGACGATCTCGGCAGCCGCCATCGCCGAGGCAAAGGCGTTCGACAATCCCGACGGCGTCGACAATAACCAGGAACAAGAGGCCGCCAAGCAATTGTTGAATGCGTTCGGCGCATCACTCTCGAAAAAACGGCAGGAAGCGATTGACGGCCGTTATTTGAGTGGCGTTGAAGATGATTGGTTAGACGATGAGGATGCCATCGAGGGAATCGATGATGCCAATCGTCTCGACTGGCAGCTACGCAACAAGTCGTTGACGCCGGTGACGAGGGAGAAAAATCAGGTTGATCCGCGAAGCACGATGTTCCTCAACATCACGCGGCCATATTGCGACGCCGCCGCCGCGCGCATCGCCGATATGATGCTGCCGATCTCCGGCGACCGCGCGTTTGCCGTCGAGCCGACACCGATCCCGGAATTGGAGGATATGGCATCGAAACTCCCCGCGCTGAATATTGGCGGTGATGCTGGCGCCTCCGCACCTCTTACCGCAGCAGCAACGCCAGGCGGGCAGGCTGCACCCATAGAGGCCGCCCCGGATGGTAATGAGCAACCCAGTGGTGGTGCTCCGCCATTGGCAAATGATATGGCAGCCGGTGGCGGCGAACCACCGATGATGTCACCAGAGCCAGCGCCACTCTCTGAACCCGCGACCGATGCCGGTACGGCATCCGTGCAGGCCGCCGTTCCGCCTGCTGGCGGTCAGAGCACGGCGTCGTTGTTGGACGCCAATACTCAGGACACGCTCAAGGCCATCGCAGCGAAGGCCGCGTTGGACATCGCCGCCAAGAAGGCGGAGAAGGCTGAACTGCGTATCGATGACTGGTTCAAGGAGACGAAGTGGGGACAGCACATCCGCGCCGTCATCGAGGACGCCGCCCGCGTCGGCAACGGCATCATCAAGGGCCCGGTGCCCATGCATCGCCGAGCGGCGAAGTGGACGGTCAATAACGGCACGGGCGTACTCGTCATCGAGGACAAGATCTGCCCGGCCAGTCGGCGCATTGATTACTGGGATTTCTTTCCGGATCCAGACTGCGGCGAGTGCATCCACGATGGCGCCTTTACCTGGGAACGTGACCGTGTCACCAGGAAGAAGCTTAAGGCGCTCAAGGGACTGCCTGGTTATCTCGACGATCAGATCGACAAAGTATTGGCCGAGGGGCCGACGCACAAAATCCCGACGAATTACGACAAGGACGACCGGCGCCGGCCATATTATAGCGGCAACACTACTGACAAGCGTTTTGAGATTTGGTATTACTACGGTGAGGCTGGCAAGGACGACATGATGGCCGCCGGCTGCGAGTGCAAGGACGGCGACGCCTTCGATGTCATGGTGACGATGGTCAACGATACAGTTATTCGCGCCAGCATCAACGTGCTGGACACCGGCGAATTCCCGTACGACATAATGGTGTGGCAGAAGCGGATCGGCCTACCGTGGGGGATAGGTATTGCCAGGCAGATCGACACACCGCAACGTCTGCTCAAGGCCGCCAGCCGCAACATGGCCGACAACGCCGCCATGGCTTCTGGCCCGCAGGTGGTGGTGTGGGAGAAGGGCATAGAACCCGTCAACGGCTCTCATGTGCTGACGCCGCGCAAGGTGTGGATTGTCAAGGAGGACGCCGATATTCAGGAAGTCGATCACGCCTTCCGCACGTACAACATAGAAATGCACGTGCAGGAATTGATGGTGATCATAACATTCGCCCTCAAGATGGCCGAGCAGGTCACAAATCTGCCCATGTTGCTACAGGGCCAGATTGGCATGGCACCGGATACCGTCGGCGGCATGACGATGCTGCAGAACAACGCCAGCGGCGTGCTGCGGCGGCTGGCGATGCAGTTCGACGAGAGCATCATCATCCCGCACGTAACACGTTATTACGACTGGATTATGCAGTACGGCGAGGATGACGACGAAAAGGGCGACATGCAAATAGTCGCCAAGGGCGCCAGCGTGCTGTTTGAACGCGACCAGCAGAATCAGGAGATGCTGCAACTCGGCCAGATGTCGCAGAATCCGATCTATGGCATCGATCCCCGTAAATGGGCTGCCGAGTTCATGCGCAGCAAACATTACAACCCCGAACGTTTTCAATACGACGCCAATGACGACCCGAAAAACGGGCCTCCGCAGCAGGACCCGCGGCTACAGATTGAGCAGCTGCGCACCGATGCGGAAGAACGTCGTATGGCCTTCCAAGCCAACCAGAACGACCAAAGCCGCCAGCTTCAATATCTGTTGAAGACGATGGACAAGCAGTTGGAGGGCATGAACATCCAGAGCAGCAAGGATGTGGAGTTGTTGAAGTTGAGAAAGGCCGTGCAGGATTCTCTGGCCGCATCTCAGCGCGCTGGCGTGCCGCAGGGGATAAGCCATGCAGCTTGAGAAACATGAGGTCGACTCGCCGCTGTGGAAGAAGCTGGAAGGAATTCTGCGCGAGCGCATCGCCAAGTGCCACGTTGATAACGACGACCTCAACAAAAATGAGATACAGACGGCCATCGTCCGCGGCCGGATCTCAGAACTGAAATACATTCTCGCCTTCGCCAAACAACCGAAGATGATCGATTAAACCGTAAACCCGCAGTTTCGCACTAACCCCAAGGGCGCCATTGTCGCCATTTTTATTTGGAGATCAACCATGACTGAAGCCGCACCGCAAGCCAGCAATGATACGTCAACCGCCGTAGTCAACGAAGACCAGAAGTTAAAGGCGGAACAACAGAAATCCGATACCCAGGAAGCCGAGGCTTTCGACGCCGGCGACACCGGGGCCGATACCAAAACCAGCGGTGTAACCGCCGCCGCTGCCACAGATGCCGCCGCGTCTACGGACGCCACGGCTGCCACCACCACCACTGATGACGGCGCCGCAACAACTGCAGGCGGCAAAGCCACTAGCACCGTCGACGATAAAGACAAGGCCACTGCCATCGCGCTTGTCGCCGGCATGAGCGACGACGAAGTCAAAACGGTGTTAAAAGAAGCGCAGCGGCTGGGCAGCATCGAGGCCGCCATCAAGCAAGAATTTCAGAAGATCTACGGCAAATTGGGTGAGGTCAACAGCAAACTCGTCACCGCCAAAAAGAAGTTTACAAAGGATTCATTCAAGAAACTTGGCGAGGTCTACGGTGATGAAATCGCCGAAGCCCTGGCCGCAGATCTTGGCGAAGTCTTCGCCGGCGCCGGTGCGCTGAGCGAGGAAGAACAGGCCGCCGCTTTACGCCAGGTAAGCGATAGCGTCCTGGGCGAAGTCAGCAAAAAAGCACAAGTACAGTACGATGCAATGCAGTACGCCATGCAGAAGGAACTGATGTCCGTGCTCGATGAAGACTGGGATGTAAAAATGAACAGCAACGAGTTCGGCCAATGGCTGGGCACGTTGCCGAAGGATGAGGCGATGGAGGTGATGACCATCTCGTCAGCCAGGGCCTTCGTCAAGAAACTCAAGAAATTCGATGAGTATCTGGCAAAGCAGAAGTCCAAGGCAGAGGCAGAGGCCCAGCGCAAGCAGGCCGAATCTTCCAAGAGTCGCCGACTGGAATCCAACATCCAGCCAGCGGGCGGGCCGGGATCTTCAAAGAAGCAGGTGATGACTGAGGAAGATGCATTCAACACGGCCTGAGTCATCATCAAACCCACCCGAAAATGGCGCCACACGGTGCCTTTTTTATTTTAGGAGATAAACCCTATGTCATTGCAAAATCTTCAACTGACGCCTGCCCGGCTCGGCAAATTCAAGGCCGAGACGATCAAGCACGCGATCCCGGTGGAGGTCTTGGGCATTACCGGGGCGCAGAAGAAAGTTCCGCCCAACAACAGCGATACCTACGTCGCCCGGCGCTGGCTGCCGTATGGCGCGACGACCACCAATAACAACACCATCAATCGGTGGGTGGTCGACGCCAACGCGCATCTCGCGCAGGAAGGCGTGACACCGCCAGCCGACACACTGACGCCAATGGACGTTACCGTTGTTATGCAACAGTACATGGTGCTGTACGCCTTCACCGACAAGACCTTCGATATGTACGAGGACGACATACCCTCAGAAATGAAGAAGCAAGTCGGTGAACGCCTGGGACTGGTGCGCGAGATTGTGCGTTACAACAGCCTCAAGGCCAGCACCAATGTCTTCTATGGTGGCACCGGCACTTCACGCTCCACCGTCAACGGCACGATCACGCTGCCATTGATGCGGCGCGTGGCAAAAAACCTGCTGGCCAACCACGCCATGCAGATCACCGAAGTCCTGGCGCCCAGCCAGAATTTCGCCACCAATGCAGTGGAGGCGGCGTTCCTGGTGTTCACGTCTGTGGACGGCGAGTCCGATATTCGCGATCTGCCGAAATTCACGCCGGTCAGCGAATACGGTTCGCGCAAGGTCGTGCACCCGAATGAAGTCGGGAGCTGCGAACGCTTCCGCTTCGTCGTCAGCCCCGAACTGTCGTCCTACGCCGATGCCGGCGCGGCCATCGGTGCGCTGGGCTTGGTGTCGACCAGCGGAGCCAACATCGATGTCTACCCGTATATCATGGTGGCCGAAGATGCGTGGTCTCAGGTCATGCTCCGCGGCAAGGAAAGCATGGACATGATCTGGCTGCCTCCGGGTCAGAAGGACAAAAACGATCCGGGTGGCCAGCGTGGTTACGCAGGCGCGAAGAATTATTTTGCCTGCCTGCTGGAAAACCAGGGCTGGATGGCGGTTGTCGAAGCCGGCGTCACCAACATTTAATCGGGGGTGACACATGGCAAATGACAATTCAATCAAGCGCAATAGCACGTCGTTGTCGGATGAGAACGACGGATCCATTATCCGGCGGATATTGACTGCCATTCTCTCCGATCTGAACGCCTTGCGTTTAAATCAGGTGTTCACCGGCAAGACCGCCGGACTGGCAATCAAAGTCGCATTGAGCACGCTGGCGAAAGCCGGCAATGCGTTCTATGCGGTGGTCAACGGCGTCATGGTGACGAAGGCCGCCGCCACGGACATGGCGGCACTCGTGGGGACGACCAACCTGAACAAGTTCAATGTCTACTGCTTCTACATCGACGCGAGTGGCAATCTAACCAGCGCGATGGGGACGCAGGGCGCGACCTTGGCTGGCGTCGTCTTCCCCGTTCAGGCGGCTGGCACCGTAATGATCGGCTTTGTCCTCGTAAATCCGACGGCCGCTGATTTCATCGGTGGCACGACGGCCCTTGACGCGGCAGGCGTCAATGCAGTGTACGTGGACACCTGTGGCCCGGCGGTTTACGGCGCCAGCGGTGGCCCAATGTCATTAATCAGTTGAACCCGTAGGAGGGAAAATCAATGTTAAACGAGTTCACCCAAGGTCATACATTCCTCTGCGTCAAGGCGGGTTTGACCGGTATTTCCGGCGCGGCGACCACCTTCTCCACCGGTGCGACCACGCTGCAGTACGCCGTGCTTGGCAAGGCGGCGACGAAGGCGACGGTCACTGCCGGCGCATCGCCGACGACCGATGCCGTCACCGGCAATGCGATCACGCTGGTGCCCAACAAGGGCATGGTCGTGGTTTGGTGTCTGGATCTCCCCGGCAACGTCAAGGTTGTCGCCGGCCCAGCCGCCGATCTGGATTCCGCGGGCAATTTCAAGGTGTATCCGCAATTCCCCGGCGTCCCCGACACACTGTGTCCGTTCGCCTATCACGTCATTAAGGCCGGCAGCACCACAGTCGGCACCTGGACGTTCGGCAGCTCGAACTGGAACGCCACCGGTCTCAGCCACACGGTTGTCGACGTGCTGGTTCAGCCGGCGCGGCCACAGATCAGCTAATCCACCGCGACAAAGCAGTTTACGGAAGAGGGGGCTTCGGCCCCCTTTCTGTTTTATCCATCAATTTAGGAGGACAGATTTATGGCCAGCAGCAACCGCAGCAAGCCTCGTGTGGCAATCGATCCCAGCCGTGAGCAGATCGAACAACTGAAACCAAGGGAATTTGAACAGATCAGCGGTCTTGAAAAAGTCGTCGATTCGCAGGATTCAGAAATAGCGCTGACCGAGCCGGAAGTTATTACCGTCGGTGCCAGGTTCAGCAATGTTCAGGAGGAGGAATTGGCGTTTATGGAGGAGCGCCTCATCATCACCATTTTGTCTTCCGGGCAGAAGAACGAGGAAAACCCTGTCCCGGTTTCCGTGCAGGGCAGGCAGGTGCAAGTCTGGCGTGAAACAAAGACCATCGTAAAGCGCAAGTACGTTGAGCGACTGGCGCGCGCCAAGCCAGCAGCCATCGGCAGTGAGCAATATATGCATGGTGATGAGCGCCGCGTGCGCTATCCCAGCAGCCGCGGCCTGCAATATCCGTTTACGGTCAACAAAGACCCCAACCCCAAAGGCCCACAATGGCTGGCGGATGTCTTACAGGAGAACTAACACGTGGCTACTCGAAATCCAACTGTTACCTTCGTCGGCAACGATACCATCGTCTTCTCCTATGGCGGCATGCTGAATGGCGATGACGGCGCGCCGATCTCGCCGAATCACAGCAATTATGCCGACCGCTCCGTTGAAGTTTTCGGTACGTTCGGCGTCGGCGGCTCGGTGACGGTCGAGGGCGCGCCTGATCCAGGCTCGACATATGCTGCGCTGCGCAACGCCTCGTCTGTAACTCTGGCCATAACCGCCGCAGGTCACGAGCAAATATTGGAAGTGCCAGCCTTTACACGGCCGCGCGTGACAGCCGGCGACGGCACCACCAGTCTCACCGTGGTCATCACCTGCCGTAAAAGATTCATCATCCTATAAATGGGTGGGAGCATGAGTTCAAAGTAACGTTAGCGCGCATGCGCCACAGGAGATAGCCTTTGTCAACTATGCAGAACATCGTCGATTTGGCGCGGATCCCGCTTAATGACGACAGTAAGACTAGATACGACGACGCCACGCTGCTCAATTACACCAACCGCGCTATCCAGCGGCTAATCATAGTCCGACCTGATTTGTTTATCGGCAGTTACCTGTCACTGCCGACGACGGCACTGGCGCTCGGCGATACGTTCCCGCTTGGCGCTCCATACGAACAACCAGTTGCCGATTACGTCACCGCCAGGGCGGAGACCGTCGATGCCGAGTTTGCCGAAAACAGCAGGGCGACATCGTTCTTCGCGCTGATGAAGGAAACCGCTGGCTGACATGACGACCGCCCTCACGAGTTTCTACGACGATGTCCTGCCGCATGTGCCGGGCTGTCCGCAGGCGTTGGCATTGATCGAGATCAGGAAAGCGTGCATCGAGTTCTTCCGCCGCACATGGATATGGCAGGTCAACCTGACGCCGATTGATGTCGTCGTAGGTCAGCATACCTACGCCTACTCCGCCGGCGCTCCGCCAGTTGATACCGTGGTCGCCGATGTCATTCAGGCGTGGCACAACGACTTTGAGATCTTCGCGCGTACGCCTGATGAGTTGGCTATGGTATACAACAACTGGCAGACGCAGAAGGGCAACCCGCTGTTTTACGTCGCGCCTGATGACCGCGACATCCGTATCGTGCCGATCCCAGCGCTGGCGTTTACCGCTGGCTTGAAGTTGTTCGTCAGCTTGAAGCCATCGAACAGTGCCAGCGGCATCGACGATATATTGTTCCAGGAATATCACGAGCGCATCGCCGACGGCGCCATCGGCAAGATCATGCTCATACCGAAGAAACCGTACACTGATCTACAGACTGGTGCCTCGCGGTGGAAGCTGTTCATCAACAGTTGTCATCATGTCCGCACCAGGGCGATGAAGACACGCTCCACGCTGACGACGCCGTCACAGGTGTGACGTGGCTGGCATCGTCATTCCCAGGCTCGGCGGCATACTGCCGCGCATAGACGCCAGGCAACTGCCGGACTTCGCCGCGCAGGCCGCCAATAATTGCAAGCTGTGGAACGGCGTGTTAAAGCCGTTGCGGGCGCCGAATCCAGTCAACACACCGTCGAAGTCAGGCACGAAGAAAAGCATGTACAGGATTTCCAGCGCCGGCGTTGATTACTGGCTGCATTGGATTGACAACATAGATGTCTGGCGGGCGCCACTCCTGGGAGATACCTGGACACGGCTCTACTACACCGGCGATGGTGAGCCGCGCGTTACCCGCTTGGAGATGGCGATTTCCAAGACCGACAATGTCAATGGCATAGACAATTATCCCAGCGGCTACGGCGAGGCCGGCGCGACGGATTATCCACGTGCGTTTTACGCCTTGGGCATACCGGCGCCATTGACGGCGCCGACGGTGACGCCGCCGGCCGGCACCACGGTCACGCGGGCATACGTTTATACCTTCGTCAACGGCTGGGGCGAGGAGTCGGCGATCTCGCCGGCGACGCTCGGCACCGGCGCGTTGGGTACTTGGGTACTGTCGGGGATGAATACTGGGCCGCTCAATACCGGCAGCCTCAGCGGCGCCACCTATGCAGGCGCCACCGGGCTGGTGACGGTGACGACGACGGCTAATCACTGGCTGCACGCCGGTCACAAGATCAACATCACTGGCGTGGTCGGCATGACGAACCTGAATGCCGACTTCCTGGTCTACGATGTGCCGTCAAATACCACTTTCAGAGTGCTGTTGACAACGGCGCAGATCTACACCAGCGGCGGGACGTGGAAACGCTACGCACCGTATAACATCAACGGCCTGAAACAGCGCATCTACCGCACGATCACGACATCGCCTGGCACGCAGCAATACTATTATTTCGTCGCCGAGCAGACGGCGGCTGCGACTTACAACGACAGTTTGAGCGACAGCCAGTTGGGCGGCGTTCAGCCGACGACGTACCTTGATATGCCGCCAGGCGATCTCGCCGGCATCGTCGCGTTACCCGGCGGTTTCTTCGCAGGATTCAGTAAAGGCAACATCCTCTGTTTCTCTGAGCCGTACAAGCCCTATGCGTGGCCGGCAGCCTACTGCAAGGCGACGGCCTATCCCATCGTCGGCCTCGGCGTCTACGGCAATTCCGTCGTCGTCTGCACCACCGGCACGCCTGAGATTGCCACAGGCATCAGCCCTGATGGGATGTCGCTCACGCGGCGGGCCGTGAATTATCCCTGTATGAGCAAGCTCAGCATCGTCAGCAGCGGTTATGGCGTGTTGTATCTCAGCGACATGGGGTTGGTGCTGAACGACACGCTGAACAGCCAGTTGGTCACGCGGAATTTCTACGACCGCGACGCCTTTCATGACAGTGTTACCGGCGTCTCAGCGGCGATCTCGTTTGCTTATGACGACCGCTACTATGCCTTCTGGCGCGACATCAACAACAACGGCCAGGCTTTCATATTCGATCCACAGGAAGCATTGGCGACGCTGTCCACGAACAATTACGCCATCAACGGTGCCTGGCGCGATCCTGAGACCGGCCTTGCGTATATCGTCGATACCACTGCTATCAAGCAGTGGGATTCCAGCGCCGGCGTCAATCAGACCGCCCAGTGGAAAAGTAAGAAATTCAAGTTGCCGAAGCCTGGCAATATGAAGGTGGCGAGGATTGCCAGCGATTTCACCCAAACACAGGCGGAACAAGACGCCATTACGGCCGCCAATGCCGCCATCGTTGCCAGCAATACGACGTTATTGGCCGGCATCGGCGCCACCACGACGGACAACACTGAGGCGGCATTTGCCTCGCAGTCGCCGGCGGAGATCACCTTCGCTGGCGATCTGGCGCAGCAGTTGATCAAAACCCAATTCCAGGGCATCACCTTCAATCTCTACGCCGACGGCGCGCTGAAATTCAGCAAACAGGTATTTAACAGCAAATCCTTCACGCTGCCGAAGGGCTACATGGCCGATTACTACGAGGTCGAGTTCATTACCAACATCACGATATCGCCGCCGTTGGAGATGGCGGAGTCCATCTCCGAATTGAAGCAGGTCTGATGGCCAAGATCAAACCAGGTTTGGGGATTGCCAGTAACAATCCCGATTTCATCGAGAAGCTGGTGATCTGCATGGAAATCATCATGGGCCGACGTGGCGGCAAGATCCAAAGCATCGGCACGTTGACGGCGACGAATATCAGCGGCGCGCCGGCGGCGGACGATTACAACAAACTCGTGGCCGACCAACATACACTAGTAGCGAAGATCAACGAGATATTGACACAGTTACAGGACTGACATGGCGAACAAACTCAAAGAGAACGCGGTATCTAAACTGGCGATTGCCATCGGCATCGCCGATACCACCGTGCAAATCACCGCCGGCACGAAGGCGACGCGCTTCCCGACACTGGCGGCCAATGACTGGTTTTACGCCAAGCTCACCGACACCAGCGGCAACTACGAGTATGTCAAGGCCACGTCCAACGCCGGCGCCGATGTCTTCACCATCGCCCGCGCCCAGCTAGGCACGAGCGCGCTATCGTTCGCCAGCGGCAGCGCCTTCGCCCTGGTGCTGACATCAGCCGATCTCGCTTATTTCGTCAATCAAGCCGGGTCGGCGATTTACGCCGGCACCGCCGGTGGCACCGCCGACGCACTGACGGCGTCGTTGACGCCGGCGCCAGCGCAGTTGTCAGAGGTCGGATTTTTCATGCTCAAGGCCAGTGCCGACAACGCCACGACTACGCCGACGCTCAATCTCAACAGTTTCGGGCCGCTGACCATCGTCAAGGAAAATAACCTGGCGCTGGCTGTGGCCGACATCAAGACCAACGCCATGTGCCTGTTTTTCAGCAACGGCACTAATCACGTTCTCCTCAATCCACGGACGCTGTCATTACTCCTTCCTCTAGCTGGTGGCACTATGACGGGTGCCGTTAATTTTGGCCTCTCAACAGTAGCCTCAAGCGTTACCCCTGATATCTGGACTAATACCGCCAATACCATAAGCTATACGGGCGTAATAACAGCCACAGGCTTTGCCGCCGCACCACAAGCCGGTGCGCAACGAAGGCTGGTGACGACTGGCGGCGCATCTTTTACCGCCGGCGTGAACATGCTCATTCAGGGCGTTGCTTCTGGATCAACATATACAGCAACCGCAGGAGATATTATCGAAGTAACAGCCATAACCACGACACAATTCCGTCTGGTCATAGAGCGGCAGGATGGCGCGGCATCAAATACTTCACAGTTTACCAATTCATTGGGGGCAGATGTACTTATTAATACTAGCGCCATTTATTTTGACGGCCCAAGTGTTGCACAAGGAACTACTGGAACATGGTTTGCAAACGGCACAGTAACGGTTCAAGATACAGTTGGAGCGGCTAATATGAACGCCAAACTATGGGATGGTACGACCGTGATTGCTTCAACGACTCAGCGAACGGAAGCCGCATCAGCAGTTAAATCTCTCTCGTTGTCAGGCTATATTACTAATCCAGCAGCAAATATTAGGATTTCCGTGGCAGACTCCAGCTCTGCATCAGGGAAAATATTATTTAACTTTTCAGGAAGTTCAAAAGACAGCACTATTTCAGTTTTGAGGATTAAATAATGAAGATTTTAATGCTGATATTACTAATTATACCAGCAATCGCCATGGCCGATCTTCCGCATTGGAAAACGCGCGAAGCGATTATCAGCCTACAAGCCCAAAATACAGGGCTGCATAAGATGCTTTTGTTAGGAGATTCCAATACTGAAGCCTACTGGTGGAATATAAATTCCGGCTGTACAACCATCAATGCTGGATTTGGCGGTGCGAGGATCAGGGATATTGCAAACATGGCTGATGAAATTGCAAGAGTTACACAGCCCAAATATGTGCATCTGATGATAGGAACAAACAACATTAATCTTGATCATAACTCTTCGGAATGGGCTTCCATGCAGAGTGATTTACAAACCATAGTAAATATATTTATTGCTTATGGATCAAAAGTGATTTTGTGGCCTATTCCGCCGTTCGCATCTAATTTTAGTACTGATCTAACTGCTCGATCCAACATCAATAAAATAATACAAAATGTCGCTTATGCAAGCAACTATCAAAAAAACTCATTTTTGGACTGGTGGTGGCCTAATCAGATCACGGCAACCGACGGTTATGCGACTGGTACATCATTACAAACCGATGGCGTCCATTTGTCGGCTAGTTCGCAACTTTCCCGTTATTATCGCTTTGCGGCATGGACAAAATATATTGTTGCATTGACAGGTGTAAATTGTAACTAAACAGAAAACAGTCCGACCAAATAAACCCGCCTCGGCGGGTTTTTTATTGGAGATGTTCTGAATGTTGAAGATCTACAGCCCGCGTGACGCCGAACAGAAGCTGCTGATCGCCGCCTGGGTTGGCAGTCAGATCCCATGCCGCCCGGTGTTCGACGACCCGTCGATCATCTCGTTTTGGGACGGTGATGATCTCGTCGGCGCCGTCGTCTATTCGCATTATCGCGGCACCGACATTGAGATGTCGTGCGCGTGCAAGCATCAGCGGTACTTATCGCGCAAGGTGTTGCGGCCGATCTTCCGGTATCCCTTCTGGCAGCTTCAATGCCGGCGCGTGACGGCCATAGTCCACGAGGACAACGCCCATTCGCTTGACTTCAATTTGAGGCTTGGCTTTGTGCATGAGGGCGTCGTGCGTAAGGCATTTGGGGAACGCGATGGCGTGTTGTTGGGGATGTTGCGCGAGGACTGTCCGTGGATCAGGCCCACGGCCAAAGACCTCGAACTTGTTAAACAGATTGCGGCATAGGAGATCACCATGGGTGGCGGCGGTAAAGGCAGTGCACCAAAACCAGATCCGCAGATCGGCATAGCCAGCAGGGAGTCCATTCGGCTTGGACGCGATCAATTCAACTGGATCAAGAACGAGGTCACGCCTGAACAGATGAACCTGGTGCGGCGCGTTGTGGACCAGCAGTTGAGCATCGGCGATCAGAGCCAGCAGCGTGCCGAGCAACAATGGACAAATTACCTAGGCGCTTACCAGCCTGTCGAGGACCGCGCCGTGCTGGACTCGCTGGCATTCACCGAGATGAGCGACGAAGACGCGCAGAAGCTCATCGGTTCCATGACTGATAGGTACGGCACTGTGCTGGCCCAGGAGCGGGATCAGCAACTCGCCGATCTGGCGAAACGACGGCAGGGCGGTATAGGGCAAACCGTCACAGAAAACAAGACTAATCTAGCAGCCGACAGTAGCATCGGACAGTGGATCAACACCGGGCCGGCAAGATTGGGCGTCGGGTCTTTTGGCGGTGATTCCATATGGCTGAATACAAGAACAGGACAGAAGATCATCGGCTTAAGCCCCACCTCCTCTAATGCTGCGCCATTTGGTGATGGTACTATCATCCAAAACGGTCGTGTAGTTGCCGTCAACTCGACGCCAGGCAGTAGTGTCGGCGCTGCTGGACAGGGTAATAATGGAACGACGACTACTACGACTACGACCAGGAATGTCGGCGGACTGCCGGAGAGTTATTACAATACCGAAGCCAAGAACATCAATAACGCCTATACTGCCGGTTTAGCTGATATCAAGTCTCGTGCCAATGAGCTCATGGCGCAACGCGGCTTGGAACGTCAGGCCGCCGAAACTGCGGCAGGGCGTGCTGGCGCGGAAGTCGAGCAGCAGGCCGACGCCGAGCGTCAGCAGCTGGCGCGGTATCTGACAAGTACAGGCGTCGATCCAAGCTCACCGCAGTACGCCGAGGCGATGAACCGCGGCCTCACCGCCGTCGCCGCCAACAAGGCCGGCGCCATGAATAATGCCCGCACCGCCTTATACAACACCGATAAGGCCGCCCGCGGCGGCATCATCAACTTCGGCCGCAACATGCCGAATACCGCAGGCTCGTCCTACGCCACCACGCTCAACGCCGGCAATTCGGCGGTGGGTAATTTCGATCAGGCAATAGGCACACAGATAGCCGGCCGCTCATCGGCGGTGCCATTTTTCAGCGCCGGCATCGGCGGCCTCAATAATCTCTACAACAGCCAGATCAACGCCTTCAATGCGCAAAATCAGCAGGGCAGCGTCTTTGGTAATATCCTTGGCGAGGCGGCTGGCTTCGCCATCCCTAAACTACCATTTTTTACTTGAATGATGGTGATTAAAGTCATGGCTAATTTCGGACGTGGTCTGCTTGAGGGTTTAGAACACGGTGTGCGTCTGGCCGGAGAGGTCAGCGAGCAGCAGCGCAAGAACGAGGAGTATAAAAATAAGAAGAAGAATGAAGAAGACATTATGGACATTTGGAGAGCTGTGTTGCCTGGTTCTGCTGTTTTAGACAAGTCAAAGCCCACCGGCGATTATCCGCAGTCGAGCGGACAAGTGTTGTCGCCTACCGGCCAGCCGCTTGGCCAGATGCCGCCTGGCGCCCTGTCGTTGGCGTCCGCCGGTGACGCCGGCTCTGGTGGTTCGTCTCCGTCTCCGTCACCTAGCCTGCGGCCACTGTACGACACCACCAACTCCAGTAGCGGTTTTCGTCCATGGGACTGGCTGAAGCAGGGCTTACCGCCAGACGGCGGTGCGCCGGTTTCCTCGCCGCTGCCCGTAGGCGCCGGAAATGATATCGCCGCTGCCACGCCACAGCCACAGCCACAACCCGTAGCCCTGCAGCCGACGGCAACCCCAACTCCTATCGCCGCTGCGTCACCAGTTCGTCGTGCCATCAATGCGGCAGCACCCGTGACGCGCCCTAGCGTAGTCAGCGCCTCTTCAACGCTGAAAGATGTAGGAGCCATAGGTGACGGCAATGGCATCCCCACGTCAATTGCGGCGTCAGCCTCTCCGCAGAGTAAGTTCGCGCAGTTGGTGGAGGCCGCCAAAGGCGGCGCCGGCAGTCTCTATGACAGAGCCGTAGACTTGACGAGCCGAAACGTCATCCAGCCGGTGGCTGAGGTGTTTGGCGGCAACGCCGCACAGGCCGCAGAATCACCAGACTTTTCTGGTGGCGTTGGCGGCGGCGACACCAGCGGCGTCATTACTCCTGAACAAATCTCAGCAGATGCCGCCAGCGCAACCACCAAAAATGAATCCGCGAAAAAGGCCATCAATGACGCCGTCACCGGTCTGCCACAGACCGCCAAGAGCATCTATGAGTACGGCAAAAACAAATTATCGCAGGCCAATGATTATCTGACGACGACCGCCAAGAATCTCGGCGGCGGCATCATTGCCAGCGCGAAAAAGATGGTGCGCCAGCGCGGCACACCAAGCATTCTCGAAGTCAATGATTTGAAGACGATGTCTGATATTTCCGATGCCGATCTTAACGCCCGCGGTCTGACCTACGATGAGATCAAGGCCATACGTGGATTGCAGGCGGCGTATCTACCGAAGGTCGGCTTCTACAATCCCACCAATCAGGTGCAATGACATGCCATCGCCACTTTATTCACCACAGGGACAGGATGCAGCCGCGGCGCCGATGGCGGCGTCAGACCCTGCGGCGCCGACCGCCACGCCAGCGCCGATGCAGGCCAACAACACGGCAGCGCCACCACCACAGCGCAACCAAGTTCAGTGGGATAACGTCCTCAACGACTTCGTCACCGAGGCTGTGAAGCGCGGCCGCGGCGATCTCGCCATCCAGATGATGAAGCAGTCACCTGACATCGTGAAGGCATCGTATACGCTATCGGCGCCAAAGATCATGGCCGGATGGAGCGCATTCCTACGAAACCCAAATACGCAGACATTGAAGAACGTCTACGACGCCTTTCCAGACGGTCAGAGCATCCCCGCGGGCACCACCGTCGATGCCGCCAAGCAGACGATTTCATTCCCGGGCGGTCAAGCGATGTCGTTCGACGATGCCTTCGTTCCCGTCGCAGGCGCAGCACTAGATCCGGAGGTCTACTCGCGTCTGATGTTGCAGAGCATAGAAGGACGGCAGACCCGCAAACAAATCGCCCAAGAACGCGCTGATCAATTTCAGCATGAACAGGCCCAGCGTGTACAGGACAGTCGTGATACGTTCCGGCAAAACGCTTCTTTCACGAACGCATTGATCAACGGAAGAAGGAATGACTTGAGTTTGAAGGACAAGTTGGAGTTGGCACAAAAATTAAAGCAGGATGATTTTAGCGAGGAAGCGCCCAATCGTGATGATAGTTATTATCTCGATCAGGTTAACCGCCAGATTTCCGCTGCAAAAGGCAGAATAAGCGGCAATATTCAAGACACGGCCGCGCGCGCTGTGGCACCCCCCATCAAGGCCATACCGCAGGCGGCCATTGACGACTTGAAGAAGAATCCCGGCCTCGCCTCTCAATTCGACCAGAAATACGGAGGCGGTTCGGCTAAGCAATACCTGGGACAATAATGTCCAATTACTTCGATCAGTACGATGTCGACAACGGCAACACGGCGTTGTCGACTACACCTGTCATGCCAACGGATTCGGTGGTCACCGACGCCGTTCCCGCCGATTCAACCACCTCTATGCGGCAGTTGCTTGCCGACATCAACAGCAAAATCTCGCCCGCCGTCCATGCCGTCTCCGATGCCGTCGGCCTTAATCAGACGCCCACCAAACCATCGAATTATTTTGATAAATACGACACGCCAGCGGCAAATGCCAATTACTTTGATCGGTACGATGAGAAGCCAGACACAGGCTTCATGGCCACCCTTAAAAAATCCGGGGAGGCCGTCAAGGCCGGTATTGGTCAGGCCGTCGGCGAACTCGCCGCCGCACCTGCGGCCCTCAATCAGCAAGCGCCTCCATCAGCACCCACTACGCCACAACCGGACTTCACACAGGAACAGCCTTTTAGTGAACTTATCAAACCATCCATAGGCATACCGCGGGCTTTATTTGTCGGCGCCAAGACGTTGCCTACGATAACCGGCGCTGCCGTCGGTGGCGGGATCGGCGAAGCCGTTACTGGCGGCAATCCACTCGGAGGCATCGCAGGTACATTCTTCGGGGCCGGCGTCGCGTCTGCCGCGCAATCCATTGCCCCCCACCTGCAAGCCCGTCAGCAACAATTCCCTCATGACCAAGAACGCGCCTACAATGAAGCCATCAATGACGCCACTCTGGATGGAGCGTTTTCTGGTCTTGGTTTCGCTGCGTTCGGCTTCGCACCATTCAAGGTTCCTGGATTTAGTTCGGCAGTTAAGAACATTCTCGTACAAGCCGGAATTATCCAGCCTGCCGTTTCTGAGGCGGAGCGAGGTGTTGAGAATATCCGTGCTGGCCGGCCAATCACAGAGGGCATGGCCGAGACCTATCCCGTGGCCGCGGTCGGCACGGCGTTGCCATTGGCCGCGCATTTGGGTGCCAAGGTCGTCGCCAGTGCTATCAAAGGGAAACCTGCGACACCAGTAAAACCCACAGCCACAGAAACTATAAACCAGACCGTCGCACCACAGCCACTAGAACCCACCACATCACCTGGCGCCGTACCCGCTTCGCCAGTCGCCAGCCGCTTTACCATAGAACCCACGCCACCTGATGTTGAAAGCATACCATTTGAGGCGCAGCCAGAATTCAAGGGCACAATTCCTGCTGGTCAGCACACTATTGAGACGCCAACAGAAATAGAGCATAGAATACGTGCTCAAACTGCCGAAATAATTAACGCCGAATCGCAGCCGGCCGGTGCTGCGCCTCCACAGGAGATACCCAATGAAGTCCAAAAAGGGCAAGAAGACAAAGGGTCGCTGAGTTCAGGCAATCCTCCGGATCAAGGTTTGAAGGTAGAACCTTACGGGCGCGGCGTTATTGTTCGTGGCGACATCAAAACAGTACGCCGTGCCCTCTCCGGTTTCAGTGGCGGCATCATTAACAAGAACGAGAATGGGATCATCTTCCCGCAGAAGATGGCGGCGGCTATCAGTGCTCACCTAGATCAGAATGCGGCTGTCACCGAACCGCCAATAGCCACAGCAAAACCAGAGCAAATTATTCCTGAAAATATTCCAGCCTCCGCACCGGAAACTTCGCCACCAGTCACACAGCCAGAAATCATCACGCCACAGCAACAGGCGCTTTCCGATCTATCCATCCAAAACCGCGACCGCACGCGCCCGGCGTCCGTCGAGCAAATGCAGTCCATCGCCAGGAACCCCGATTATGACCGCCTGGGCGTTGCACCGACCCCGGACGTGGGCGCACCAATGGTTAGCACGACAGGCGGCGGTGAACCTGCGGGCGCACATCTTGGCAAGGAAGCGCGAGTCACTTTCGCAGATGGCGCAAAGTTTCCTGTGCGCTATGCTGTGGTTGATGCTGATCAGGTGCAGGCATCGCATAACGCAGATGGAACGGTGAACCAATCGTATTACGATGCGCAACCTGGCGTGTTACGCGCACTCAATAACGGTCGTGTAGCTGGTGTGCAAGAAGCCTACCAGCGTGGCATTGCCGATAATTACAAGCAGGCATTGATGGATAATGCCGCTGAGCATGGTGTGCCAGCGAAGGACATCCAATCCATGAAGCAACCCATGCTGGTGCGCCTGTTCGATGATCGCCTGACCAGGGCAAATGACATGGGGCGCAAGTCAAACGCCCAACAGGGCCTTGGTTATTCCGCAACAGAGACGGCGTTGAACGATGCCAGCCATATCGATCTCACCGATTTCAAACCCTCCGAAGACGGTGATGTGCTGGCCGCCAGCAATTCAGATTTCATCAACCGTTTCATGCAGACCGTGCCGCAAAACGAGCGTGCAGGACTCATTGACGCCAACCGTCAGCCCACCAAACAGCTCGCCGACCGCATCCAAGCTGCGGTATTCGCCCGCGCCTACCGTAACCACACGCTGATTGCCTCTGCCATTGAGGAGGCCGATCCTGACTTCCGCAACGTGCTGCGCGCGATGACCATCGCAGCGCCGCACTTCGCCGCCACTGCCAATACCGAAATCCCCGCCAAGATCGCCAAAGCCGCATTATTTGTGCAGCGCGCCAGACGTTCCGGTGTGTCCGTTAATGATGCACTGGCACAGACCGATGCCTTTGAGCGCGATCCAGACGCCGATACGATGGCGCGGATTATGCGTGAGAACAGCCGCAGCCCGCGCCGGCTGGCGGCCTTGTTGTCAGACCTCGGCCAGCAGGCGCATAATGAAGAACGCCAGGCCGCGACCGGCGACATCTTCGGCAACAACACCGCAACCACCACAGAGGAGAAAATCTCCCATGCCAGGAATAAGACCACCGAAGCCACTGCGGCCGCGGAAGATCACGGTGCCGATGTTGCACCACGCCATCCTCACGGCCAACAAACTGCCGGTGCCGGAGTATCTGATCAAGCTGCCGAAAGGACTGACTTCGGCACCCCAGCAGCCAATGTACCCACTGCCGCAGAAGTAACGCCAGCCGTACCCAAAGAGGGTGCCTCGGCCTCAGAGTTAGTTCCAGCAGCAACATCACAAGAAGTCACGCTCGACGGCGTTGAAGCGCGCCGCCAGCAAGTCGAGGAGAAAATCGGTGGTGAGCCAGTCTCACTGACCGGCCACGGCGATCTTTTCGATACCAATGAGTCCACTGGGCAAGGTGACTTGCTGGAATCTGCAAAGGTTAAAGAGCCGTGGGAGATGTCACGCGATGAGTTCAATGCGATTATGCGTGTACAACGGACTGGTAATGACATGCGCGTTCATCTGCCTGATGGAGAAACCAATCTAGTCCCTGGCACGGCATCACGCACAACAGCACTTGATAAAACACGGCGTTTCGTATTGGAGCGCGCGATACGTGATGGGGAGCATGTACCACCAGAAGTCCTCGCCGATTATCCAGATTTACAGAGCAGGGCTGCGGCTACCGCCGCTCCACAACCAGACAAAGGCATTTTATTCAGTCGTCCAAAAGAGAAAGCGCCGGTTTTCTATTCTGAATTGGGCCGACAGGTTGATGCAATTAAACAAAACTCAGCTACACCGGAACAGTGGAATGCCACCATCGCCAATCTCAAAGGCGTCAAGAAGGATGAGATCGAATGGTCTGGTATCAATGACTGGCTAGCATTGCAGAAGGGGCCGGTTACGAAACAACAGATCAGCGACTTCCTCAAGACCAATGGTGTACAGGTGAATGATGTAACGCTTGGCGAACATCCGATAAATCGCAATAGCAAATATGCGCTGCCAGAGGTTCTGAAAGCCGCACGCAGTGCAGGCAATATAGATGACGATTTACTTCTAACGATTGCCAATGATGAGGACGCTTATCGTGCATTGACAAATAAATTCCCCCACCTTGCGAATGATGAAGGTTGGGCTGAAAAAGTTGTAAATGATGTATTCGGTGGCACAACAAAGATAGGCACAAAATTCTCACAATTTCAGTTGCCCGGCGGCAAGAATTACAGAGAGATGCTGTTGACGTTGCCTGCTCCATATGGCGAACCAGAACAACAAGTGATGAAATCACTGCGCGATAAATATGGGTTGCATAGCGCAGATTGGTTTTACAACAACAAGGACAAATTGTCCCGTGAAGATCGCGGTCGCCTCGATGCGATAACTGCTTCCGTTGGGGAGAAAGAGAATCGCGCATTCCGCTCCGCCCACTTCGACCAAACAAATATCCTCACCCATATACGCTTTAATGACCGCACTGATGCCGATGGCAAAAAAGTTTTGTTCATCGAAGAACTGCAAAGCGATTGGGCACAGCAAGGGAAACGCGAAGGCTTTGATGAGCAGGACAAAAAAGGCTCGCGGCCGATGGCTCCATCAGCCCCCTTCGTCGGCAAAACAGACGCATGGGTTTCTCTCGCGCTCAAGCGCCTCATCATCTATGCCGCCGAGAATGGTTATGACCACATTGCATGGACAAATGGCGAACAGCAGGCGGCGCGTTATGATCTCAGCAAACAACTCAGCCGCATTCAGTATACGAAGGATCACAATTTAGTCGCCTATGACCACAATGGAAAAGAGGTCATTACTCGCATCGTTGAACCAGATAAATTGCAAAATGTCATCGGCAAGGATGCCGCCGATAAGATTCTGGCGCAGCCAGAGCCTAATGAGTACAAACCGCGCGAGATTTCCGGTATCGATCTGAAAGTCGGCGGCGAAGGCATGAAGGCGTTCTACGACAAGATCGTACCGAACATCGCCAATGATGTGTTAAGGAAACTGGGCGGCGGGAATGTTGGCGATATTGATTTACGCAATAGCGAAGTTAAGGGTTATAAAACATTTCGTTCAGATGAAACTGCATCGTATCCGACAATACATCAACAAGGCTTCAACATCACGCCTGCGCTGCGCGAGAAAGCAATGCAGGGATTGCCATTGTTCAGCCGCCCGAAGTTTAGCATTGAGTCGCAGCAGGCCGTCGGCAAGCGGATGGATGACAAGATCAACGCCGATCCACAGAAGGCCGTTGATTGGTACATCAAGAAGTTCGGCAATGTCGTCAGCGCAGACAATGCCAAAGAGTATTCGGACGACTACAACGCCTCCAATGAGGCACGCGCCATGCTGTCATACGCTGTTCGTGAACCTTCAAGCCACTTGGCAAAGATGGTTTATGAACGCTTGTTATCGAAACCAGTACAGGACGGCAAAACGCAGACTGTGTTGTTTACTGCTGGCGGGACTGGTGCTGGAAAAACACGCTCTATCAGAACGTTCATAGAGAAGCCGGACATTCTATACGATGGTAATCTCGACAATACAAAAAATGCCATAAATAAAATTGATGCTGCCTTGAAATCAGGCCGCAGAGTCATGGTGCGTTATATATACCGCGAACCTGTAGACGCGCTAATAAATGGCGTGATCCCTAGAGCCGAAATCAAAGGACGCACTATATCGCTGTACAGCCACGAATCAACACACATCAACGCATCGAAGACGATCAGGGAGTTAGCGCAGCATTATAAAGATAACCCCAGCGTTATGTTTGAGGCTATCGATAACAGCCACGGTAATGGCAAAGCTATGGCGGTATCACTTGAATCTCTACCGAAAATAGATGAAAATGGTCTACATGAAAGACTCTCAACCGCCCTCGAAGACGCCCAGCGTGCCGGCAGACTCTCGCCCCACGTCTACGAAGGCATCAGTGCCCAGGAAGCCGCCTCCGAGCGATCCAGAGGAAGAGGCCAGTATCACCAAACAGATGCTAGCCAATCTGAACAGCCCCGACCCCGACTAGATTATCCCATACGTTCATCAGACCAACCCCGCTCCGGCGGGGTTTCTGTTTCTGACGCCCGCAATGAACTCGTCGGCAAGCTCGGCGAGGCCGCGGTCAGCAATCTTGAGCGTCGCAACAAGCTCCGTATCGTCGATCAAGTCGACGAACTCCCGCCCGATGCCGTAAAGGCCGCCGGTGGCGGCGTAGTGTGGGGCTATCACGACGCTGGAACTTCTTATCTGGTGGCATCGCAGTTGGAACGCGGCGAGACACTGAACAACGTCTACGGCACGCTGCTCCATGAAGCCGGCATCCACGGTCTCCGAGATGTGCTTGGCGATAAGTTTCACAACGATATAATTGTGACGGTCGGCAAGGCGCTGAAACGTGCCGAGAACGGGATCCGTGATCCGATGAGCGCCGCTGTCTCGCGCGCGCGGCTATTGGTGCATGAGGACACGCCGCCAGACCTCAAGGACGAGGAAACGATCGCTTACCTAGTGCAGGACCGCGCCGTGCAGAAGTTCGGCGTCGTCAAGCGTATTTTCACCGCGCTCAAAGCGTGGCTATTCCGGCATGGCATCATTTCGGCCGGTAAACTACATCCAGATGATCTCGTTGCGTTGGCCAGACAGGTAGTTAAACTGTCCGCGCATAATGAGTTTGGGCGTCGTGCCGCGGCACCAATGCCGGCATTCAGCCGCAGCCGTGAGGACCAGTTGGGACCGCTTGCTGGCGGTAAGGGTGTCGCGGCGGAATTCATGCCGCCGGGTGGTGTCAAATCAGAGTTCCCGTCCGATGAGCACGGCTTTATTAAGTCCTTAGGCTATAAGGTACGCGATTACGCCAAGCAATTAAGCGATGCGTACACACGCCCACCTGAGATCACGCCACTCAAGAAAATAATCGGCAAATATACGGGGGCCATGCAGGAGATTGATTTCAACCTGCACAAACTCGCCAAACGGCTTAACGCCACATTAACGAAGGATAAGCAAGAGGCCATCACCAATTACATGCAGGCTGGCGGTGATGAAAAGCTGCTGGCGCAACGCGCCCAAGATAGTGCGCCGGAATATCGCAGGGGTTACGAAGACGCCCTGAAACTTACCCCCGAAGAGAAAGCACAGGCAGCCGCGATCCGGCAACGCCATGATGATCTGTGGACGCTGGCCAACGCTGCAGGAATTCTTGAGGATTACGTCAACAATTACGTGCGCGGCGAATGGGAGCGTCCCGACAAGGCTGGCAAGAAACTCATTGCGCAGGTCAACGCCGGTATTTTCAGAACCAAGCCGCGGGAGGCGATGCACAAGGTATTTGAGAATTACTTTGAAGGTGAGCAGGCTGGTTACAAACCAAAGAATAAGAGCATCGGCTATCAAATGGTGGCGGCAGAGCGGTCCATACGTTCGGCGATTGAGGCGCGCGCGGCCCTCAAGTCCATGATGGGCAGCGTTGAAAGCGATGGCCGACCCACGGTGGCTGTCGGTGGCGCCGGCAGTCCATTGGAGGCCGGTGAAACCGAAAAGCCGTATTTCATCAAGCCGAATGCCAAAGGCCACGATACCACCGATTATCAGTACATGGACCATCCCGCGCTCCGCAAATGGAAGTGGGTAGGCAATGACTCCGAAGGCAAGCCAATTCTATTGCAAGGGAATATGTGGATCCACCCCAAAGCGATGGGGCGACTCAAGGCATTGCTGGGCCGGTCGTGGATGCGCACCGTGGCCATCCCGGAATCTGTGCCTATAGTTGGTGGTGCGCAACCTTTCCGTGCGGCGCTTGAAGCCGGTGCATTTGTTAAGGGTACGATCCTGATCGGCCCATTCCATCAGTTCCACGTCGGCGAACACGCCATCTTCCATAATGTCAACCCACTGAGCACGCCGGAGATAGATTTTGAAAAGCGCCCATTGTTGCGTGAAGGCGTGAATCATGGATTGATGTTATACAACCACAACGCCATGTCTGATTTCGGAGAAGGGTTAGCGTCTGGTGGACTGTTTCACAGGATTCCAAAATTAGGAGATCAACTGAAACGCTACCAGGAATGGCTATTTCAGGATTACATCCCGCGCTTAAAGGCAGCGATGTTTGAACAAGCCGTGCAGCGCGCCGAGCAGTATTACGCCAAAGATATCGCTGCCGGCAAGTTCACTCGCGATCAGCTTCTTGAGAACGCCGCATCCCAGGCCAACGCCGCCTTTGGTGAACAGAATTACAAATACATCGGCCGGAATCCTACCTTGCAAGACGCTCTGAAAATCGCCTTGCTTGCGCCAGATTTCTTGGAGGCGCGCCTTAAATTCGCCGGCCAGGCCGTGTCAGCGAAAGGCCGTGAGCAAATGATGGCGCTGATCCGCGGGGCTATCATCATGTCGGTGGCCGCGCAAACCATCAATCTTATGTTCAGTGATGATCACAAGACCAACTGGGGAAAACCATTCAGCTTGATCATCGGTGGCCGTGAATATACGCCGCGTTCAGTCGTTGGCGATCTCGCGCATCTCATTCTCGATCCACGCGGATTTTGGTATCACCGCCTCAACCCCCTGTGGGGCAGACCGTTGTTGGAGATGGCCAGCGGGCGCGATCAGAACGGGCAGAAAATCGGGGTGGTTGATGCCGCCAAGGATATCTTAAAATCATGGACGCCCATACCGGCGCAGGGCTTTTTCAAGAAGAACATGGGCAATACGATGGCGCAATCCGTAATCAACGGACTGCTGCAATCCATCGGTATCTCGAATCAACCACATAAGACCGCCGCGGAACGCAAAGTGTCAGATATCAACTTCGGACACATGCAGGTTGCGCCACGCCTCCCACAAGCGCAGGCCAGACACGAGGCTTTCATTGCCCTGTTGGATGATTTTCGATCTGGTGATCTAAAAAGCATGAGCGATGTCAACGCCGAGGCCAGGAAACAAAAGATCATCCTCACCACTGAGCAACGCAAGCAAATCCTGGAATCACGCGCTACTGGACCGCAGGCCGACACCAAGCGCATGCGTGACCGAATGCGATCTTTCAGTGCCGAAGAGGCCATGCAGGTCTGGGAGGAAATGAGTCCAGAGGAAAGGCAGCGTATGAAAGCATTCGTTATCTCTAAGGTCGTGCGTTCTACAACGACCAATCACGACGACAAGGTGCAATACATACATCAAATCAAAACGGCGCCTTAGTGTAACGTCGCACGCACGGCTCAAGGCCGCGAAGGCGTGGGTTCAATCCCCACAGGCGCCATCAATCATCATAAGTTCATGTGGCGCTGCCCGTTGGTGTCATTGAAAATGGGAAATCACAAATGTCAAATCCTGCCAAAAGCACAAATCTTCATGGTAATCCATGATGTCCAACCCAAAACTCACCCGCAAGTGCGCTGAACAAACCTGCGCTGCCCTCAAGCAAGCCTACGAAAAAGGCTATCAAAAGGGCGGCATGCCATCGGCGTATAACATGGCGGCCAATGCGCTTGGAATAGGACGCAACACATTGCAAACGAGACTTGAAGGCGCGCGCCTGTATTACGGCTTGACAGTTGCCGAACATACCGATCCTGATCCAATTTCTCACCACGAACCCAAGCCCGAACTACCAGTGTTCCCAGAAGATGATCTGCCTGTCGATGAACTGGTGGACTTCATGTGCCGGCGCTTTGAAAAACGTATAGCGCGCGCGAAGTCCGAGCGATGGTTCCGCATCAAAATGCCGGATAATCTACCTTTCGGCCTGAACAATTTCGGCGATCCACATCTTGATTCAAATGGCTGCAATATTACGTTGCTGCGTGAACACTCAAAAATCGTCGCATCCACGCCAGGCATGTACGGGATCAATGTGGGCGATCTTACGGACAACTGGGTAGGGCGTCTGATGCGCCTTTATGCTGATTCTGATCAATCGCGTTCGACTGCGAAAAAATTGTTGAAATGGTTCCTGTGCGATAGTGGCATCAAATGGCTATGTCATGTCATGGGCAACCACGACGGCTGGAATTTCTTCATCGAAACCATCAAGGAAATCGTGGGCGAGCGCGTACCGGTGATGAATGACGAGGCACGATTCATCGTAGAGACGCCGAATGGCGTCACCTATCCAATTTGGGTTCGGCATAATTTCGAGGGTCATTCGATGTGGAACACCCTGCACGGCCCGCAAAAAGCTGCACGGATGAAAGAGGCCGCCGCGCTTTATATTTGCGGACACCTGCACAACTGGGCACTCCATGAGGAAGAATCCGCGTCTCGTGGCCATGTTTACTGGCTGGCGCGCGCCAGAGGTTACAAGTATCTCGACCCATATCAGACCGCCCTCGGTCATGATGCTCAGGCATACGGCGCATCGATCACGGCAATCTGCAATCCTATGGCACCCACACTTCCAGGACGCATGCGCCTGTTCCCGGATGTGCAGGAAGCGACAGATTACCTGACTTTCCTGCGCAAAAGGAAAGCAGCGTGACCAATGCCATACATCACCACACATGACAGGGAGCAGTTTGATGATGATTTGGAAGCGCTCATCACTACATTGAAATCAGCGCCAATAGAGAGGAACTATGGCGCTGTTAATTACTGTGTAACCCGTTTGGTAACTGGCGCACTCAAACCTGAACAAGGCTGGTCATACGCCTCCCTCTCCCATGCAATAGCAGTGTTACATGACGCCGCGCACGAAATAGAGCGCAGACTCATGAACCCTCATGAAGATCGCGCAAGGGCACGCAATGGAGACATTGATGAATATACTTGAAAATGCAAATAAGCTGGTTAATGGCGACCGCCAGGATTCTTACGGCCATCCGCTCGATGATTTCCAGTGCAGTGCCGATATTCTCCGTGCACTGACTAAAAGGGCCTATGGTATTGATGTACCGTTTAAACCTGAGTTCATCGGCCTGTTCATGGCTTGTGGCATCAAAGGCAGCCGCGAGGCAGGACAGCATAAACGCGACACCTGTACCGATGGTGCGGGTTATTACGGCACAGTGGATATGGTGCATGAGGAACGTGCGCGCAGGGCGATTATTGATGATGCAAATTACTGCGCATCACAAGATCGCGTGATCGCACGATCAGCGGCTGAACAGGAATGGAACAAACATTATGGTGAAGCTCTGGCGGAGATGGATGAATGAGCTACATCTATCTCGGCTGTCCTTACAGCCACCACAGCGCAGCCGTCCGTGCGCTACGTTTCCAAATGGTCAATGAATTCGCTGCACGTCTCATGTCGCAAGGACAGCGCATCTTTTCCCCTATATCCCACACGCATCCAATCGCTGCCTATCTCGATGATGCCTTTCTCATGGATCATGATTTCTGGATGCACCAGGATTTAAACATTCTGTCATTGGCTGAAAAACTCCTCGTTCTAAGATTGCCTGGGTGGGAGAGTTCGCGCGGCCTTAAGACAGAAATTGAACATGCCACCGCGCACAACATCCCCGTTGAGTACGCAGATTATGCTCCACATCACCCCTGAAATGTTGGCAGCAGTGTATGATCTGCTCCGAACTACGCCACCGTTTAAACGCTGGAATCTGCCGCACTCAGACGACATAGAGTTTCATGTCATCGGAACTCATCAAAAGCTGGCGGATTATTGTGACCACACCATTCGCGTATCCAGCGCCAGCGTGGGAACGCTACAGACGCTCCTTGCGGTAATGGCACATGAAATGATACACATTAAACAAGACGCCGCAGGAACGTGCGTCAGCGGCGTAGAGCACAATGGTGAATTTCAGCGCCTGGCTAGACAGGCATGTACAATTCATGTGTGGGATTACAAGAATTTCTGAGGCATCCCAGATTTCACGGCGGTCCGTCTGCTGGAGACCTCTGGCAAACCCGCGGCCGAGGTCGCCCGAGAGCTCGGTATCCGGCGCAACCAGCTCTACAAGTGGCAGGAACAGTTGCAGGCCAAGGGTAAGGACGGCGTGTTTCCCGGCCACGGGCGTCGCAGCGGGCGTGAGGCCGGGATCGCTGTGCTCAAGCGCGAGAACACGCGCCTCAAGGAGGAGAACGTCATTTTAAAAAAGGCCGCGCAGTACTTCGCGAGAGAGTCGTCGTGAGATACCGGTTCATCGACGACCACGAAGCCGAGCACCGCGTGACGGCGATGTGCCGGGCGTTACAGGTGTCCCGGAGCGGCTATTACGGCTGGAAGAACAGGCCCGAGAGCGGTCGTGTGCAGCGGAACCGGTGCTTGCTCACGCGCATTCGCGAGATCCATGTCCGTTCCCGCGAGGCCTATGGGATCGTGAAATCCTGGCGCGCACTCACAGACCAAGGTATCCGTTGCGGCCACAACCGGGTGGCACGGCTGCGACGGCTTCACGGCATCGAAGCCCGCCGTCGGCGCCGCTTTCGGTTCGCCTATGCCGCTCGCAACAGCGAGCCCACGGCCCCGAATCTGCTGGATCGACAGTTCGCCGTGGGCGTCCCGGACCGGGTGTGGGTGGGCGATATCACCTTTATCCCGACCCGCGAAGGCTGGCTCTACCTGGCTGTGCTGCTCGATCTCTACTCGCGCCGGGTCGTCGGTTGGGCCATGAGTGAGCGCCACAACCGGCAGCTCGCCACGGACGCCTTGGTGATGGCGATCGAACGAAGGCAACCGGGACCCGGCCTTATCCACCACACCGACCAGGGCATCGTGTACGCGAGCGCCGCTTACCGGGCAATCCTCAAGGCCTACCGCATGCTTCCGAGCATGAGCCGCAAGGGCGACTGCTACGACAACGCTTGCGCCGAGAGCTTCTTCTCGGGCCTTAAAAATGAACTCATCTGGGATCACGATTTCAAGACCCGAAACGAAGCGAGAAGTACACTCTTCGAGTGGATCGAGGCGTTCTACAACCGGCAACGGCTGCACGAAACGCTCGACTATGTGAGCCCGGTGCGCTATGAAGAGCGGGCGGTTGTTTCTTAACCACGTGTCCGTGGAAACGGGTACGCCTCATGCTGACTATAAATTGCCCACACTTTTGCAAAATAGTGGGCATCGAAGCACCATCAACAGTCATTTTCACTGTGTCAAATTGTGATGTTAAAACGTCGTAACTAATTGTTTAATTTATAACATTATGCGCCCTTTCACGGCGGTAACGCGGGTTCGACTCCCGCTGGGGACGCCAGTAATCAATAGGTTGAGTGAAATATCTCCGCACTGTGCTGTGCGATTCAATATCACAGTGAAAGCAGCGACGCTTTGCTGATCAGGTGGGACTCATCAACGTGTGCGTATTGCTCGGTGACGCGCACTGTTGAGTGTCCCATCAGAACCTGTATTGTGCGCAATGGCACGCCAGCCATGACAAGATGCGAGCCGTAGGTATGCCGCAGGCAGTGCAGCGAACCATCCAGCCCGCAGTTATCAAGTGTCTGTGAAAAGGCGCGCGATAGGCTTTCCGGCGCGAGTTGCGGCATCACGTACTGACTGTCACTTCGCAGTCCCTCCAATGCAATCCGTGCCCCTGGTGTGATCGGCACGATCCGATACTTTGCAGACTTGGTGCGAGCGTCAGTCTCACTCACGATTTTGATAACTTCTTTGCCCACGTCCGGCCGGCGCAAGTGCAGTCCCTCCATGCGTCGCATCCCAGTGTTCGCGTACAGCCGCCAAATGTGTGCGTGTAACTGATCGGCATTGTAGATCGCGGACAGCTCTGACCTAGTGTACCAGCGCGGCGGCCGGCTGTTTAAGTTGCGCGGCGGATCGACGCCAGCGGCACGGTTGCGCGGGATGACTTCCCATGCCACAGCCTTGTTGATGGATGCCTGTAAAACACGCATTTCCTTGATGACGGTGGCTGGTGCGGCGCCGGCGGCAAGCCGCATATGTTTGTAGATTTCAAGGTGTTGGCGTGTGATCGAGCCGATGGGAAGGCCACCGAAAAACGGCATTAAGTGCGAGCGAATTGCCTGCTCGGTGCGGAAATATGAATCAGGGTATTCCTGCGAGTGCCACTGGCAGTATTCCACAGCCCACAGAGAGAACAGCGGCCCGGCGGCTGTGCCGGTCAGGACATGGATGCTGGTGACGAGCGCCGCCTGGGCTTCGGCCTCGGAAGCAGTGTGAAGGCTCGACCTCCGGCCCGCGTCGTTGAGCCACCATATCCGGCCTCGCTGGTATATTGTTGCCATGCGTGATTGAGCGCCGCCTCGATGTCTGCCAGTCTGTACATGTCCACGCCCATAAACTTGAACGGGCGGATGCCGTAGGATGGGGCAAGCCGCCGGAAGTCGTCAACCTCGACTCTCACGAATGCCGCGGCTTCCACCAACGGTAGGCATTTTGGCTCTACGCCGCCTTGCATAGTGTGTCCTTCAACGCCTTGAGCCAGGCCCGCCCCAGTCTGCCTTCAATGGCCTCAACTATTTCAAGGGCCTCGGCTGCTTCTTTCTGTAGTGCGGCGCGGTTATATCCCCGCCGGCAGTCAGCGGAGCAGAACTTCTGCCACGCTCTACGGCGCGTTAGGAGCTGATGGCAATGCCGGCATGTATCAGCGGGCTGATGTGTCATGGAAAATGCTCAGAATGCATCCGGCTCATTTTGAATGATGATCGCCGTAGCACTTACATCCGGGCCGGTGGCGGCGATGACGCTGGTGTTCATCAGTTAATCTTCTCGGCCTCGGCTCTTATTGCTTGTATAATTTTTTCTCTGACCGCATCTTGTGCATGATAAATATAGGCATTATCACTGGCATAATTATGTGCACGCGGCCATGCTTTAATTAAGATTTCTAGTGCCCTCTCCATCCCATCCTTTATGCCTTCAATCATCCTATCAATCGTAAATTCGACCTTCACACCTGGACGATATAACTCTGCTTCACCTTTTGTAACTTCAATTAGGATCGGATTTGATGTGCAAACCTCCGTTGACGCGTACAAAGTGAGCAAAACTTTATTTCTGCGTCCGCAAGCTATCTTTTCTACATGGCCATAGAACTTTATCGTCATTTCGTATCTCCATCATTTAATTTGTATGGGTTATAACGCCGCCATAAAATTGCAAGATATATATAAAAACCTGGATTCTTGGCCAACAGTTCATTGAGATTATTGTAACCGCGATTGACGGCCTGATTAAAAAGCCATGCCAACTCTTCCAGATTGTCAGAATAGTCATGGGTTGGTTTGGTGGCGATATCTTTCATGCTGCACTCGAACGGTGTCTATTTTTCAGCTTGGAAACTCGTTCCACTCGCGGCCGTCTAGCAGGCGACCGGCGGCTTTTTTGCCGATGCGGATTGGTGCATCGCTGGAATTGACGTGAAACGGCCTATGATTGGGATCGCCATCCTGACCTGCGCCTAGATATTCGCCCCATTGTTTAAAAAAGAACTGCACTTGCGCAGCTATGCATTGGTTACGCAGGCTGATGAACCAGTCTGTGTGCGAAGGTCGCGCATTGGGGCCGCTCTCGCCGCCGGCGATGACCCAGTCGAGTTTATGTTCCCTTCCCCATACACCTGGTCCAGCATGAACACGTCCTGTGAGTGCGTCCTGCCATGTCAATCCTTCCGGTCTGAGTCGAGTTAAATCAATCGGCCCAAGCAGCGGCTCGGCGCTGATGAAGCGCACGGCAGCCGGTGTCTGTAGCAGCAATGGGATGCGTTCATCGGCAGTGACCTGGTCCTCGCAGCTTATACCGAGCCAGACTTTCGGAGGCGGTCCAATTTTTTCCTTGTCATATCGCGTCATGTATTCAAACATGCGCGCAGGACGTTTTGTGAGCACCTGAAAAGTGTGGTGCTTTGCCTGTTCCATCACGCGGAAAATTTTTTCTATGAAGCCCGCAGGTACAGCATCATTGAACAGATCGGATTTGACGAAGATGCGACGCGGTTTTCGCCAATGCAGCGGTTGGTGGAGTCGTTCAAGATGCAATTTTATATTATAGGCGCGTGGGAAAACGCGCTCGGCACTGCAGCCGCTCACAGGATTCCAAGTGGCGTCACACCGTGCGATGCCGGTTTTATCGCCCATTGGCGAACGTTCCCTCTGATGTCGTCATGGCATTGCCGCCGATCTGGCGATTACGGCGGCACCTTCGTAGGCTGCGGCGATCATGTTTTCCGCGGTTTCGCGTCGGCTCCAATATCGGAGATAGCCAAGCCTGATTAGTTGCAGTCTTTCGGCTTCGGAAAGTTTGCGCGCAGTCGGTCTCGCCATCGGTTTTTGTACGACCTTGGCCATGTCGTGTTCTGGAAAAGTGTGATTGGCTTCGACCGTGATCAATCCCGCGCCAAGCAGCAGCCATTCCGGATTTGACTTTGCCCATATATCGGCAGGCATGGCGTAATAAAAATCGGTGATGCAGTCTCCGCGCACGGAGAGGCCGGGCGATTTATGCTTGGCTTTCTTGGCGTCATTCCGGAAGTCTGAGACTCTGATCTTGATCTCGACTTCCGACAACCAGCCGGCGTCCGACAACACGGCGAGGTCGGCTTCGTGTGGGAGCAGTCCCCAATATACATTAGGGACGACGACATATCTTCGCCACGGAAATATACATCTGGCGACTGCGTAGGCGACGCGCTCTTCAGTCCATTTTTTCACCTGCGGATGTCTCCTCCTGCTTATCGTCTTTTGCTCACCGTGCCTCCTTAACGGCGGGACCCGGCTTCGATGGGACGGTTGACGGCGACGTAACCGGGGACACTCATTGCTGATTTCAACGCTTTTGCGAGTTTGCAGATGGCGGCTTCGTCGATCTTGACGACGCCGAGCAAGTCGGTACGGCCTCCTGCTATGGCGCTGACGATCTGCTGCTTGGCTTGATAGATC